>Ga0207107_1055_pt1 | contig 29100 bp, 31 predicted proteins | sample Alteio_BWMinHeat_75_FD_153555 | JGI IMG/M metagenome (GOLD analysis project Ga0207107, IMG submission 153555) | Enriched cells from forest soil in Barre Woods Harvard Forest LTER site, Petersham, Massachusetts, United States -... | ecosystem: Environmental > Terrestrial > Soil > Temperate forest >... | reverse complement strand
ATAAAATTCTTCTCCAACTTTCATCATAAAAACTCCCTTACATTAAAAAATTCAGGATAACATGATTTTGCTACAAGGGCAACAGTGTAAACGGTTGACTTAGGTAGGGCCCATGAAAAGCATAAAGTTCTAACACGACGCAATCTTCCAATATTTTTTATCTCGGAGTAATTGACCCTTGCACCTCTAACTTTTTCACCCACCCCTTTTTCGATAATATTTCAACCGCAAGAACAATTTGCCTTGGCGTAAACTGTTGTTTTCGTTTGTTCCAACTGTAAGTATGAGCGACCACGTCTTCCACTGACTGAACAGGATATTGCGTCATCACCCAGTGCACCGTGGATAAAAGCTCAAGACCAAAAGGCGATTCGAAACCCTCAACGAGCTCAGAAACTCTATAAAAGCGATCTCGAGTATCCGGATGCTGTTCAAGAAAATGTGTGGCTTCCTCGATAGCACCAGGCAACAACTGAAGTTTTTTGTCTGGGTTATCTCCCCCATCAACATATCCACAAACCAGATGCCCCTCAACTGCATTCAAAACATGACGAAGATTTTCAGCATAGGGCCCATATAACGCTTTACTGTATCTAAGCTTTAAGGGTTCACCCGCTTCTTGCATAAAATACATCAGTTTATGCAATTCAAGCAATGTAACAAAAGGATCAAGCAGGCCATTAAGATAGCGATTTATCAATTCAACCAATGCTGCGCACGCTGGAGTCATAGTGGGGATATTATGATTTTTCAACATTTTATAGGGAGCACCTTCTGACTTTTAGCATGCCAATGACACTTAGCAGAAAAATTGATTCAGCAATCTCTATAAATATATTACAATATACAGTAGAATCTTATATGATCGGAGCCTTAATCACAAGAGTAATCCACATGACACCACGCCCAATCTTATTGCTGGTCCTAGACGGCTGGGGATGCCGAGCCACTGCCCAACACAATGCCATTGCGGCAGCGCAAACACCCACCTGGAATAAGCTCTTAGCAGAATGCCCACAGACAACGCTTTCTGCTTCGGGACTTGATGTGGGCTTACCCGAAAATCAAATGGGAAATTCCGAGGTTGGGCACTTAACCTTGGGCGCTGGGCGCGTGGTGTTTCAAGATCTCACACGCATTTCAGAGACCATCGACGATGGAACTTTTAACCAAAATCCCGTGCTTAAGGCAGCCTGCGAAACAGCTGCAAAAACCCAGCGCACACTGCACGTTCTGGGCCTGCTCTCCCCTGGTGGCGTGCACAGCCATGAAGACCATCTTCGCGCTTTGGTATGGCTCGCTGCCCGGAAAGGTGTGCCGAATGTTTTAATCCATGCTTTTTTGGATGGCCGAGATACGCCGCCACAAAGCGCAAAAACTTCTTTATTAGCATTACAAAAAGTGTGTCAGTCTATGCCCAACACAACACACGCGCGCATCGCTTCAATCAGCGGTCGATACTATGCCATGGATCGCGACAAACGCTGGGAACGCACCCAAGCCGTTTACGAATTGCTCACAGAAGGCGAAGCAAAGTGGTTTTCCAGTTCTGCAACAGAAGCGCTGATTGCCGCTTATAATCGCGGCGAAACGGATGAATTTGTAAACCCCACGCTCATCACACCCGTCACACCCATTGTCGATGGAGAGGTAGTGGTTTTTATGAATTTTCGTTCAGACAGAGCCCGACAATTAAGTGCTGCATTTTGCGACACAGATTTTTCTGGATTTACACGCACACGACATCCACAACTTGCCGATTTTGTAACCCTCACAGAATATGACAAAAATCTCAAAGCAACGGTTGCCTTTCCGCCGATCTCTCTTAAAAACATGTTGGGAGAATATTTACAAGATCAACACCTGCGTCAATTACGCATTGCGGAAACCGAAAAATATGCACACGTGACTTTCTTTTTGAATGGCGGACGCGAAACACCCTTTGAAGGCGAAGATCGCATTTTAGTGCCATCCCCAAAAGTAGCCACCTATGATTTATGTCCAGAAATGAGCGCTGTTGAACTCACCGAAAAACTCGTCACGGCTATTCGCGCGCAACGCTATGATGTCATTATTGGCAACTACGCCAATGCTGATATGGTGGGCCACACAGGAAATTTCTCGGCGACTGTTCAGGCAATCGAAACACTCGATATCTGTTTGGGAAAAGTCCTCGCGGCTTTAAAAGAAGTCGGAGGAGAGGCCTTAATCACAGCGGATCATGGGAATGCAGAACTGATGTTTGATCAAAGCAGCGAGCAGCCTCATACAGCACACACCTTGGAGCGCGTCCCCTTGATTTATGTGGGCCGTCCAGCCCAGATCACCCAAGAACAGGGAACACTATCGGACGTTGCCCCAACGGTACTCGCACTCATGAATTTACCAAAGCCTGCCGAAATGACAGGAACCTCTCTGATCAGCCTAAAATAGGCTTGTTTTCCCACAATTCCCTCTCGACTTATAAGGCGCTAAGCCGTATGATCAGGTTAGAGCAAGAGAACGGAATTCAGCTTATACTCTTTAAAATTCAAGGACGATAAAGATCGGCTTCGAATATGCCCTTTAACTAAGTTGCATGACTTTTCTATTGGAGATCTGGATGATAAACTGGACACACGCTAAGCAAAAAAACATGGGCGCCCTCAACCTCCCCCTGAACCTCATAAGAGCAGCTGTACTCGGTTTTGTCTTATGTGCCTCCGGATTTGCGTTCGCGGAAGAACCCGCCCCAGAAGCATCCAATGACGAAAAATTGCCGCTTGCAGATCTGCAAAGATTCACAAAAGTGATCGAATATATTAAAGAATATTATGTCAAACCCGTAAAAGATGATGCTTTATTTGAAAACGCCATGCGCGGTATGTTAGCAGGATTGGATCCCCATTCTTCTTATTTAGACACAGAAGAATTTTCCGAACTCAAAACCAGTACCAGCGGTAAATTTGGTGGACTGGGTGTCGAAGTCTTACCCGAAGATGGTTTTATCCGCGTAATCAGCCCCATTGATGACACCCCTGCGCAACGCGCTGGGATCCAGGCGGGCGATCTCATCATTAAACTCAATGAAACTCCGGTGAAGGGCTTATCGATGCGCGAAGCCATCGAAATGATGCGTGGCGAAAAAGGCAGCAAAATCACCTTAACCATTATACGTCAAGGAGAAAATAAGCCGCTGCTCATCAGCGTGACTCGTGATACGATCAATGTACAAAGCGTTCGCAGCAAAATGCTGGATGATACTTTTGCCTATGTGCGCGTTTCTCAATTTCAAGGTAATTCAGGCGATGATTTAACGCGTGCCATTCAAACACTGAAAAAAAATAACGGCGGCAATTTGAAAGGATTGATTTTAGATCTGCGCAATAACCCCGGAGGCGTTTTAGATTCCGCTGTGCAAATTGCAGATGCGTTTTTAGATCGCGACAAATTAAAACAATATGAAGGCGTTATTGTTTCTGCCAAAGGCCGCCTCCCGGGTTCACAAATCAAGGAAAAAGCACACGCGGGCGATCTTTTAAACGGCGCACCCGTGGTTGTTCTAGTCAATGGTGGATCGGCTTCTGCTTCTGAAATTGTCGCAGGCGCATTACAAGATTATCGGCGCGCGGTGATTGTGGGCACGCAAACCTTTGGCAAAGGCTCTGTACAAACAGTATTGCCCTTAAAAGACAATCGCGGCTTAAAGCTCACCACAGCTTTATATTACACCCCTGCAGGCCGCTCTATTCAAGCCATGGGTATCAAACCAGATATCACCGTGCAAAATTTAAGAATTCCGGAACCCACAGACAAAGAAGATCCCAATGTCTTTAGGATCCGAGAAGAAGATCTGCAAGGACATCTTGCCAATGGCAATGATAAATCCGCGGGAGACAAAAATAAAGCCGTAGAAAAACCGGGCGCGAGCACGCGTGTTCCAGCGCCTGTGGCTTCTGCACCCGGGACGACGATTCCGAGCCCAAATCTGTTGTATACAGATTATCAATTACACGAAGCGTTGAATGTGCTGAAGGGGCTGACTTTAACAGGGCGGAGTTGATATTAAGCGGCAATCATAAATTCTTTGAGTTTTCCGATGGCAATTTTTTCTAATTGACGAATGCGTTCCAACGAAACTTTGTGCGTGTCCGCTAATTCTTGTAAAGTTGATTTCTTTTCAAGCAACCAACGTTTTTCTAAAATATCCTGACTTCTGGGATCTAAGCGTTCAAATGCAACTTTTAGATCACCCGCTGCATGCTCATCCCAATTATCCGATTCCAACTGGATCGCAGGGTTAGCGCTGTGATCTGTTAAATACTCAGCAGGCGCTGCGCGATAAGACATATCATTTTCGGCCTGATCCTCCAAGGGTAAATCAAATTGCACATCCCGAGCATTTAAACGCTCTTCCATGCGTTGGACTTCTGTTGGAGAAACATTCAGATCAGTGGCAATGGTATTCACTTCTTCTTGCGTGCTCCAGCCCAATCGTTTTTTAGCGCTTCTTAGATTAAAAAACAATTTGCGTTGAGCTTTAGTGGTTGCAATTTTGACGATGCGCCAATTGCGTAAAATAAATTCGTGCATTTCTGCCTTTATCCAGTGCACCGCAAAAGACACCAATCGAACACCCATCTTGGGGTCAAAGCGCTTGACGGCTTTCATGAGGCCTACGGTGCCTTCTTGGATCAAATCCCCTAGGGGCAAGCCATATCCCAAGTACCCACGAGAAACCCGTACAACATATCGAAGATGCGCGAGTACCAATTTCTGTGCGGCCTGCAAATCGCCTTCCTCTTGGAATTTAATAGCCAGGCTATATTCTTCTTCGGGGGTTAATAAGGGGATATCGTTGACCCGCTGAATGTAGGCATCCAGGCTGCCAATGGGCAGCTGAGATTGAATGACTTGTAAGGCTTGGGTAGTTGTGTTCATGGTTTAGCGAAAGTATACCATTTGAGCATTCGCCCAACAAGACCAAAAAGACTGTTTTTTATCACAGCTTTGAATGTCTCAACAGCGGTTGTTTTATAACCAAAACACTGACTTGCAATCATTTTATAACAAATGCTACACTTTTATAACCAAAATACTACTTTTGGGACTTTTTTAAACAAAAGCAGACTTTTTGAAACCGCAGCAGGGGGATAAATACCTAATATGAGCATGATAGCCGTTGGATACCAAGCACTGATTAACCAATTCAAATTGCAGGTCATCCCGCACTACCGACAATCCTATATAACGCCAAGAGGCCGCGGACAGGTCCGCATTGACAACCATCAAGAAACCTATGTTTACCCAAAAACGTACGCTGTGAAAGATCTCCAAAATCCTTTCAACCATTTGGAATTTGCCTTGAAACATGAGGGCATTAACTTGGAGATTCTCCAAGCTGTTTTCAATCAATTGGATGGGGCAATCGTACAAGCAACTATTCAAGAACGCCCAACCAGTAAATATGCACGTAGTTTGTGGTTTTTATATGAATTTTTAACAGAAAAAAAATTGGATCTCCCCTCAATCACAAAAGTTAAATACTTTGACCTCTTAGATCCCAAGCATTATTTCACCTCCCCAGGCATTAAAAGCCCTCGGCATTGCGTAAATAATAATTTAATAGGCAATCGAGATTTTTGCCCAATGCTCCGCAAAACCGAGCCTCTTAAAAACCATATCAACAATCACTATGACCTAAAAGTACGCGCATTGGCCGATCGTTATGATCCCCGTATTATCACTAGAGCCAGTTATTATTTTTATACCAAAGAAACCTTATCGTCGTATGAAATTGAACAGGAAAAACCTAGCAAAGAACGTTTGAACAGGTTTATTCATTTATTACAAAAAGCTTCCAGCATCGAAACCCTTAGCAAAAAACTGCTCATCGAACTACAAAATATTATCGTTGACCCTAGATTTCAAGACGCCAATTACCGTTTTCTCCAAAATTATGTTGGTGAAACGATTAATCAATATATACAAAAAATCCATTATATCCCCCCCAAACCAGAGAGTGTTGAACGCTTGATGTCTGGATTGCTGCAAACCTTAGAAAATGCTATGCATACCCAATTACACCCCGTGCTCACAGCCGCCATCATCTCGTTTGGTTTTGTGTTCATCCATCCATTCGAAGATGGCAACGGCAGAATTCATCGATTTTTAATTCATTATATTTTAGCGAGAATGCAGTTCACCCCCCCAGATATTATATTTCCAATCTCCGCCGTCATGCTGCAAAAGATGCGCGAATATGACCGCGCTTTAGAATCTTTCTCCAAACCACTGATGGACCTCATTACTCAGTATCAATTATCCAACGAGGGGTTTTTATCGGTTCAACAATCGACTGACAGTTATTATCCCTTCATTGATTATACCCACCTGGCCGAATATCTTTTTGGCTGCATCCAAGAAACGTTGCGAGAGCATTTTGAAAAAGAATTAGAGTTTTTAGTAAACTATGACAAAACCAAAGCTGAGATGAAAGCGGAAATCGACATGCCAGACAGACTGATCGATTTATTTATCAAATTCGTGATTCAAAATCATGGAACCTTGAGTATTCAAAAAAGAAAAAAATATTTCGAAAAGCTGAGTAACCAAGAAATAGAAAGTCTACAATCCATTGTTCGTGCGCATATGTTAGATCTTGAAAGCAAATAATATTCAAGATATTTAAATAACCATAATAAGCGCTAAGCCAAAAAACTGTTTTTAATCACAGCTCGACATGCCTCGGCATCAGCAACCCCGCTAAGCAACCCATTTTTTGTTAAATACTGGAAAAAATTTCCAGTATTTGGTATATTTTAAAGCATGAATACTGTTTTTTTAGAACTTGTATACACTTGGCCAAAACCCTATATTCGTGACCAAGATTTGGCGACCGTTTTTTTCATGAATGATGGTCGTCGTTATGATACGGTCAAATATGCCATCAAGAAAGGGATCTTGAGTCAAATTAAGCGCGGATTATACCTGATTCATTTACCACATCAAAAAATTTACTACGATCACTTTGAAATTGCACAAGCCATTCACGGCCCTTCGTATATTAGTCTTGAATCCGCTTTATCCTATCATGGATGGATCCCGGAAAAAGTGAGCACCTGCACCTCTGTTACCGCAAAACGCGCTAAAGAATTCATGACAGATATAGGCAATTTCACCTATTTACATGTCCCTATCACAAGCTTTATGCTTCAAGTACAGCGCGTGGAAACAAACAACGCTACGTATTTAATCGCTGAACCCTGGAAAGCGATAGCGGATCATGTTTATACACACAAGAGATCCTGGAAATCTCTAGCCAACCTGATCTCAGATATGCGCATTGATGAAGATTCATTGCTAGAGTCCAAATTGACCCAGTTAGAAGAGATAAGCATTCACTATGCGAGCATGAAGGTGCGATGCTTGTTTGCAAAATTTTACAAAGAGGTATTACATGAACATAAAAGTCATTGAAGATCGAATAGCCAGTTATAATCCCGCTTCAAAAAATGATGAATTAAATGCATTTAAGGAAATAGCGCAAGAAATTGCACTCTTTGGCTTAAGCAGATCCCCTTTGTTTAAACAAGCGGCGTTTCAAGGGGATACCTGTTTACGCATTGTATATGGCCTGCCTAGATTTTCTGAAGATTTAGATTTTATTTTATTTGAGCCAGACCCCAATTTTGTTTGGGAACCATTTTTTCAAGAATTAAAATTGGAGTTTGAGGCTTTTGGATTAAATTTAACAACCATAGACCGCAGCAACGCCACGAACGCCGTAAAGCGCGCCTTTTTAAAAGAAGATTCATTCGCGCAGATTTTAAAGTTATCCTATGCACGTAATAAGGCAGATATTCAATCTATCAAAATCAAGCTGGAAATTGATACCACACCTCCTCAGGGCTCTAATTTTGAGGCGAAAATAGTTGAGTTCCCCGCCCCATTTTCAATAGTGGCCCAAGATTTAAGCAGCCTTTTTGCAGGAAAATTGCACGCCCTTTTATGTCGAGAATATATTAAGGGACGTGACTGGTACGACTTTATTTGGTATGTCGTTAGAAAAACACCCGTAAATTTTTATTTTTTACAAAATGCGTTATTTCAACTAGGTCCTTATAGTGGGAAAGTGCTCACAATAAATAAGGACTGGCTAATTGAGACTCTCACTAAAACCCTAAACAAGATTGATTGGGACATCGCTCAAAAAGATGTGGCGCCATTTATTTCAAAGCAAGAGCAGTCAAGCTTACAACTCTGGAGCAAAGACTTTTTTATGCGTTACATAGAGATGCTGACTAACACATAGCCCCACCCAGGCAGGCAGGGCATTGACTGATTTTTTTATCAGTTTTCTCATTACAGTTTTGCTGTATAATTTCCGGTAATATTTTGACAGATTAAACAACTAAAATGGGAGAGCGATATGCCACTAGTAGACAATAAATTTACAGGAACACCAGACGAATTTGTAACGGAGCTTTCTAAAGAGGACAGACAAAATCTAACAGAGATTGATTTAAGTATCCCCGCCGTTTGGGATGAGGAAGATAAACAGCACTATCTGGATGAAACGGTTATCGCACAATGGGGCGCCTATCTAAACGTGCCCGAACAACCTCGCTTCCAGGATCTCCTGACTGCTGCATCTGATTGCGGAAATCTAACAAAGCTTCAAATAAATTCTCTCCATTACAATAATACTAAGGCTCATCCAATCCGCACCAATGCCTTCAAGACGCTTTTCAACGCTTTTCCAACAGCACAATTGCAAGAATTTGGATTCTGTGACAGCTGTCATGCCGAAGATGATTTGGATGCGCAAGAATGGAAAAATTACAAGGCCTTCCTTTCCACCGTTTTGGATTTTATTTCAAAGCTCACTGCCCTACGAAAACTCCATTTAGACAGTAATAATTTTTTCTGTATGAGCAGAGGAGAACTAAAACAAAATGAAGTGTCCCTATTGATTGTGCAAGCGCTTGGCCGTCTCACTCTAAAGGAACTTGATTTAAGTACCAATTGCCTGACAGATCTGACGTCTGAAAATATCTTAGCCTTACATGTGGCGCCTTTTACGCAAGCCACCATAGCGGAATTAAATGAAGATCAAAAGCAAGTCTTGATAGTCCAGACCAAGGACAAAATAGCAACTTTTAAATCTCATGGTTACACACGATGGGTGTCTGCATACGAGACAGAATTGGCCCTCTTATTAAAACCGGAAGAGCCAGATGATGTTGGCGACACAATAAGCAAAGACATTACTTTCTCACTTAAACTGGAAAATTTGACTCCCTTTTTGAGCTCAGTGCGTGCAGCGCTGCAAGATTCTAGATCTCCCGATGCAACTGAGGCAAGTGCGTCTTCCACGCTTTTACTCAGCACGACAGCGTGCACTGCTGCATCCGCTGCACCTGCACCTGCACCTGCTGCCGCCAATGAAGCACAAACTAAAAGAAAATTTTCTAATACGGATATTGCTGGAGATTCAGAAACAGAATCATACGAGGAGGATCCAGGCAGCCAGCCCCCCTCACCCAAAAGAAGCAGAACGACTGCCCCTTCTCCTTCTAGTCCGCCATAACCTTCCAAAGACAAGGGACAAGAAAATGTAATTCTTGTCCCTGCCTCTTGATTCTTACCTCTTCTATGGCATACTGGGCTCTACCAATATTTAATTTTCTGGTCACTCATTAAGGATTCATGCTATGTCATCCTATCCCCACACGCGCTTACGCCGCATGCGGCAAGATGATTTTTCCCGCCGCCTAATGCGCGAAAATACTTTAAAAGTAGACGATCTTATCTACCCGATTTTTATTCAAGAAGGCAAAAACCACCGAGAACCCATTCGATCCATGCCAGGACTGAGCCGCCTAACGATTGATTTACTCTTAGAAGAAGCAGCACAGCTGGTCGATCTCAAAGTCCCTGCCATTGCTTTATTTCCAGCAATTGCTTTAGATAAAAAAACAGAAGATGCTCGAGAAGCTTATAATCCAGAAGGATTGATACAACGCGCCATTCGCGCACTCAAAGAAAATTTTAAAACGCTGGGCGTGATTGCAGACGCCGCACTCGATCCCTTTACAACGCATGGTCACGACGGTGTGACAGATTCAGAAGGTAATGTTCTAAACGACGAAACCGTAGAAATTTTAGTCAAACAAGCGCTTTCTTGCGCTGAGGCGGGGATTGATATCGTTGCACCTTCTGATATGATGGATGGGCGTATTCTAGCCATTCGACAGGCATTAGAAGCTTCCAAATATTCACATACGCGCATTTTGGCGTATTCTGCAAAATATGCTTCTCGTTACTATGGTCCATTCCGAGATGCGATTGGTTCTTCTTCGACTTTAGGAAAACGCGATAAACAAAGTTATCAAATGGATCCCGCAAACAGTGACGAGGCTTTAAGAGAAATTGCATTGGATTTACAAGAAGGCGCTGATATGATTATGATAAAACCCGGCATGCCCTATTTGGATATTGTGCGTCGCGCCAAAGAACGCTTCCAAGTGCCTACTTTTGTGTATCAAGTCAGCGGAGAGTACGCCATGCACATGGCCGCCATTCAAAACGGTTGGCTGGAGGAACGGGAAACGGTTTTGGAATCCCTCTTATGTATTAAGCGCGCAGGCGCAGACGCGATTTTAAGTTATTTTGCAAAATCTGTTGCGCAATGGTTAAAATAAGGTTATTTTTATCTTAGAATATTTGAAATTCTTTTTCGTTTAACAACCCCAGGAGAAAACCCCTACGATGAGTACGCTCTCAGCAGTTACCGATAGCACTTTTGATGCCGAGGTCTTACAATCCCCTATCCCCGTGCTGGTGGATTATTGGGCAGAATGGTGTGGCCCCTGTAAAATGATTGCGCCTATTCTAGAAGAAATAGCCCCTCAATATGCAGGCAAGCTTAAGTTTTTAAAATTAAATGTTGACGAGAATACCACGATGGCTGCAAAATACGGCATCCGCGGAATTCCAACTTTAATGTTATATAAAGGTGGTAAAGTACTGGCCACAAAGGCGGGCGCTTTATCGAAATCTCAATTATCTGCATTTTTAGACAGCCATTTAAGCTAAACATTGAAAAAACAAATATGATACAGTGTTCACTCAACCAAATTGGTGTTAGCATACACCTCTTACACAATAACGACGCTTCAGCCATCACAACTTGGATTAAGCGTACTCCCCCCCTCCACCCTAACTAAAGAAACAATCTCTTATGCATCTAACTGAATTGAGAAAAAAATCTCCAACGGAGTTGATGAGCCTCGCTCAAACATTCGGCATCGAAGACATTGCCCGCGCTCGCAAGCAAGAGCTTATCTTCGCCATCCTGAAGGCGCACGCCAAAAAGGGTGAGAAGATTTATGGCAATGGCGTACTTGAAATCCTGCAAGACGGATTTGGATTTTTACGATCGGCGGACAGCTCCTATTTGGCAGGGCCCGACGATATTTACGTCTCTCCCAGCCAAATTCGACGCTTTGGGCTGAGAACCGGTGACGACCTGGAAGGCGAAATCCGTCATCCTAAAGAAGGTGAGCGTTATTTTGCTTTGCTCAAAGTCGACAAAATTAATTTTGAAGCCCCAGAGCTCACCCGCAATAAAATTGCCTTTGAAAATCTCACACCCCTGTTTGCCAATGAGCGACTGGTTATGGAAGTGGGAAATGGCAGTACCGAAGACATTACTAGCCGCGTCATCGATCTGGTCTCGCCCATCGGTAAGGGGCAACGGGGCCTGATCGTATCGCCGCCTAAAGCCGGTAAAACCGTGATGTTGCAAAACATTGCACGTTCGATTGCAGCGAATCATCCAGATTGTCATTTGATTGTTTTATTGATTGATGAGCGCCCAGAAGAAGTCACCGAAATGTCGCGTTCCGTGCGTGGAGAAGTGATTGCCAGTACCTTTGATGAACCCGCCAGCCGCCATGTTCAAGTCGCCGAAATGGTGATTGAACGGGCTAAACGTTTGGTTGAACATAAACGCGATGTGATCATCTTGCTGGACTCTATTACGCGATTGGCGCGCGCGCACAATACCGTGATTCCGCCTTCTGGTAAAGTCCTGACGGGGGGTGTGGATGCCAATGCCCTCCACAGACCGAAACGCTTTTTTGGTGCTGCGCGAAACATCGAAGAAGGCGGCAGCTTAACCATTATTGCAACGGCTTTGGTTGATACGGGATCAAAGATGGACGAAGTGATATTTGAAGAATTCAAAGGCACGGGTAACATGGAATTACATTTGGATCGCCGCATTGCAGAAAAACGCGTGTATCCTGCCATCAATATTGCACGCTCTGGTACTCGCAGAGAAGAGTTACTGGCCAAAGCAGAAGACCTCCAAAAGATGTGGATCCTGCGAAAATTACTACATCCCATGGACGATTTGGCTGCAATGGAATTTTTGCTGGAGCGCTTGCGTGACACCAAAACGAACGAGATATTTTTTGAATCCATGAAACGCGCCGCGCAATAAACACGCGGATCGAGGTCGGATGAACACTAGCCCGCGTGTTTTATTGCTGGTTGATTTGCAAAATGATTTTTTTCCGGGTGGTCCCTTGGGTGTGCCAGGCGCAGAGGCTGTTTTTCCGCTTGCCAATACCATTCAAGATCACTTCGATCTGATTATTGCCTCCAAAGATTGGCACCCCCAAAATCACACCAGCTTTGCCAGTAACCATCCCGGTCATGCTGTGTTTGAACTCATCGATTTAAAGGGGTTGCCCCAAGTCTTATGGCCCGATCATTGTGTGCAAAATACCCCCGGTTCTGAATTTCATCCTAAACTGGAAACAGATAAAATTCATAAAATAATCTATAAAGGCACTGATCCAAACATTGACAGTTACAGTGCTTTTTTTGATAACGCACACCAAAAAAGTACCGGGCTGGAAACTTATCTCAAAGAAAACAACGTTCAGACCCTGGCTATTATGGGACTGGCAACAGACTATTGCGTACTGTATTCTGTATTGGACGCCCTGCAGCTGGGCTTTAAGGTGACTGTGATCAAAGACGGATGTTTTGGCATTGATAAAAATCCGGGTGACGTAGAGCAAGCACTCTCAGAAATGAAAAGCGCCGGGGCTTTGATCACAAACAGCCATTCTATGCATTATTGAGTAAGCGACGAGAACACAGGTGCCGACAGATACTGATCACACACATTTTGGATACCAATCCATTCCAAGCGATCTGAAAACAGAGCGAGTGGCTTCTGTGTTTCGATCGGTTGCGCATCGTTACGATGTGATGAATGATCTAATGTCCTTTGGCCTTCATCGGCTCTGGAAACGCTTAGCCGTTGCCCAGTGTGAGGTACGCCCAAAAGACTGGATCTTAGATCTCGCCGGCGGCACCGGTGATTTGAGCAGCCATTTTGCAAAACAGATCGGCACAGAAGGCAAAGTGGTGCTGGCCGATATCAACGAAGCCATGTTACAGAAAGGCCGAACGCGATTGCTCAACCAAGGGATTACGCAATCTATTGTTTTTATTCAAGCCAACGCCGAAAGCATTCCCTTTCAGAATAATTCTTTTGATCGCATTGCCATTGCCTTTGGGTTACGAAACGTTACTCACAAAGAACAAGCTTTGCAAGAAATGGCTCGGGTTTTAAAACCAGGCGGAAAACTGCTTATCTTAGAATTTTCAGAGCTGAGATCTGAAACCCTGAGCGCGCTGTACAATACCTATTCATTCTCAGTCCTCCCAAAACTGGGAAAATGGATTTGTCAGGATGCAGACAGTTATCGCTATTTGGCCGAGTCCATACGAATGCATCCCAATCAAGAAGCTTTAAAAACAATGATGCAAGCCGCGGGATTTGAACGTGTCGAATATCAAAATTTACATGCGGGGATTGTGGCCATCCATACGGGGTATAAGTTTTAATGATAATTCTAGAAGAATTGCTTAATCGTACCCTTGCTTTAGATGCAGGCGCAGCAGCGCATCTTGATAAACTCTGCGGAAAATGCGTAGAAATCCAGATAAGCAATATCGAAAAAAGTTTTTTTGTTGTCTTTGTCTCTCCTGGATTGCTTCGCTTCGCTCGCAACGACGAAAAAGAACCTCATGCCACCATCCGAGGCCCTCTCAAAGCTTTTGTCAATTTTGCACTGACCAAAAATGCACATCTCGCGACACGTTTGGGATTGTCTTTTGAGGGAGATTCTGAAGTCTTAGAAAATATTCAACAATTATTTTTGTCCTTGGATATCGATTGGGAAGAAGCCTTATCTCATTGGACAGGTGATATTTTTGCACATCAGTTAGGTACTTTTGCCCGCAATACGCAAAAAAGACACACGAAGCTTTTTAAGCATACCCAAGAAAGCATTGCTGAATATCTCAAAGAAGAATCTGGAATTTTACCCACCCGACCCGAAGTGGAGTATTTTATGGATGAAGTGGATGCGTTACGGTCCGATGTAGAACGACTGGCAACAAGACTGGGGGGGCTAGAGTGAGACTTCTACAAATTCTCTATGTCATCCTCAAACACCACCTACGCCAACAGCCGCGCGGGCAACGCATTCGAGAAATTTTGGAAGCACTGGGGCCTATTTTTGTAAAATTTGGGCAATTGTTATCTAATCGCTTTGATCTCCTGCCAACAGACATTGTCTCCGAATTAGCACGGCTTCAAGATCAAGTCGCACCCTTTTGTGGCACAGTGGCCCAACACACTGTCGAAGCTGCACTCGGATGTCCTGTAACACAAGTCTTCGAACATTTTGACACAATCCCGCTGGCCTCTGCGTCGATTGCCCAAGTACATCCTGCTGTTTTGCTAGATGGCAGGGAAGTTGTTGTTAAAATTTTGCGTCCTAATATTCATGCTATTCTTAAACGCGACATTCAATTACTAAAAACCCTGGCCCATCTTGCTCAGTTTTTTTCTAAAAAAATTAGGCAATTTAAACTCCATGCCTTAGTTTTGGAACTCGAAAAAACGGTATTCTATGAAATCGATCTACTGCGAGAAGCAGCCAACGCCTCGCAATTAAAACGCAATTTCTTGCATTCCCCTCTTTTGTACATTCCAGAAGTTCATTGGTTATGGACAAAAAAAAACGTCTTGGTTATGGAACGGATTTATGGTATTCCGATTTCTCATCTTGAGGTTTTAAAACAACAAGGCTTTGCTTTGAAACAATTGGCTGAGCGCATGATAGAAATCTTTTTTACCCAAGTCTTTCGTGATTGTTTTTTCCACGCAGATCCACACCCCGGCAATATTTTAGTCTGCCCCAAAAATACCCAAAATCCGCAATACATTGCCGTTGATTTTGGGATGATGGGAAGTCTAAGCCCAGAAGATCAGCGATATCTGGCTGAGAATATCTTGGCTTTTCTCAAACGAGATTACCGCCAAGTCGCCATCCTGCATCTGGAATCGGGATGGATCCCTAAAACAACACGCCTCGATGAATTTGAAGCCGCCATCCGAACCGTGTGCGAGCCCATTCTTGAACGTCCCTTAAAAGAAATTTCTTTCGGCCAGTTGTTGTTTAGCTTATTTCAAACCGCCTCACGCTACCAGATCAATATTCAACCTCAGTTGATGCTTTTGCAAAAAACGCTGTTTAATATAGAAGGCTTGAGTCGGCAACTGTATCCAGACATTGATATCTTTTCGACCGCCAAACCCTTCTTAGAGAAATGGCTGCGAAAACAAGTCGGCATGCCCGCCATTCTTGCTAAACTATTGGATCTGATCTCTGCTTAGATAGGAGTGATTGTTGATGACTGACTGTATTTTTTGTAAGATTATTGCAAAGCAAATACCCGCTGAGTTTATTTACGAAGATGATAAGATAGTGGTGTTTAACGATATTCGACCCAAAGCCCAAGTGCATTTACTGATCGTTGCCAAAGACCATATCAAAAGCCTAGCGCATGTCTCAGAGCAATCAGCCAAAGAAACGGCCTTGATGACACACATGTTGCTTGCCTTGCCTAAATTGGCTAAAGCACGCGGTTTAGAAAATGGATTTCGTACGGTGATAAATACGGGTTCGGGTGGTGGACAAGAAATTGATCACATTCATTTTCATTTGCTGGGTGGCGGACCGTTACCCAGAATGTAAATTGGTATTTAAGCGGAGGAATATTGTATGGGATTCGGCGGCGTCAGCATGGGTTCTTTGCTCTTAATTTTTTTAATTATATTAGTCCTGTTTGGGACCAAAAAATTACGTACCATCGGAGAAGATCTGGGACATGCGCTACGCAGTTTCAAGAAGGGACTGCAAGGACCCAATCCTTCGGATACGCCTACCGACAAAAATCCATCATGAGTTTTTGGGAACTGTTGGTGATTGTGATGGTTGCCCTCGTGGTGATTAAACCCGAACGGTTGCCGGAAATGACTTATTTATTCGGCCGTTTTATTGGTCGATGCACGGCTTGGTATCATCAAATTTTAGGAAAAATTCATCCCTAATCGTGAATGCTTATATTCCACACTTAACAGAATTCAGAACGCGTCTTATTCGCAGCAGTATGGTTGTTTTTGGTTTATTTTTGGGTTTATTTTTGATCGATGAGTCTTTATATACAATTTTTGCAAAACCACTTCTAGCACAACTACCGACTGGCAGCTCTTTGATTGCAACCGAAGTAACGACCCCTTTTATGATCCCCATGAAACTGGCCTTTATTCTGGCGATCTTTCTGAGCATCCCCTACCTTCTGTACGAGCTGTGGTCTTTTATGGCCCCTGGCTTATATCCGCAAGAAAAACAAAAAATACGGCCTTTTTTAGTGGGTAGCACGCTGTTGTTTTATGGGGGCGTAGCCTTTGCCTATTATATTATTTGTCCCATGGCGCTGAGCTTTTTTGCACGCTGTGCCCCCGCCGGTGTAAGGGTGATGACCGATATACAGGCTTATTTGGATTTTGTGTTAAGAGTGCTTTTTGCGGGAGGCATTGCTTTTCAAGTGCCGATTGTAACGCTGGCGCTGATAAAATCTAATGTTGTGTCCATTGCGCAACTGGAACACTTAAGACCTTATGTGATTGTTGCGGCTTTTGTGGTTGGTATGTTGCTAACACCACCCGATGTGGTCTCACAAATTTTACTGGCGCTGCCCATGTGGGGTTTATTTGAAGTGGGGCTTTTGTTGGCAAAATCTACTTAGCAATAATGACGCGCAATCGTGTTAGTAGCCGTTACTAAAGCACTCGCAATGCCCAGCTCACAAGCAGCATGTCCTGCATCTCGAATAATTTGTAATTCCGAACGCGGCCAGGCTTTCTGCAATGCATAAGCGCCATCCAAGGGACAAATCACATCATAACGGCCGTGAATAATCACACCTGGAATATTCGCCAGTTTGTGCGCGTTTTTTAAGATTTGATTGGGTTCTAAAAAACAGTGATTTATAAAATAATGCGCTTCGATGCGCGCCAAACTCATCGCAATGTGCGGATGCGCAAAATGATTCGTTACCTGCGCATTGGGCTGTAAGGTTGCACAAGAAGCTTCCCACAATGACCAGGCTTTCGCAGCTGCCATTTTTGCAACTTCGTCTTCGCCTGTTAAGCGCTGGTAATAATTTTTCAAAACGGATTTTTGTTCTTCAGACGGAAGATGTCCGATAAAAGCTTCCCAAGCATCGGGGAATAAACGGCTGGCGCCGCCGGTTTCATAAAACCAGGCCAGATCTCCGTCGCGACACAGAAAAATCCCCCGCAAGACCATGTTCAGCACCCGATCGGGATAAGTTTGGGCATACACCAACGCGAGTGTCGAGCCCCACGATCCCCCAAATAAGACCCACTTATCGATCCCCAAATGAACCCGAATGGCTTCCATGTCTGAGACAAGAGCCTGGGTAGTATTGTTCTTTAATTCTGCATAGGGGGTGGATTGGCCAGCGCCCCGTTGATCAAACAAGATAACTCGATAGAGCGCGGGATCGAAAAAACGGCGATGGTCGGGGTCGCAACCGCTCCCAGGCCCCCCATGCAAAAAAACAACGGGCAGGCCACGAGGCTCCCCGCATTCCTCGATGTAGAGCGAATGGCGCTCATCTACCGCTAGCTGGTGGACGGCATAGGGTCTAATGGGCGGATATAAGCTTAACATACGATATCATCCATAATTCAGTTGGACTACTTGTCCAGTTTTTGGTTTCTGGGTTCAAGCGGGACCCTACACGTATGGACAATATCCTACACGACGCACTGACAATTGCCTATAGCCACCCAATGCTCCATACGAGATGATGTCCTTGTCAATCTCCAACCGACATAATTCGGTGTTAGCCCAGGTTCCTCACCTGGGCATCTTTTTTTCTAGGGTCTGTATTTATTTAAGAACCACTACTTCGAGAAGCTTTCTTTCGTTCGTGCTCTTTGAGAAATTTCTTTCTTAAGCGAATACTCTTCGGTGTTATTTCAACCAATTCATCTTCTTCGATAAATTCCAAAGCATATTCCAACGTTAATTTGACGGGAGGCGTTAAGACAATATTTTCATCACTGCCAGAAGCTCGCATATTCGTCAGCTTTTTTTCCGTGGTTACATTCACCACTAAGTCATTATTCCGCGTGTGAATGCCAACAATCATGCCTTCGTACACTTCGGTTTGCGGGCCGATAAACAAACGCCCGCGAGGCTGTAAATTCCACAAAGAATAGCCGGTTGCCTTGCCAGCCGCATTCGAGATCAAAACGCCGACGCTGCGTTTCGCAACGGGGGTACGATCCGCCGGTCCATATTCGTCAAACACATGCGTCATCACGCCGGAGCCCGATGTCAAAGTTTGAAATTCGGTATGGAAACCAATCAAGCCTCTGGCCGGAATCGTATAATCCAAACGTACACGCCCTTTACCATCGGAAATCATGTCGGTCAGTCTTCCCCGCCGTTCACCCAATTGCTGCATGATAGAACCTTGATGTGCTTCTTCCACATCCACCACCAACTGTTCATACGGTTCCTGCAACACACCATCCACTTCATGCATAATCACTTCTGGGCGCGAGACGGCCAATTCATAGCCTTCGCGACGCATGGTTTCAATCAAAATCCCAAGATGTAATTCACCTCGACCGGATACTTTGAATTTATCGGCATCACTGGTTTCTTCAACGCGCAAAGCAATATTGTGAATCACCTCTTCTCCAAGGCGTTGCCGTAATTGACGGCTTGTTACAAACTTTCCTTCTTTTCCAACAAAAGGAGAATCATTGATTTGAAAAGTCATGCTGATGGTGGGCTCATCCACGCTGAGTGGCGGCAACATTTCGGGTACATCTTTTGCACATACGGTATCCGAAATGGTTAAATCTTCGATACCCGTAATGGCAACGATATCTCCCGCAAAAGCTTCTGGAATTTCCTTGCGTTCCAACCCTTCAAAGCCCAAGACTTGTAAGACCCGACCACTGCGTGTTTTCCCGAGGCGATCGACCACAGAAACCTGTGTATTCGTTCGAATCTGTCCGCGCGCAATTCGCCCAATCCCAATCACCCCAACATAATTGGAATATTGCAAGGCACTGATTTGCATTTGGAAGGGGCCTTCTGAGGTTGCAGGCGGCGGCGAAACGTACTTAACAATGGTTTCTAATAAAGGCGTCATGTCTTGACTGGGCGTCTTGAGATCCAAGGTCGCATAGCCTTCCAGCGCAGAAGTATAGACGATGGGAAAATCCAATTGTTGTTCCGTGGCGCCTAGCTTATCAAAGAGATCAAACACTTGGTCCACCACCCAATCCGGCCGAGCACCGGGTCTGTCGATTTTATTGATGACAACAATGGGATTTAGGCCCTGTTTAAACGCTTTCTGGGTCACAAAACGGGTTTGCGGCATCGGGCCATCCACAGCATCGACCAGCAAAAGCACGCAATCCACCATCGAGAGGATCCGCTCGACCTCTCCCCCAAAATCCGCGTGTCCGGGGGTATCCACGATATTGATTCGATAATCCCGCCATTTGATAGCTGTGTTTTTAGCTAGGATAGTGATTCCCCGCTCCTTCTCTAACTCATTGGAATCCATCACGCGCTGCTGTTGCCCCGACCGCTCATCTCCTAGGGTACCCGTTTGCCTTAATAATTTATCCACCAGGGTGGTTTTCCCGTGATCCACGTGCGCGATAATGGCAACATTTCTTAAGTTCTCAATCATGCTTAATGTTTCAATCATGTAAAACGTCTCTCTCAATAAACCCAGAATGCAGAGTGCAGATACTAAGGTATTTTCTTAAATTTATCAAATTTACTAAAACAGCCTGGCTGTGCACTATAATCAGTTTATAAAACAAAATTCAAATTTTGAGTGCGATTGCACGGTCTGTCTGGAGATGCGATGAGAAAAATGGTCCTAGAGCCCACTTCCCTGGCCCAATGGCATGCCCTAATAGAAGAAGCGCGGGCGTCTTCATCTGTTGCCTTAAGTGAAGATTTACAAAGCTATTTAATTTTTCTCTTAATGCGCTTTAGCAAAAATCCAGAAGTGGCGACCAGCGTTTTGGCATTGGATTTTTTACAGAACATTAAAAAACTCAAAACCGAAAATCAACAAGCATTGCGAGATGTGGGTGATAAATGTTTGCTGTCGGCTGGGCTCTTTCCTGGCAGAGCCAAACGTCGCGTGCAATTGAGCTATTATGTGGAATTGGGTCAACAAGCCTATTCATCGGTTTCTGTCTATCACAAAAATCAATTATCAGAATTGTTTAGCAATCTCTGTTACCATTTTGTAGGATTAATGGATGTATTGCATGCCGTGCGAGAATTAGACACCAGCACCCATCTCTTAGATTTGCTGGAAGCAGAAGATCTCTGGAACACCACCCAAAGCGAACATGCACTAAAAGTGCTTAGGCAGTCAACAACGGGATTTTTTATTCCAAGAGACCCCACAAACCCACTGCAAAAACATTAAAAAATTGACATCTTTATAAAAAATCAAGCATTATGTTGAAATTATGCGAAAAGCCGTTGCACTGATTTCGGGTGGATTAGATTCTATGCTGGCCGCTAAGGCCATCCTAGAACAAGGTATTCATGTCGAGGGTCTTAATTTTTTTACAGGATTTTGTGTCGAGGGCCATACGCAGGCCATTCGCCAAAAAGACCAAAAAAAACAAAAACGCAACAATGCCTTATGGGTTGCAGAACAGCTCGGCATCAAATTGCATATTATCGATATCGTAGAAGAATACAAACAGGTTGTAATAAATCCTAAATATGGATATGGCGCCCATTTGAATCCCTGTTTAGATTGTAAAATATTTATGGTGGGCCATGCAAAACAATGGATGGATGCGCATCATTTCGATTTTATTATTACAGGCGAAGTCATCGGACAGCGGCCCAAATCACAACGCAAACAAGCCATGCCCATTGTTGCAGCAGAGTCAGGCGCAGACGATAGGTTGCTACGACCGCTCTGCGCTCAAAACCTTCCCCCCACTTTGCCAGAACGCGAAGGCTGGGTGTTGCGCGAAAAATTATTTAAGTTTTCTGGCCGAAACCGTAAGCCCCAAATGGCATTGGCTTCGCAATATGGCTTTACAGATTATGCACAACCCGCGGGGGGTTGCTGTTTTTTAACTAATACGCATTATTCCGCAAAACTAAAAGACATGTGGGAAAATCGCGGCACTCGAGAATACGAGTTGGATGATATTATATTATTAAAAATTGGCCGACATCTCAGACCGAATCCACGTTTTAAATTGATCATTGGTCGCGAAGAAGGCGAAAATAATTATCTAGAAGGCTATTGTCATCAATTTACGCATTTAAGAGCCGTAGAACATATGGGACCTTTGGCTTTGTATGATGGCGAAAACAACGCAGAAGATTTATATCTGGCCGCTCAAATTGTCGCGCGATTTGGCGATGGGCAATTTTCAAATACCGTCAGCGTTCAAATTAATACGCACGACGATGAACCACGTATTGTGGAAGTAGCTCCGCTAAAATCTGAGAATATCCCAGAAGATTGGTATATTTAAGATGGACACTATTTTAGATGCTCGTAAACTCTTGTGCCCATTACCCGTGATTCGTTTACAACAAACCATTCAGAAATTAACAACAGGTAATACAGTGACCGTATTGGCGACAGATCCTGGAGTGCTCTATGATATACCCGCTTGGTGCCGCATCCATGGTCACGCTGTTTTAGAGACAGAACGAAGTAAGACGGAAATTAGAATTAAAATAGCCATACAATAAAACTGAGGCTTGATATATTCGATCATTATATGGCAATATACATAAATCTATGAGACTTACGAAAAAACAGCAAGATGCAATTCGAGAAAGCTTTGTTGCGCATTTCTTAGCGGCGGATAGAATTTGGTTGTTTGGCTCAAGAGCAGATGATTCTAAAAAAGGCGGAGATATTGATTTTTATATCGAGACTTATTATGAAGATTCTGCTATTGCTACAGAGAAGAAAATAAAATTTTTAAGTGATTTAAAAAAAAGAATCGGCGAGCAAAAAATTGATGTTGTGATCAACATACTCAAAGATAATCAAAAACTCAGAATATATGATGAAGCAAAAAATACAGGAGTACAGCTTTTATGAAAAAAAAATATTATATTATCTGACTATGTGAAAATCGCAGATATTCATGATTGTAGATTTTTGAAAAGGGCAGACACGGAGATTTTTGTGTTTTGGGTCGACACAGAGGTCGACCCCTACAGTTGTTGCAAGTTCGAAGCTCCCAGCAAGTTATCAATCTTTATTTCAACACACACGTGCTCACATCTGCAAACAAAAAGAAAAATTTGCGGTTACTTGTGTATCAGAATCGAGAACGCTTGGATCTACATAAAAAAATTGCACTTAACTCTAGATTCCCCCTCGCGCTTAAGCGTCTGGCACTGGTCATCACACTCATGCGCTCGGTGTCGCAAAGACGGTACACAAAAACTTTCGGGTTTTAGCGAGTGTATTGCTATGCCCAGTTTTAAGAGACGCGCTTTTACAGAAAAGAGAAGCGTAGGAATAGCGTTGCGTATTATCAGGCTAAGGCCAATTTAAATGGTGCGCGCAGCGCCTCCTTTTGTTTGCAGATGTGAGCACGTGTGTGTTGAAATAAAGATTGATAACTTGCTGGGAGCTTTGAACTTGCAACAACTGTAGGGGTCGACCTCTGTGTCGACCCAAAACACAAAAATCTCCGTGTCTGCCCTTTTCAAAAATCTACAATCAAGTCAACCTAAATTAGTTGAGAATAGCGTAATAGAAAATCTAAAAATAAGCTATAGTTTAAAAATAGCGCAAAACTCAAGGAGACTTTCAATGCGAAAACCGATGCAAGCAATGAGCATGCTTATCTTATTACTCACCCCTGCTTTTTTATATGCACTCGATTCCCAAAACCCAAATAACGACAAACCAAAACCCATTCCCCACTATGTGATTAAGATCACCAGCCCCCAAGATCAGGAAACTTTTCAAAATTCTACCCAATCGATGACGGTCACCGTGTCTGTAACCCCCGAGCTCTTACCAGAAGACAAAGTGGTGATTTATGTCGATGGCACCGCGAGCGGGGAACCCACCCATTCTACGAGCATTAACATCCCTTGGTTACCCAGAGGCAGCCATACGCTAAAAGCTAAGATTATCCAACCCAAAGGACAAGGCGCTGAAACCAATACCATTACGATTTTTCAACAACGGTCAACTCGGCTGATACCCCCACATTAACAGCTCTAACCCTTGATCACTTTATTGCGCCCCGCCTGCTTTGCGGCGTACAACGCCGCATCGACCCGGGCAAGCGTGGTTTCAATTTTTTCAGGCCATTGATATGCGGTAACACCAATCGAAACCGTTGCTTTTAAATCGGGCGCCACTTCACTAAAATCAGATTCTTCAATGTATTCTCTAATCCGTTCCGCGCTTTGTGTGGCTTGCTCTACATTCACCAAGGGTAATATAAACAAAAATTCCTCTCCCCCGATTCTGGCAAAAAAATCCATTTTTCTTAACATTTTCTCTATTTTTCTACATAAAATGATTAAAAAATTATCCCCCACCTGATGGCCATGGCGATCATTCACCCGCTTAAAATGATCGATGTCTAACATACACACTGCAAAAATATATTGCCCTCGTTCCGCCAGAAGCCTTTGCTGTTGCAGAATGCTTAAAATAAATCTTCTGTTTTTCACGCCAGTTAATTCATCGGTCACCGACAGAGATTCAGTGTCTTTTAAAGCCAATTCTAAGCCTTCATTTTTTTCGTTTAAATGCTTTCTCAGCGTATTCATTTTGGAACAAATAATTGCCAAGGAAAAAGAAATGACGATATAACACAAAAATACAATAATCTCTTTTTTGGGTTTAATGTAATCAGGATATTGAGACATGAAAAATAAAATAACACCCAAATACAATAAAGCCCCATACAAGATTATATAAATATACTGACGCCAATCTAAATAATACGCGCTGAATACCAAAACCAACAAATAAAACATTAAAAGCACGGCTCTGAGATCATTGGTCAAGGCAAGGGTATACATGATGGCGGAAACTGCCCAAAATAGAATGGGTATTGTCAGAGTAGAATCTGCAAAATGCTTATTGAGCCCCGTACGCAAAAGGCTAAAATAGCTAAGATAGCCGATCCAGATGACACCAAATAAAGCAATAAACTCCATCCCGGAAACGCGAAATAATCCCGCTATCCACAACATCCAACAAATAGCCGTATGGATAAGCGCACCCAACAAAGTATACAAACCTCTTCGGATGCGATCGCCTTGCTCTCTATCTTCAGCAGGGATTAAAAAAGAGAGTAGTTTATTCAGGCGGCTCCTCCTTCAAAATACTCAATCCTTCGGTAGCACTAACCCCCTTCGCCCCCTGACTCAACTTAATCATTAGGCGAATTTCATTTTCAGAATCTGCATACTTCAAAGCGGATTCGTAACTGATTTTGTTTTCCGAATATAATTTAAACAAAGACTGATCAAAAGTCTGCAAACCCAATTCATTGGATTTTGCCATAAAATCTTTTAACACATCGACCTCGCCTTTACGAATATGTTCTGAAATCACGGGCGTATTGATTAAAATTTCCACCGCAGGCACCCTACCTTCCCCCATTTTGAGCGGAATGAGCTGTTGGGCAACAATGGCCTTTAAGTTCAGGGAAAGATCCATCCACAATTGAGAATGCATGGTTGGAGGGAAAAAACTCGCAATTCTATCCAGCGCTTGATTGGCATTGTTTGCATGCAAGGTTGCCAAACACAAATGCCCCGTTTCTGAAAACGTGATGGCATAATTCATGGTGTCTTGACTTCTGATCTCTCCAATCAAAATTACATCTGGCGCTTGTCGAAGGGTGTTTTTCAATGCGATCTCGAAAGAGTCTGTATCAATACCCACCTCTCTTTGAGTAACAATACACTGTTTGTGTTCATGAACAAATTCAATGGGATCTTCAATGGAAATAATATGCCCTTTGGTATTTTGATTTCTATACCCAATCATCGCCGCCAGAGTACTGCTTTTACCGGATCCCGTCGCACCCACCAATAAAACCAGCCCCCTCTGAACCAACGCAAATTCCTCTAATGTCTTAGGAATATTCAGTTCTTCTAACGTTGGGATAATGGTTTCGATTCTTCGAAACACTGCCCCAAATACCGAACGTTGTTGAAAAGCACTGACTCTAAATCGACCCAAATTGTTTCTAAAAATGGCAAAATTTAATTCTTTGGTTTTTGAAAATTGAGCTTGCTGCTCTGGGCTTAACATCGCAAAAACAATATTTTTCGTCTGCTCTTCTGATAATTTTTCATCCCCTAAAGGAGCTATCTTCCCATTCACTTTGATCATGGGTGGAACACCAACGGTAATAAATAAATCCGAGCCTTTTTGCTCAACCAAGCTATTCAAGCAGGCTTCTAAATTCATTGGCCTCTGCCTCTAATCACTAATTAAATAAATCTTTATTTTCTGCTTTGATTCGAGCTTCCTTGCGATTGATGTGATCTTTTTGAACCAATTCTTGTAGGCATTGATCCAGAGTCTGCATACCCACCGCACGACCTGTTTGAATGGTTGAGTACATTTGCGCTACTTTTGCTTCACGAATCAGATTACGAATAGCAGGGGTACAGATCATAATTTCATGTGCCGCAATCCGACCCCCGAGATTTTTTTTCAGCAGCGTTTGAGAGATCACCGCGCGTAAAGATTCTGAGAGCATCGCCCGCACCATGTCTTTTTCTTCTCCCGGAAAAACATCGACAATACGATCAATGGTTTTTGCCGCAGAAGACGTATGGAGCGTTCCAAAAACTAAGTGTCCGGTTTCCGCCGCGGTTAAGGCCAAACGAATGGTTTCTAAATCCCGCATTTCTCCCACTAAAATAACGTCGGGGTCTTCGCGTAATGCAGAACGCAGCGCCTCTGAAAACCCCAACGTATCCCGATGCACTTCTCTCTGATTGATTAAGCTCTTTTTACTTTTGTGCACAAATTCAATCGGATCTTCAATGGTAATAATATGGTCGCTGCGATTTGTATTCACGTAATCGATCATCGCTGCCAGCGTGGTACTTTTACCCGAACCCGTGGGGCCCGTCACCAGCACAATGCCACGCGGATTATCTGCAATGTCTTTAAAAATAGACGGCGCATTCAGTTCTTCTAAGGTGATGACTTTTGCGGGAATCACACGGAATACTGCACCCGCTCCCCGATCCTGTGTGAAAACATTCACTCGAAATCGAGCCATCCCTGGAATGTCAAAAGAAAAATCGGTTTCAAAATATTCTTCGTAATTTTTTCTTTGCTTGTCATTCATAATGTCGTACACTAGAGCGTGGACTTCTTTATGTTCTAAGGCAGGAACATCCAGACGGCGCATATCTCCGTCAACTCGAATCATGGGGGGCATACCAGCAGACAAGTGTAAGTCAGAAGCATTATTTTTGATGCCAAACGCCAATAATTCTGTAATATCCACCTCAATGCCCCTGTCTGTTATTCTATTATTTCAGTATAGACTCTCCCCTTTGGGCAAGGGTAGGCAAACATGTGTGTATTTGCACGAAAACTTTAAGAGATAGGAGTAGAAAGCCTTCGAAACCCTTAAAACCCAAAACCTCACTTTTAGCTTGAATACTTTTAAGAAAACATTTCTATTATTTGTACGACACTCTTTATTAACCAGCGCCTCTGCTCGCACGCGTTGCAGCTTGGCTGTGTTATTGATTTTGGTGGATGTGGCAGTTGCCAGTCTGGTGCCCTATTGCGCAAAATTCATCGTCGACACTTTATCTACAAATATATTAAATACCGTCTGGATGGCCATTTTACTGTTGGGTGTCTTTTGGATTTTAGAAAAAACGCTTAACCATATTCAAGAAATAATTTTCTTTCCAGTCATCAATACCACCATTCGAAACTTAAACTATAAAGTTGTACATCATATCCATCAGATCTCTCTACCCCATTATCAAAAATTATCCATGCCCGAAGTCATCAATTGCGCCAGACGTATTAGCTTTAGCGCTCGTGCTTTTATTAAAATAGTGTTCTTAATGATCATCCCCACAGCGTTTAAACTTATGATTGCAACCCTAGTGAGCATTAAAATAGGTCTGTTTGGGTTTGGATTGCTGCCGATCACATTGCTGGCACTTTTTATCCTGTATAAAGGCACCCAATGGTATGTTGCTGCGCGCGAAAGTGCTTGGCAAGTAACGGATCAAGTCACAATGCGCATCAACGATAGCATTTTGAACACCAAACTGGTGCGACCATTTGAGCAATACGAAATGGAGGCGGTGGGAAAACTCTTAGATACCGAAGCGCACCTGTGGCAAACTACGAATACACGTCTGCATACCATTTATGTTTGTATCGGGATCCTGCTGGGTATCACCATGACTGGCATCCTGGCTGCTGCGGTTTTAGGGATTCAAAAAGGCGCGCTTACAGTAGGCGATTTTGTGCTCTTAAAGGGCCAGTTGATTGCTGCTTTTCTGCCCTTAAGAAATTTCTCGACAGAATTTAGACAATTGGCAGAATCCATGGTCGACATTAAAAAAATGATCCAAATTTTTGATACACCCTTAGAAACACCCCCTGCCTTTTCTGCGCGAACTCCAAGAAACACGCAAGAACCTGCGCAAGGGATCTTTCTAAAAAATATATTTTTCTCACATGAAATGCATCCCCTGCTTTTAAAAAATTTATCATTACAGATACCCTTTGGGGAAAAAGTCGCCCTGATTGGCGAAAGCGGCAGTGGAAAATCTGCTTTGATCAATCTCATGGCGGGCTTGTATAAACCCGCTCAAGGCACTATTGATCTGGGCGGGCAAACGCTGCATTGTATTCCTCAAGATTTTAGATTATTTAATATGAGCTTGCGAGAAAACATTACTTATGGTCTTAGCAATATTTCAGAAGACGCTTTATTAAACAGCATCGAACAAATAGGATTGAGGGATCTGATTCACCAAATGCCTAAGGGACTGGACACCCTCGTCGGCGAAATGGGAATTAATCTTTCGGGCGGAGAAAAACAAAAAGTTGCTCTCGCAAGAGCGCTGCTGTTAAAGCCCGATATTTTATTATTAGACGAGACCACCAGTTCGCTCACCATAGAAAGCGAAAAGCTAGTTTTGAATGTGCTATTTTCAGCCATCCCGACGGTGATTCTGGCCTCTCATCGAACGTCGATGTTGCAGCATATGGATCGCGTGATTAAAATTCAGCATGGAAAACTCAGAAATTTTCAACACAATGCACATCTTCAAACAATTCTTGCAGTGTATTAACAGTCAAGAGACGCTCCCCCCACTGCAATAACTTGTTTGAATCCGCTTGTTTGATCTGTGTAATATAGGATTGCGGTACTATATCAAATCTATATTTGAGCTGGCGCAACAGCATTTCTGCTTCTCCAACCTGTCGTCCTAATTCTCGACCTTCTTCTCGACAAACTTCCATCAAGCGTTCTGCTATGGTACTGTTCTTTTGCCGCTCCTCCTGCCGTCCTAATTCTCGACCTTCTTCTCGACAAACTTCCATCAAGCGTTCTGCTATGGTACTGTTCTT
>Ga0207107_1046_pt1 | contig 29154 bp, 33 predicted proteins | sample Alteio_BWMinHeat_75_FD_153555 | JGI IMG/M metagenome (GOLD analysis project Ga0207107, IMG submission 153555) | Enriched cells from forest soil in Barre Woods Harvard Forest LTER site, Petersham, Massachusetts, United States -... | ecosystem: Environmental > Terrestrial > Soil > Temperate forest >... | reverse complement strand
GCATCGGCTGGGTGTTGCGCGCGAATGCAGGTACGGGAACAGCAAGTGTCCCGGCGCCGCGGTCTCCGTCTGCTTCAATGCGCACCTGCCACGAACCGGAAGCCATCAGCCACAGCTTGCCAGTGAAGAATTGCGGGTCATCCTTTGAGGGCAGCAGGGAATCGGGCGGCGGGGGATATTTCGAGCCGGGGCCAACGATATATAGGGGGACAATTTTTACATGTCGGATGCCGGGCTCGCTCGAGCGTATCTCGATTTCGGCGACGCCGGGAATCATCTGCGGCGTGCGAATCGTGACTGCGAGGCGGTAGGGGCCGGCATCGCCCTGAAAATAGACGTCTGGGCTGCCAACATGCGCGAGGCAGGGCGCATCTAGCAGGAGTATCACGAAAAGAATCGCGAAGCGGCGATCCACGGTGCCTAACGCCGGATGCGCGTGAGCCAGTCGCCGAATGCAAGCCCCACGCGCGCGGAGACGATGGATGCGATCAAGGCTACGCCCAGGCTGAGCCAAAATGCGGATCGCGTGGTTTCGTAGGATTGAAATTGGTAGGCGAGCTGGTACATGGACGGCGGCATCTGGTAGGGAAAATAAATTTGTCCGAAGAGCGAATTCCGCGCGGCCGAAGAAATCAAGAACATTCCGAACGGCCATTGCACGGCCAGCAACGCCGCCAAGAAAGCGCTGCCGGAGATCACGGAAAGGAACCTCTCCTTCCGGCCGGCAAAGCGATTCATCACTAGATCGAGGGAGAACGCCGGAACCAAGAGGAGCACCGGGAATCCCATGGGGACCATGTGGGTGACGTTCGTGTACACAGGCCCGAGCTTCGGGTGTGCGGGGAATATTGGAAAAATCCACAATGCCGCGAGCATCAGCGCCATGTAAATTGTCGCGATGATTGTCGCGCCCCATTTGTGGCCGGAGGCGCGGCCATAAGCGATCAGCAGCGTGGGAGTGCCGATAGCCACGGCGCGGTAAAAAATCGCGCTATGCATGAGGCTCGCGTCGGAGTACTCGGAGATTAGAATCATGTGCAGCAGCACCAGCAAACCGGCAAGGTAGAGGAACAACCGGTTCAACTTCTTCCCCGCGGCCCCGGTGGCTCGATTTCTCCGTGCCAGGAGCAGCAACAAGCAGCCGACGCCGACACCCCAGATCCCGAGACCGAGAACGACGTGGGGTGGACTGAGAATTTGGACGTCGAGACCAAATGAATTGTGCCACCAATTGTCGAAAGGCGCCGAGGTGACCATCGTGACCCCGCCCCAAGCCGTGAGAAAGGCGCCGAGCGGGCCGCGGAATCCCCACACACGGACGGAAGCTGATCGCGATGCCGCGTCACGAGAAAAAGTCGTCGAGAGTATCAGGGCGACGCAAGTGATTGCGGCAAGAATACCGCCGAGTTGAATGGCGAGATGAGCCGGCGTCCAGAACGTGTCGCGGCCTATAGTCATGTGCCAGGAAATATCCCAGTAAAGACCAAACGCGATGGACGTGACGGCGAGTACGCCGGACCAGACGAACCACGGCACGGCGAATACATCGGAAACGCTGAGGGACTGCTGGGCCGGCCGGGTCTGCAGACCAAGCGGAATAGTCTGAGCCATCAGCGCCTCCCCAGCGAGGATAGCAGAGCGATTTTTGCTGCACAAGGAGGACCTGACGGGCGTGCAAAACGCAGAGACAAAATCTTGCGTTGTCCGCGATCAAGAACGGGGCTGCGGTGAACCCATCTATTTGGCTGCAGGTGGTACGCTTTTCAGGACCAGCAGGAGAATGCGTCCATCAGAGCGGAACGTTCCGCCGGTGGCAGTTTTTGCCTCGGTGAGGGGATTGTCGGGGGTCACGTGATCGCGCTCGACGACCAAGCCGGTGCCCGTGAGGGTTGCGTCGACGTACTCGCGCTCGCCGTCTATGGCCGGGTCAATCTTGTGGGTGACGCCGTTGTTGCGCTGGTCGCGCTCAAATCCAATGTCGTGAGTGGCGGCGATGCACCAGAGTGGACGGCCGTCCACTTCGTACGGCGACTTCCATGCACGCAGATGATTCCGCGACATAGCCACTCGGACTGGCTCCGCATGTGCGAAGCCGTAATCCTGCGGGCGCTTGAACAGATAGAGCTTGCTCATGGGCATCGTCAAATAGTCTTTCTTCGCGAGCGAGTCGAAGATGGCGTTGACCACCGTGTCTTGGACTGAGGAATCCACCTGCACCCAACCCGCCGTCGTGAACACCTGGACTACTTCATCCTCTGTGCCAACGATGAGTACGTTGACCATGTCGCCTGCAATGCCCTGGGGGTCACTGATGCGCCGCGGAATTCTTTCGAGCAGTGCTGGTGTGATCGAGGGAATTGGTGCGTCGGGAGGGCCTCCCGCGGTGGTCGCCGCCGCGGTAGTGGGGCCGGGATCCAGGATCTCGATCTTGACGTGAAATTTTCCCTTGGCGGTCGAGGCGTTTTTCAAGCTCTGATTGATGCCCAAGTACAGGCGGCCGGCGACCGGCGCTTGAAATTCCCTGCTGGCACCCACTAGGAATGGTTGGCCGGAGTCAATCGACCCCAAGCGAGCGATCAGCGCGCCATGGGCAGCTTCACTAACGGCGTATTGGTGAAGCAGATCCTCATAAGAGCGCTCGAGGCCTTCTGGGCCGAAGCTTCTGCCGTCAGGGTGCTTCTTGTCGGCCGGGTACTTGATGGTTCCTGTGGCCGTGAGGGAAATGTTTTCACCAGCGCGTAAATCGAGATTCGTGTCGAACCATTGAATCGTGGCAGCCACGTCGAATTCGGAAGGAGCGCTGGTGCTCGAGGCCGTATGCGACGATTGAGCCCAAGCCCGGGGACCAAGGAAGATTGCCATTAACAGTGCGAGCATTCGTGTCTTTGGGTTTCCCTTTTTCACGGATGCCGCTCTCGGCGCCTCACGCTTCTATGAATTCAAATCTGCCGCCGCTTGGAGACTTTGTTCAGCATATCTCCGCGTGCCCATTGGCGCAACCGACGCGGCAAAGAGCTATCCATTCAACTACCGCGAGTGGGAGGATCGGCGTTTGGCGGGAGCGGTCGAGTGCGGTACAGGTGTGGCTGCGGCGGCCCGCAGGATCTGAAGAAATGCCTGGGCGTCGCTTGAGAGGGGGCGATGGCGCGGATGAATAACGTCGAGATTGCGCTGGAGCGGCTCTGCATTCGTGATTTCGATGGCGGCAAGATTGCCCTGGCGCAACTCTTGGGCAACGGCGATCTGCGGAAGGAAACTGAGTCCGAGTTTGCGCTCGACCATGCGCTTGGCGGCCTCAATGGTCTCGACTTCGAGAACCACATTCGGCAACAGGCCAGCGCGACGGAACATACCCTGCGTAAGCGTCCAATCGCTCGAGCCGCGATCATAAAAAATGAGCGGCCAGGCTTCAACTTCCTCGAGGCGCACGCGCCGGTCGCGGGAAGCTGCGTGCGCAGGATGGCCGACAAGAATCAGTGGATCATCGCGCAGCGTCATGGTTTCGACTTCAGGATGATTCAGCGAGCGCGCCACGCCGATGTCGGCTTCTCCGTCGAGGACCATCTTTAGCACCTGCAGGGAAGTGCCGGAGCGCAGGCTGACCATTACTTTCGGGTTCGCCATCTGGTAGTCCTTCATCACATCCGGCAGAAAATAAGTACAAATGGACAGAGCCGCGGCAATATTCAGCGCGCCGCGCGCGGAGGGCTGCAGTTCGTGTACAGCCTGACGCGCCAATGCGACATTGCGCAGAAGTTGCTCGGCGTGGGGGCGGAGCGCTTTGCCCGCGGCGGAAAGCGTAAGGTTTGCGTGGGAGCGCGTGAAAAGTTTCACGCCCAGCGAATCTTCCAGCGCGCGAATGCGGGCGCTGACTGCGGGTTGGCTGACGCGCAGGGCCTCCGCAGCGCGATGGAATCCGCCGTAAGTGACTACAGCGAGGAAAGTTTCGACCTGATCGATCTCCATAGGCGCCTCCCGCGTAACCGGACAACTGTACTAGGACTGATAACATTTGTCTATCGAGATGATAAGGACAATCAGTTTGACTGATTGCCTGGGTTGCCCCACACTGGCTGCGTTGTAACAAATGCGCCAAGGAGACAGCCAATGGAAGGCACCAGCACCAGGACGTTCCCCCGTATGTTGCTCGACAAGCCTGTTGAGCTCGAAATTGGCGAAAAGCGAATTCAGGTCAAAGACCCGTCGAACAACTTGAGCGTTGGCGGGTTGTTTGTGTACCGCGGGAACCTTCCAGTGGGCACGTCCGTCCGCGTCAGAATTCCCGTGAACCATCATTTCTTCGAAGCCGACGGGCAGATCCGCAGTTGCGAAGCGGGCGACGCAGGAGTGGGCATCGGATTCAATCCGCTGTCGCAGGTGAATCGCCAGGCTCTGGACGACCTGATTGAGGAGCTCACGCTGCGAGGGCTCCCGGCAGCTTAGTCGGCTGCGGACGTCATTATTTTGTACCCTGAAGTTTTTCCCAGGATGAGGGTCCTGCAGTAGAGGTGTGTTCGCGCGCTTTTGTTTTGAGATTCGGCTGAACGGGAGAGGACATGTCAAACGTTGGAAACGGAAACGGCAACCACAACGGAAACGGAATGAATCCGGGCCTGGACCTGGAAGCCCTGGAGCTTGACTGGCGATCCAGTCTGCGGTGGGCAGGAATTACTCGGCCCTATAGCGCGAAGGATGCCGAGCAGTTGCGCGGCTCCATCCATGTGGAGCACACGCTTGCGCGCCTGGGCGCCGAGCGGCTGTGGAATTTGCTGCACACCGAAAATTCCGTGCGGGCGCTGGGTGCCGTGACGGGCAATCAGGCTGTGCAACAGGTGAAGGGCGGCTTGAAAGCGATTTACGTGAGCGGCTGGCAAGTGGCGGCAGATGCGAACAACGCCGGGGAAACTTACCCGGACCAGAGTCTGTATCCGGCGGACAGTGTGCCGAATCTGTGCCGCCGGCTAAATCAGGCGCTGGTGCGCGCGGATCAGATTCATCATGCCGATGGCAACCGGGACACCTACTGGTTCGCGCCGCTGGTGGCAGATGCGGAAGCAGGGTTCGGCGGCAATCTGAACGCGTTTGAATTGATGAAGGGCATGATTGAAGCGGGCGCTGCGTGCGTTCACTTCGAAGACCAGCTTTCGTCTGCGAAGAAATGCGGCCATCTGGGCGGCAAAGTGCTTGTGCCCACGGTGGAAGCAATTCAGAAGCTCGTTGCCGCGCGACTGGCGGCGGACGTGATGGGCGTACCAACGCTGATCATGGCGCGCACAGACGCGGACAGCGCCACACTGATCACCAGTGACGTTGACCCTCGCGACCGTGAATTCCTCACCGGCGAGCGCACCGCCGAAGGTTTCTTCCACTGCCGCAAAGGGTTGCCGGCGGCGATCGCGCGCGGCCTCGCGTACGCTCCTTATGCGGATCTATTGTGGTGCGAGACGGCCAAGCCCGACCTCGAAGAGGCCCGGCAATTTGCCGAGGGAATTCATGCCCGGTATCCCGGCAAGATGCTGGCGTACAACTGCTCGCCTTCATTCAATTGGAAGAAGCACCTCGACGATGCCACGATCGCGCGCTTCCAGTCGGAACTCGCGGCCATGGGCTACAAATTCCAGTTCATCACGCTCGCCGGCTTCCACTCGCTAAACCTCTCCATGTTCGATCTTTCGCGCGAGTACAAGCAGAGCGGCATGACCGCCTATTGCCGCCTGCAGGAAGAGGAATTTCGGCAGGAGCGCGAATTCGGCTATGAGGCCGTGAAGCACCAGAAATTTGTCGGCACGGGCTACTTCGACAGCTTGCAGCAGGCCATCACCGGCGGGACTGCTTCCACAACGGCGCTCGCGGGCTCAACTGAGGCGGAGCAGTTCACGCCGAAGCAATCGCCTGCGCACCCGGGGAATGGCGCCGAGAAAGCCAGCCGTTCGATTGCGGCCGACTGAGGTACAACTGTTTCGCCGTTCAGTTTGATAATTGAAAATCGATGGGCAGCGAACGAGCCGGGAACGATGAGTTCGACGCCTGAGTTGCTTTGTGTGTTTTCAATAACTTACGTGATATTCTTTTTGACACGTGGCAACACTGTGGCAACACTTCCTAGGGATTGGAACCGGCCACTGTTTTAGCCTTGAGTTTCTCCCAGCGGGCCTTCTGGGCAGCCCCGATTCGTTTCTTGGCTGATGAACTATGCTTCCAGCCCTGGCGCTTCTGTACGCGGCCCTAAGCCTTCAGTGTAGCCCAAATTCAAGTGCCGTCTGACCTTGAAGTGTCCGGCTAGTCACAACACTTCGGGCAACGCCGACTGCCGCTCCGGTGCGGGGTTCCTGTTGAAGACGGCGCGGTTTGGGCCATTTTCAAAAGACGATCTAGCTCCCCTTGCTCCGCTTCGTTGAAGTCGTCAAACAAGAATCGCGGAGCCTTCGTTGAATACATGTGTCGTGCGAGAGTAGGCGCGACGACTCGAAAATTTCGACCTTTCTCCTCAAACAGGACAAACTGATCGAACGTGACCAGCGGGCCGCGCCCCTCGGGAAGCGTCTTCTTTCGTGAGCCAATGCCGATCCAGTTCACCTTGCCGCCGATCCCCTCTGCTTTGGCCTCACTGCCGATCCCCCCAATGCCAATGACCGCATCGAAGGAAAGTTTTCTGATTCTGCCCATGCAGTCTTCTATCCCAAAGCGTCCCTTTCCATCTGGGTCACCTTTGTGGGTTCGCTTGTAAACAAGTGTTCGCGTGTCTATGTTCTCTCGTATCGAGGCACGAGGATACGCTGTCGCTTGCCTAAGATGAAGCGCCGTTTTTTCGTGAGATAATCGAGCCAGGAGGGTCGTATGGCTTCAGTTCGTCAAATAAAGTGTCCTTCGTGTGGTGCGGAGAATGGTCCGTGCATCGTGGAAAATGGTATTGAAAAGTTTCATGAGTCGAGACGATTGGCTGCGTATCCCACTACGTACGAATATCCGGAGTGCGAAGAATGTCGGAAATTGAAAGACTGGATGGTGAGCGCGGAAAGTTCACTTCGATCGTGTCGACCGGATTTTGGCGGCAGCAAGCCGAAGTCAAAATGGCCAAAGGCATGGAAAGAGGAACTCTATCAGCGAGAAAAAGAGGCGAATCTGGCGCGGGCGAAATACGAATTTCATTTGGGGACCGAGCACGAGGATCAAGCGCATAAGAACGACCTCGGGGAAAACTTGACCGTGATCCTGCGCGAAGGCCGATTGAAGCCCTGAGTAAACAATTAAGAGTTGAGCGCACTTGTAGGACTTTTTACGATGCTTCCACCCAATAAGTGGCCAGTGAGGAAGATGGCGGATGTGGGCACGGACGAGGTATTTGTCCGTGAAACAATTGAACTGTTCGATTTGCTCAACGGGACGCTAATCGAGGGTGAGCAACGGCGACGAGCGACTGACGCGATCGGTAGCACGCTTATTGATGGTCTGATTCCGACTTTCATGGAACTGCGGGCGATCCGTGAATCACGGGGGAAAGACCTGCCTTTCATCGAACAATGCCAACTGTATGAGGATTTCGCACGGAAGTTGTGGAAAACGTACAAGGATTTGACCCAGCGTGCGGCGGCCGAAATGGGGTTTGATATCGGGTTTTTCTTCCAGAAGGAAACAAAGTTCGAAGAGGGGCTGAAGGCGTTCCGTGCGAGCTATCCGGCCGCGCCAGCCAATCTGGAAGATTATCTGCGTGAGGTGCGAAAGCGGTGGCAGAACGACCTTGCACAGTTTCGGAATGGATTTCTTGAGCACCAGGAAGGCAGCCGCCAGGATCATATGAAGTTTTACGACCCCGATTTTGTGGAGGGCCTTTTTGCGGGGGCGGCGCGGATCATCGCGGACATTTTGGTCATGCTGATGAATCTGCGACTACCGCCGCGCTTCCACATCGTCGAGCACGATGACAAGATCCATGGACCCGGTTGGCCGAATCGGTTTCGGGTCGTGATTGAAGGACTTGGAGAAATGCTGTCTGCGGCGCAGAACCCTGCTGAACAGCCGTAAGCCAGATGGACGCCGCGTCGAGCTGGCTGAGAGGAACCTATCGATCTGGATTGTTGCTGAGATGAACTTTCGCTGTGAAGAGAGTCCTGTTTATTTGAACGAGGATTAATCCTTGCGGTCGCTGTTTTAGTTCTACAGCCTCTACTTTGATGCCTCCGCGCCACTCCTCGCATCCGAGAGTCTTTTCCCGAGTTCCCCGATCGAACAGGGATGTATATAGCGCAACGATTGCCTCTGGCCCATGATCTGCCCGTACATCAAAATTCGATGCGACAAGCACCCCCAATGGGCAAACGATGGCACGATCAATTGTGTAAACCGGTTTGGAATAATCGAGCAGTAGTTCGGCGGGTGTTTCTGGTTCTGAAGTTCCAAAATGCAGCAGCAGGAAAAATACTGTAATGATAATCGCGGCCCACAAGAAAGTTTTCCTCATCCTTCGGCCATATCGTGATAGATGCCCTTGATCTCTCGCCGCTTCAGAAAAAACTCAACCTGTCGGCGACGAAATCCTACCTTATTTGAACTCAGAATAACGTAAGACAACTTCGGGGGTTTGGCATGGCACCATCTCTGAAGTGTGCGGCGATCATTGACGTGCCAGCTTTAGTTCAGGGCCTAAAGCGTTGAGCCATGGTGCGCTCACGAGCACTACGCCCTCGCGTGTCCGTTCGCCCGAGCGGATGTCCAAGTTCGCCGGCGATCGCCCTACGGACGCCCTGGGCGGCTCCGAAGCAATGCTAATTAATATACGGAGACGTAAGTGTCACAGGGTCAGCAATATAACCATTCGATAGCAAAAACTGGCATTCTAAGTGCCTTTTGAATCAGTGTTTTGCAGGCGCTAATTAAGTGAATGTAAGTCTTTTAGAATCAGCAAAAACCCTTGACTTTTGGATCGAACTGTGGTAGAGTGAATTTAGGATCAAGTCCCAGACCGCCCTCAAGGGTTGGTCACCGCATACACTCGACGGCGGGGGATACACGACCGTTTCCGGTGGAAGATTACCCGGCGGCGATGTAGCACGGCATCGGTAGTTCGTCAATTTTTGATCGTTGAAGCCGCCATGAGCGGAACGGAAGACGATCGAAGATGTGCAAACCCAGCCAGCATGGGAGAGACTGGCGCAGCCCGGATAGGTAACTACCGGAGCACTCCGAACCAAACACACGGCTCGCCCGTGAATCGGAGGCTCCAATGGCTTCACGAAAAGCTGTAACCCCCGTGCCGGCACAAGCGCCGGCAACGACTGCACCATCAGTATCCGTTCACCAAGCAAACCTGCCTGAGCCGCTTCTGCTTGATATCCCCGCTGCCGCTCGTGCGCTGTCTTCAAGTGTTTGGACAGTGCTCGGGCTTCTCTGGAATAGCGAAATCCCCTATATAAAAGTCGGAAGACGCTTCCTCATTGACCCCGCCGATTTGCGAGCGTTCATTGCGCGACGCAAAGAGGAGGCGGCATGATCGCCGTGACGCAGATCGCTGGATTCAAGACCCATATCTGGCCCGCAGATATTCCCCTGCTTGTTCTTCCGCCGGATTGTAATCTCCCGCTTGTTCCATTTGACGAGAGTAGCCTTCAAGTAGGCGATTGCCGCATCCACATTGCCTTTCCGAAGAAACGGGGGCGACCGAAGAAACACGCTGATGCCGCAGCCCGGCAACGTGCATCACGCGCAAACAAAGAACGACTGTCCGAGATCGCGGAGATGGAGAGAGGGCAGCAGATAGATCAGAAAGCTCAACGAAATGGTAAAACAACCCCTTGGTTCATCCCCGACGCGCCTCACGCGAAAGGGTTGCTGAACACAGGCGGCTACGGTTCCGAGCACATCTCGGAAGTAAGCGATAAGCAAGAGGCCGACGGAAAGACTCGCGACGATCTCGTAGACGGAGCTGGCGGCAGTGGCCACAAAGTTCGAAACGAAGGTCACGCACCTGCCGGCACGGGTGACGAGGAAAACAATCCGAATGAAGAGATGGGATTTGTCAGTAGCAAAGATTGGATCAAGATTTTCGACAATCGAAGGCCGTTGCGTCTGAGTAGAAGCAATATTCATTTCTTTTGTCCCCGTCACAGTCTGGTCAAGGCCACCACACCCCTCGCGTTTCAGGATCCGGAAACGGGCGCGTGGGTCCGGACGTTCTTTGCCCGCCTGAAGGCTCACATCTGGGAGATGGAGTGTGGCTGTACCCGGCCGGGTCCGACTGGCAAGTACACGAATATCGTGACGCCACCGATTGAGCCTGAAGGGCATGAAGATGAGACGTAAGTTCCAACATTGCAGCAGATATGGGAACACTCTCAGAACGATGCCCTACAAATAGGGAGGTGTGGGGCGTATGAACATGGAAAAAGAAGGACCACCCCGAATCGCTTTCGAGATCTCTGCGGATGGAGTGCGCCGGCTTACAATCGGCTGCGATTCGGACGAAGCGCAGGCTGCGGCACATAGGTTTCTAGCCAAGCTCGCACCCCAAATGAGGGCGTTGTCTGCGGCTGCGGTGCAGGCCGGCAGGGACAAGCAGTAAAGAATAGCTGAGCGTTTTGCAATTCAGTTTTCACTTTCGGTCGAGCGGCCAATCCCTCGGTGCGAATGAATTTGAAGGCGTAAGCCGAAGGATGTAAGGAAATGACAAACGAAGAGAAGGAAAAAAGAAAGGCCAATCATCGGAAAGGAATGCGCTTGTTGGCAGCATTCGCAATCGAGCATGGGCTGCGCCTTCTGTCTCCAGACGATGAAGCAAGGAAAGCTATCGAGGAGGATATCGCCATTCAGCGGAGCGGAAATGAATCAGAGATCCGATCCCGCTACTCTGTCGCGAAGCGCAGAAAGGTGAGCTATACGCCGGCCGGATTGCTACTTCAGGGATCGACGGCAATGCTCGATCTGGCCAAGTGTCGAGGCCATGTGCCGGACGGACCACTTCGGGCCGTCATTTATTTTCCGGGCGAAGCCGCCTTCTTGATTGATGGCAAACGCGGTCGTAGCAGCGGAGAACGAAGAGCGGAATGGGATTGGCAGGAAGCCGTGATTCACCCGCTGCGGGATCGGCTTTTTGAGGATTACGGGGGCGAGACCGTGCCCGCTGAGATCGAGCAATTGAATTTCAACAAGGAGGCAAAATGAGAAAAACATTCGAGCAAATCAAATCCGCCTATCGCGAGATGGCCGCGAAAGCCCGATATCGTCCCGCCGCTCCGGCGGACGGATTTGGAAACATCACCGTGCCGCAAGCGCAGTTGGACCTAGAGAAGGAAGCGGAATCCTACACTCAAAGCTGGTGGAAGCAGGAAAACTCCTATCAGTTCTTCATCGGTTGCTGTGATTCATACACACGCAAAGCGGCTATCTACGCAGTAGAGGCCGCACGCAACATGTGCGCAGGGCGATTTGGCGATGCCTGTGCATTGACGCTTCTCAAAATGGCAGTGGCAGAAATGGAGCGGGTCATTCAGAAGCCCGAAGTTAAGGAAGTTCACAGAATTTTAGGGCAGTAAACAAACAGACAAACAGCAACGAAGGAGAAGAGATGGACAAGCAACAAGGCATCATAAGTGCGTGGATCTCCGATAGGGGATTCGGTTTCATCATTGTAGGAGCGGGCAGAGATCTCCGAAAATATTACTTTCACATTTCCCGCGTTGTGTTTGGCGAGGAGAATATCGCCGTGGGCGTTTCTGCTTTGTTCTCCGTGCTGCCCATTAAGGAAGGGAAGTGCCCTTCGGCCACAGACATTGAAGTGCTGGGCGGTGCCGCATGATCCGCCGACGCAAAGAATCTGTATTGGAAACACCTTCGGCTCAATTTGCCGCTGCGGCGCAAGCCGTAAGAATAGAAGTTGCTGTTGAAACGGACGACAATTTCATCGATGTTGCCCCTTTGTTTCCACAAGAGTTGAAGAACCTGAAGCGGTGGATTGTTAGGACGGCTGATAAAAAGCCTTGCAGCGCGTTTGAAGGAGATGAAGATCTCGGTCCCATTGACCCCCACGATCCTGAGTTCCAGGCTGACTACAACACCGCTATGGGTGCTCTTGAGCAAACGACGAAGTTCTCCGGAGCCGGTTTTGTGTTCAATTACGCCGACGGGTACACTGGCACAGACTTCGACCACTGCGTTAATCCTGAGACGTTGGAGATCCAGCCCACTATCCTTGAGATCGTCACGAAGATAGATTCTTACGCGGAGTTCAGTCCGTCGCGCACGGGCATTCACGTGATTACGAAGGGGTGGCAGGTTCCGTGGGATGGAACCGAAGATGGGAAGCAAGGCTCAAAGGTCGGTCAGGCCGAGATGTACAGCGGCAAGCGCTACTTCACGACCACAGGTAATCACGTTCCAGGCACCCCCTTGACTGTCAACAGCCGCGATTTAGGCTGGCTATACGAACGTATAGCGACGAACCGCGAATTTGTGGAAGCTAAAAAGAAGGCTGAAGCAAATTCAGGTTCTAGTTCGTCTGAGAGAGCCGCAGTTATTACCAACAAAAAGCCGGGTGTCGTCACATCTCTCTACAACACGCTGATGAATGGCACAATCCTTCGCAGCAAAGACACGACGGGATCCGATGATTTTGCGATCGAAGACGATGTTCAGATTGTCGAGTACGAATCCCAATCTTCGGCGGATTATGCGCTGCTGCGTCTCATCATCTCCAAACTAAACACAGAAGACGTTGAGGCCATTAAGACCGAGTTTCGCGCATCGCCATTAGGACAAAGAACCAAGGCGAGCCGAGAGGATTACTTGGATGGCTCGATCAAAAATCTTTTGAAAGAACCTCGCCGTCCGTTTGTTAATCACATTGCGATGGATGAAAGTGGCGACGTGACCGGAATTTCGATTGATCGGCCGAAGCTACTTACTGAGGTTGGAAATGGTCGTCGATTGATTGAGATGTATGGCCGAAACATTCGCTACTGTCCGGATGATAATTGCTGGCTGTACTTCGGTGGAAAAGTATGGCTGAAGGATCGAATGGCCGTTCACGTCCACGATTTGATGAAGAGGGTTCTGATTCAAATGCAGATAGAAGCCGGCGCATTGGTGGGAACCATCAGTCCCGAACTACTGGCGAAACTAAACAAGGATCTGACGCCTAAGACAATAAGCGTGGCTCTTACGGACGAGGAATTGGAAGAAAAGAAACAAGCGAACTCAAAGGCCAAATTCAAGAAAGCACTGGCAACATTAACCGAGGAAGAGTCGAGATCATTGAATGACCACAAGGCGGCCAACGCTTTTTTGGTTTGGTCTAAGAACAGCGAGTCTAATCACGCCATTCGCGGCTCTGTTAGTCAGGCTCAATCAGAACCAGGCGTGAGCATTTCCAAATCGGCTTTGGATATGAATACACTGGTTTGTAACGTCGAGAATGGCGCATTCAGATTTGATCCAACGACAGGACAACCAACCTTCGGCCGACATGAACGCGATGATCTGGCGACAAAGATGATGCCCGTTTCCTACAAATCAACTGCTGATTGCCCACAATTCAAGGCGTTCTTAGAATGGATGTTTCCGGAGAAAGCTGTTCGAGAGTACATCCAGACGTACTTCGGTTTGTGTCTGACCGGGATTGCGGTTCGCAAGATTCTAATTCTTTGTGGTGGTGGTCGCAATGGCAAGGGCACGCTAATGAGGGTGTTTTATAGGATGCTGGGAGAAGTGCTCGATAAGAGTGGGGCATCGGCTGGCGGTGCCTACTATCAACCCGTGGCATTCTCTACATTTTCCATTGGCAGAGAAGAACAAGCCGGCGGTGCTCGCGCCGATCTCGTACCACTCAAGGGCGCACGCCTTATCACGGCCTCGGAGAGTAATAAGAAGGGTGCAAAAAACACGGTCACACTGAACATGGCTTTCTTGAAGGAGTTGACAGGCGGTGACCCCACAACGGCACGAGGTGTGTACGAAGCTGATCAGATCACTTTCTTCAACCAGGGCAAGATTATATTTCAGACGAACAACCTGCCACACACCAATGATGATTCCGATGGTGCTTGGGACCGTCTCAGGGTTGTGGATTGCAACAGCAAGGTGGGGGACGGCCAAGAAGATGAGAAACTGCCCGAGAAATTGATAGCAGAATCATCCGGCATTCTGAATTGGATGCTGGAGGGACTTCGCATGTATTTCACCCAAGGGTTGGTGGAAGTGGGCTCGATCCTGGACTCTACCCGCCGATATCGCGGGGTAGAAAACCACATGGGGCGATTCTCTGATGAGGAGTGCGAGATTGTCGGCCAGGAGACGGTTAAGACGCCGACATCAGATATCTACGATCGGTACAAATACTGGTGCGGAAGGAATGGCGAAGTGGCGGAGTCCCAGAGAGCAATGACCACCTATTTCCAGCGAGAGTTGGGTATCAAAGGCGATCTGCCTCGCGACAGGGAAAAAGGCAACTGCTTGCCAGGAATAAAGCTGAGAATGCCGAGCGGTCCGGATGTGAAGGTGGGTTAACCCGTGATTTACGTGACGGATGTTTTAGGGGGTCCGCGTGCTCATGGAGGGCGCGGGAGCGCATGAGGGACACGCGGGTATTCGAATGAGATCTGTGACGCTGTGACGCTTGTGACGCTTTTTTCCTATTCTTCACCATATGGGGAATGGTCAAGAGAGATCCAAGCATCAATGGATTGCTCAAGCAGTTTTCAGTTGCTAGAGATTAGGAATAATGTATCACATGAATCACAGAATCACGGATTTGTGCTCGAAACCGGCTCATGATGAGCCGATTTGTCTCATATGCTTATCTAACACATATAAGTGATAGGCGATTTCAGCCTATCATGTGCTTTGGACCAATTGTCATGCAAATCCCAGTCGCCCCCAATAATGATTTTTGCACAGCTTTTCAATCATCAGAATCAGCTTTTGTCGTGTATTTTCAACGGCTTACTGATATTTTGTAGATCTTAAAGACCCTCATTAGACCGTTTTCAAGCCGGGAACCCCTCATTTTGCTCTTGTGTCAGACATTTTCCTGGGAAACCCAATAGATCGTCGGCGCAGTTTCGAAAATAGTGTAATATAAATTAAGTCCTTTGTATTCAGCACTTCAGAGGGGATTCTCGCGTAACTGTTCGTGACGCAGGGCTTGGAACTCCTTTTGAACGCGGCATTTAGCCCGCCAGCGCCAGGAACGAGGCATTGGAGGGCGAGTTCCGCTGACCGGGGCGACTCGATCGCGGAGCCGGCTAGGACCAGAATTCACGAAATGGTCCGCAAGTCTAATGAAAATTGTCGTTGACAAATTCAAATGAATTAGTGCATTCTATCGAGAAGAGGTGAGCTAATGAAAGCCGCACTTTATGCCCGAGTCAGCACGCAGAATCATCACCAGGATCCTGAGGTCCAGTTACGCGAGGCCCGCGAGTATTGCCAGCGCAAGGGCTGGGAAATCGCAGCCGAGTATGTCGATCGCGGAGTGAGCGGCGCAAAAGAATCACGGCCAAAGTTAAATCAGCTCATGGCTGCCGCAGCCGATAAAAAATTCGATGCCGTCGTCGTTTGGAAATTTGATCGTTTCGCACGATCAGCTCGCCATCTTCTGAACAGTTTGAAAACATTTGAAGAGAAGGGTATTGCGTTCGTTTCTGTGACTGATGGTGTGGATACACAAACCGCAGTGGGCAAAATGGTCTTCACCATTCTGGGCGCTGTCGCCGAGATGGAGCGCAGCTTGACCGTGGAGCGCATTAGAGCCGGAATGCGCAACGCAAAAGCGAAAGGGCACAAGCCAGGACCAAAGCAGCCTCGCTTCGCGCTGGATATCGCCGCAATCCGCGCACGCATCGAGGCCGGTGAGAAGCAGAATCAGATAGCGAAGTCGCTGGGCGTCTCGCCGTCGCTCTTGACGAAACGTTTGCAAGCGGAGGTGAGCCAATGAGCGCGACCAATGATCGTCATTTTGAAGAGATGAAGATTCTCGACACCATAGGGAAGTCAGAGAAGTGGGATCCAACGCAGGAACTTCAGGTGAGTATCCTTCTCGCTGTTCGTCAATATGCTGAAACAATGGATGTGCGGAACTTTACAAATGTGCCTTTCTCTGAGTTCCTAGAAATAGCTCGTCGTCTTTGTGGTGTTCAGGCGCAAGCGTAGACCGTCCTGCAACAAATCTAAGCAACGAAGTGAATCCCTTCAGGGGATTCGCTCGTCTGCTCCCCAAATTTTTAGGGGATCATCGCGGCCCGAGCGCGAAGACTTTTGTCTTCAGTGAGCGAAAAAAAAGTTTCAAGTGAACTAGGGTCCCCTTTTCAAACTCGCGAACCACCGGGCGCAACCGCCCCCGACGGCACTTCTCACGGGAGAGGTTACGAACATAACGGAAATAGGGCCGGGGGTGTTTCCAAATTTCAATTCTTCAAAAAGGGACCCCAGCAAAGACCCATCCGCACCCGCCCCGTGCCCTGGCTTTGTGGGATGTAATTTTGAACGAAAAAGAGGTGGTCACCCCTATGCCAGATTTTAGTTTTCGGATCCCCCAGATACGGGCGTGCATCGTAACCCGCCCCGCCACTCTGCCCGAGGGTGTGTCGGTGCGTATGACGGTGGACCCGGCATATTTTGCTAATGAGGACAGCGATTGCTCCGCCTACGCGTTGGGATGGATCGACGATCGAGGGGCGATGCATCTTTGGGATTACGCCTGTGGACGCTGGAAGGGTTTGGCCTTGCCGGATCGCATCGTGGACGCGATGGAATTGTGGGTGCCCGAGCAAATCCGAATTGAGCGCAATGGAAACGGCGCACCTGACTTACTCGTGGATACGATCTCTTTGCGAGCTTCTATGAGAGGAGTTCCTGTGCCTCTCATCACGACGTTCAAGCCTCGTCAGGCCAAGAGACAAAAAGCAAATAGAATCGCGAGACTACAAACGATACTTGATCCGGATCCGCCATTTCTCCACATCTACCAGAATGGATTCACGGAAGAGTTGATTCAGCAGGCCCAGCATTTTGATTTCTCCGCCGACGATAATCATCGCCGTGAAGATTCTCTTCTCGATGTGGTGGCCTTGGCGTGCGGTTTCTAACGAAGTCTCGATGTAAGAAGTAGAACTTTTTGAAGTGCGGCCCAGAGCCGCGAAGGAAATTTTATGCCTCAAGATCCCAACAAGAACAAAACGATTCAGGAAGAAGCGGGACTCGATCCCGAGCAGTGGCAGCCTGTCGATGCTGCGCCCATTCAACCTGGAGTGAACAACGGGGGAGCGCCGCCCTCGCCTTCAGGGCGTGATCCCTACACTAGCGGACCGCTGCCCCCCAACTTCGGGTTACAGACGGATTTGGTGAAGACCGATTTTGGTCCGAACATTCCCCAACATCGTTTGATGCCCATTCCCAACAATGCGGCCCTAGGAGCCGCGGTTCGGAGCACTGTAGAGAAGGTCATTCAAAATACGACCATTGTTCAGGACATCGTGCAGAGCACTCCGACCACGAGTGCGCCCACGGCGCAGCCCTTCGACATCTCACAAAATCTGGCGAACACGCAGTACGTGGATGAAGAAACTTTTTATGGGGTTGGCGTTGCGGGATTTCGAGACGATTTCATTAGTTTTACAGAAGGGGTTACTATCTTATCTAACGGAGTCTCTTTGCAAGGCGACACTTCGTGGGTAGCTGATCCGAATCAACCAAGCGGTATTAGTATTTTAGTTGTAAGCCCGAAAAGTGCGCCATTTACCAACCCAGGTATCGCCAATTTTTTTCTCAGTAGTAACGGGACGGTTGCAAACGCGGGCGTTGTGCTTTTCAAAGGCACACCTAGTTTTGGGAACCTTGGATTTCTGGGAGCTTCCGCCAATTGGCAAGCCGATATAATTGTGAGGGTTCCTACACCCGGTCAGGCGAATTTTTGTTTTCGCGCAGGATTCTCTGGCGATTTCAGTGTACTAAGAGACCCGCCGACGGATGGCGCGTGGGTTCGCTTCGATACGGCTGCGGGTGACACCAATTTTACATGGGAGACTCGCGTTTCATCGGTTAGTACAACGAGTGTTCAGAATTCAATTCCTCTCGACACTGCTTTTCATCATTTTCGAATTCGTTCAATAATAGCCGGTACGATTTTATTTTCCGTAGACGGCGGGGCTGAGACAGCGATTCCAGCAAACATATCAGGAAACGGCGTATATCCTTACATTCAACTGTTCAACAGGGCTGTAAGTTCTTCCGTACAGTTGGACCTTGATTTCTTCTCCTACATCGCCCGCACCGGAAGAACCTAATGGCTCGTTTGCTCATAGCAATCAAAAGCTGTGCCTACGACCGGGACCGAGGCGCACATGATCTTGTGCGTGACACCTGGGGCAAGGATGTAGCGGGCGCAGACCTGAAGTTCTTCACAGCCCGAACTGGCAATCCGGATCCGGATGAAGTGATTGTAAAAGCACCGGACGACTACAAGGGTTTGCCATACAAGGTTCGAGAGATCGTTCGCTGGGCGCTCGCACAGAAATATGACTACATCTTCCTGTGTGACACCGGATCTTTTGTGATTCCTCACCACCTCGTAAATTACGGGTTCCAAGGGTTGAATTATGTGGGTTATTGCAACTTGCGATGTCGCCCATTCAAATTAGAGGCAGAAGATTCGGCTCGTGGATGCCCGCCCATAGTCATCGATCCGTGTTACCCCTGGGCTTCCGGTGGTGGCTACATCTTGTCGAGAAAAGCGATGGGGATCGTTGCTGCGAGTGAGCCTAATGTGTGGGCTGAAGATCTTTGGGTAGGCCAATTACTCATTCATCGTGGCATTCAGTTCATAGATAAATTCACCGACGGTTACAAAGGCTACGTCGTAGATTGGATTCACGATGAGAACAACAATCTTCCGGACGGTATGCAAAAGAGAAGTCTCTGGATGTGGGGTCAGTACGAACGGGCCAAAAAGATTTGTGAAGTGCAGGGATGCGAGAGCCCTTTGTGGGACAGGAATCCAAGATTGCCTGATGACGATGAGGCTTTTTACAGTGCGCAATCGGAAGCCGAACTGATTATCGAAAGAAGAAGGCGTGCCCGAGCAAGCCTGTCTCGACAAAAAATAAATATGGAAGAACTGGCTAGGCAAGAAGGCATAGCTGTCGATGAATTAGCCTGTCGGGTGTTGCGAGGAGAATACTTGGTCCCACGGGCAAGGAGCGAGTTTGATGCGAGCCTTTGATAGATCGAGGGTGCCCGTCGAATATCGGAATCTTCCACTCCTTGACCAGATGGAAGCGGAGTCGATCGCGCAGTTGAAGGATCCGAACTACCGTTGGGCGATAGCCACGCATGAAGCTGCACACGGTGTGTATCGTCTGCGGGCCGGCGCAACGAAGTTGATTTATGTCGGCCCATATTTCTTCTACGACATTGAAGCGAAGACCGTTCAAAAAGTTGTCGCTGGCATAAGTAGTGAGTGGGGATCGCTCACACACTTGGATTTCAAAAATGTCGCCCGATATTGCGGTGCCGGTTGGATCTGGGAAAAAGAAGTGTGCCCCTATTCCACGGATGCGGAGGCGTCGGCAGACCGAGATCGAGCCGTCTTTGATGCAGACGTTCACCGGGTACACCCTGACGCCACGAATGAAGAAATACAGATGTACTGGGGAAGGGCCGAAGCAGAAGTAAAAGCGGATTTGCAGAATCTAGAAATTCGAAGCCAGATTGAAAAACTGGCTCTAGATTTCAAGAAATTCTTGGAGGATTAGATGACAGATTCAAAAGTAGTGGCAGGATCGAAAGTAGAATTGCCGAAATAAGCCCCCGTTTTGATGTGGCACCACCTTTCAAGAGCCAAGGCCGCAGCCCAAGCGAGGATAAATCCATGAACTTCAACGAGTGGAAGGAAGACCTCTACCAAAGACTGAAAGAGCACCTTCAAAAGCATCCGGAATGCAAATCCACTTCCTCTCCCGCGAAGCATTCCGCGCCAGATCTTCGTCTGGGAAAGGTGGGGGTGATGAGAACAGCTCAAGAATACATTGATGAGATGATGGTGGAGGGACGGAAGTTCGACATCATAAATATGGCTGTGCTTTTTGAGGACGGTCGTTTTTTCTTTGTGAGTACAGGGGTGCCGAAATGTGATGCCGTGCTTCGTCTAACAACCCTCATCAACGGATGTGGCGAACCCCTCGGACTAATCGCGCAAGCAAAAAATATGGACGCACGTACATCTATTTCCTACTGTCGGTCGTTTGAAGAACACGCTTGGGCCGGTGATCGTGAAAGCGGCTAGGCCTACGACTTGTTGCGTAAGCATCAGGAAGACCAAGATGCCGAGTTTCTTGAGCGGGGCCTCAAGGATACGGCGAAAGTTGTGGACGGTTGGATTGATTGAAGGCCGCAGCCCATGCCAAGATATAAAAAGAATTTCCACAGGCTTCGCCTGTACAATCCCTCCTACACGAGAAGTGAAATGTGACCGGTGGGGCATAAACATCGGCCTCGATTGAGAGGCTGACATGGCGAGAGGCGACGGATCAATCGGAACGAAAAAAGGCACCTCGAAGCTGTATCTCCGGTACTACGTTGATGGCCCGAACGGCCACAGAACCCAAATAGAGGAAGCTACTGGCACCGAAGATCGGACAATTGCGGAGAAGATGCTTCGCGAGCGTTTGGCAGGTGCAGAGCGCAAGGCTCAAACCCAAACTGAACCGATCTACCTGATCGATATCCCTGAGGCTGCGCGTCGAATGTCCACCACCATATTCGCCGTAAGAGAATTGATCCGATCGCGGAAACTGAAATGCATCGTAGTAGGACACAAAATGCTCATCAGCCCGAAGGCGATTGAGGAATTCATCGCGGCCAGCGAGGTGTACTACGGGGCAGAAAAAGATGCGCCGGCGTGAGGGAATGCCGGTGGAGTGCCCCATGCCGTCCCGAAAAATTGTAGCTGTTGCTGATCCGCAATCCCTGCTCACACCCAAAGAAGTCTGTGATCTTCTCCGAATCAATCGCAGAACGCTTCAACGCTGGTGCCACAGTAAGCCACCCAAGCTGAGCTATATTTACTTAAGCCCGAACAGGATCGTGTTCCGTCGATCGCTGATCGAATTCTTTTTGAAGGCCCGTGAGATTCAGGGCATCGATGGGCCGAAAATTTAAGTCGGCCACTGAGATTGCCCACGATCCAAACGGTGAGAAATGCTGATTGGCGACGATTCCAAGACTGAGACGGCCGTGTTCAACGGGACGGTCATGGATGTCGTGGACCTTCCCAACGTCAAAACCAAATATGATGTAAAACCTCAGATTCGGGTCGTTTGGGTGCTAGGCACACCGGACGGAAGCGGAAAGTACGCTCTGGACTCCGAGGGCAATCCCTTCCGGGTCATGCGCCAGGTGAATGCTTCCATTGATGAGAAGTCAAAATTATATGAACTTGCGAAGTGGGTCTTGCGCACAAGACCCCCGGTGCCGTTTGATTCAGAGATTCTGATGGGACGGTCAAACATGCTGTTCATCGAGAAAGGACCGGACTCGAAGACAGGAAAGATTTATGCCAATGTGAAGTTCATCACTTTTCTGCCCCGAGGTCACGTTCCTCCTCCGATCCCTCGGGGCTTTGTTCGAGCCAAGGAAAGGCAGCAGTCGAAGCGGGATTAAGCGCGGCCCGCCGATTTCAGTGTGCACCAGTAAAGACAGTCGGCACTCTAACGCTAATCCCGAAAGCAAAGACACCCCTCCAATATTTCTCTGTCGAAGGAGCCGGAGGATTGCCGCTGCATTTCGGTATTAAACCGCTCGGGCCGGAAACATTGCACCAGATCATGCCAACAAATTCCCCTTGAGTGAGTCGTACGTCATGGCCCCAGTCGTAGAGTGTGCTGAACATTATTGAACGCCAGGAAACAGAAGGCCCCACTCCAAATTCTGCTGCCGAGTTGTTCGCATTGAGACCCACGACAGTCGTAAAATAAAAAGCTCCGCGCCGATGACCTAGCCACAGAAAATCGTGCCCGAGCCTCCAATTGGCCCCGGCAAACACTACAACAGTAGGGCGTGAAATCGACTGGGTGATGACGATATTCCCTAGAGTTGGCGGACCACTGGGATTTTGAGTCACGATGGTTTGGTTAGCGAAGGAGCGGTTTGCAAGCGTCGAAATCAAAGTGCCTGCCGAAACCTCGAAAATAGGATCTGCATAAAGCACAGTAATCGTCACGATTGATTTTTTCTGTGTCGTCGTCGGTACTGACGTGGCTGCCGTCCCAATCTCGTTCACTACATTGACTGCGAACACCACCTGACGCGCAAGAAATTTATCTAATCCCACATTTTTCTTTCCAGCGCGAGGGTCCTGGACATTTCCTAATGAGACTGTGCCGTTGATCACGGAGGATTGTCTGATGTTCACGAAATAGATGTTCAGATCCTTACTGATAGTGGTGATGGAAGCAGAATCAGCAGCAAAGTCAGCACTCAAATCCGCCAATTTAGCACTCAGCTTTCGCATAGGTATGGAAAGAGCGTTGTGATCATGACCAGGTGGGAGCCCGTCAATTTCTTCTTGAAGTGCAGCGACCTTACAAGCGACAAGCTGCGCGTTAGGTGGGTTTGGGCATGGCACCAATGCAGTGATAAGCGTCGCGCCGTCCCTCAAGAGATTTTCAAATGGCGGAGGCCCAGCATAGTCGTCGCCTCCAGGTGGAAGTGGAGGCGGTGTCGGGGTAGAGCACACTTGACCGGCTATTTCGAGGCACATCCAGTTACGCCAATAGGGGTCGTACTCGTTTCCGATCCAGGGCCGCGGAAAGTTTGAAACCTTGGAGGTTGGGAGGCGGTTGCCATTTGGAAGAACATTGGGGGGTATGGTTCCGAGCACCTCGTTGAGTTGATAGTAGACTACCGTGGCCCGTTCCTCAAAGTTCTGTATCGCGGCAACATATCCGTCAAGCTCATTGTTCAACTCCTCGATTTTTGACTGGTACTGCTTTAAGATGGGCGACCCGCCGCCATCGATTGCAACAATCTCCCTCGTGGTGAGATTAGAAGCCTTGAGTTGTAGTTGTTGTTGAACAAGCAAGCCCTTCAAGTTTGGTAGTGCCGCTGTCACAAAGCCCGCTGTCTGGTCTGTACCAGCGATGGCCTGACCGCTTTGAAGGTCGAGGCTGAGAATCTCGAATGGAAGTGGGTTGACAACTTGAACTTTGACTTGCTCTCCCGGCCGCACCGGGATTGTTGGCACGTTGACTGGATAGGACCGGTCGAGGGTAAGAGTGCAGGTGCGATTCACTATTTCTGTGGAACACGGCTTTTCCGTTTGGGCAGCAGCAGGATCGGCGGAGACTGCGAGAACAACGAACAGTAGACCGGGGTTGAAAGAAAGCTTCCTCATAGATCGCCTCCCGTGGAAGTGGCGGCAAAGCTAGTCGCTCGTGGACCAAGGTGCAGGCCGGCGGAGAGAGCACTCGAACTTCTGCAAGAATCTCCGGATGTAGGACGGACAGTATCGTATTCGTTACTAGCAGGGCAAGTTAAAAATTCTGAAGCAATCTGATATGGAGTCGAATCTCCCGCTCTCGCTCAGTGGTCCTGCATTTCACCGATCGTTTCCTTCACGTCCCGAACGAGGGCGAGAATCTGATTGCGAAGTCCGCTCAGCCAAACGGTCAGGGCACACCGCGAGAAGGTAAAGCCGAGGCCGGAACTCCGCCGAGCACGGCCTCGGTTCGGCCCGAGGCCCGTAGAATCATCTAGTTGCCTTTTTTGACCCGCCAGGAAACTTCTCGGGTGACAGTTCTGTACGGCTCAGGACTCCTTGGTGTCAATCCGTATTAACCGCATCAAATCGAGCCCACGTCCAAATGTCGAGTCGCGGGTAGGGACTACTGCCTTGGATGGACTCGTCGGCCATGCAGTCGGCAAATCACGGATCTTGGTTAATATCCATCGCGGAGCAGTGCCTGCCAAGGTTCTCGACGCGCAAGAGTTTCCGCCGCCTGGTCGCTCCTAACCGGCTTCGCCAGAGTCTTCCCCGCTGCGTGATAGCCAGCCCCACGACGCCAGCACACAGCAGGAACAAGGTGGCCGGCTCAGGCACGGCTGCCGTCGCCACATCCACATTGTCGATGGCGAACAGGTTTGCGGAGGGTGTGTTGAGAACCACGGAATTGAACGTCGCACCATCGAAACTGATTAGGCCTTCAGGTTGGCTGAAGCCTGGGGGAACCACACCCGTAGCGGACACAGTTCCGACGAGCGTCGCACCTTCGAAGACCATCAAGGTAAGTGAACCCGGATCATTCAACCCAAAATCCAACGAGATGCTGTTCAAATTGGTGCTGAATGCGATGGTAAGCGGAGTGTGGGCAGGAGTGTTCGCGCCGGGACCGAGAAAGTTACCGGTGAGTGTAAGGAACCCTAAAGCAGGGAATACTTCAAAACCATCCGGGTCTATTGGGCTGCTGAACGTGGCTGTAGTTCCATTTTGCGTGTTTGAGAACTGCGTGGCTGTTCCCACGGCGTCCGACTCAAAAGTGAATACTAAATCAGCCCGCACTACCCCTACAGCCACCATGAGCAGGGCAAAAATAATCATCAGTTTGCCGATCCAGAACGCTCTCATTTTTCCTCCTTCTGTCCTACCGTGACCGCAAGACCAGTTGCAATTATGGTTCCTAATTTATTGCTCTTTAGAATGTGCAACTCGGAGACTGCGGCATTCCCTATATGGGAAGGAATCTTGCCAGAATGAAAACATCTGGACAGTTCGAAGCGATCACAAGCCATTGATTTGTACCGCTAGCTCCCGATTAATTTGCAGTCAGTCCATAACCCTAATTGCTGCTGTGCTTGAGCACCCGCATTCCTTTGTCCCGATCCAGCTAATCTAGTTCGAAAATCATATTTCACTTCCAGTTGGGAAAATGGTGCGGCGATGAATTGCGGGCGGAGACAATCAATTCCCGCACCAAATTCTTGCGACATAGAAGCCGTTCCAGCAACTTGTCAAGCGCCTCAAAATGAAAGTCATACCACTTGGGAGGAATTTGACTCGCAACATCCTCTAATACCGCCTTCGTCATGGTGGTTTCCAAGCGCGTGAGCCAGGGCTCGAAGGAGTCGATTCCAACCACAGTTTGATAGACACAACAACGCGGGTAGAGCGCGCGCAGTGGCGCGTCCGGAAAATCCCAGTTACAGGCGTTAAAGCAGGAGCCCTGGTCAATCATCTGTGTTTGGTAATGTGCCTCACCCTTGTTGCGAAAAAAGATCACCTGCCGCCCGTCCGTATTGCAGGTCCACTTGTCGAAGACGAACATCCCACAGAAGTCGAGAACGTTGGTGACCTCGCGTAACTGTTCGTCCGGAAGGAATTCGAATACAGATGTTTCGGCGGGTGACCCAGGGTAACAGGACCCGAATTGAGAACCCGCCTGACACGGTATGTACCGTCTGCCACACTGGATAACAAGGTCTTCTGTGTGGGCGATAAGTTGCTCGCCTACTCTGATTACCGCCGTTAAGGGGGTTGGTAGTCCAAGTCCCGTTGCAAGACCCGTTCCAAGCAATTCGTTTGCTAGGATTCGCACACCCTGTGGGTTGTTCAGGAATTTCACTACATAATATTCCCGTTCCCCGCAGCGGATCAGGTGCGCCTGTGCTCCTCCACGCATTCTCCTGACTTGTTCTCTCCCCTGCTTCTGCGCGCATTTTCTGTCGAAGCATACTTTTGTAGTTGCCAATTTGTGCCTCGGGTTGGAAGGGGGCACAACAAAAGCGTGGGGCTACTTACTCGAATTCGAGCGACTCGTCAATTCGTAATAATACAAGTACCCATATAAGACATATGCGGCAATTACTGACAGAAACCAGATACTCACCTCGTTAAAGCCCGTAGTCCCCGAACGCGTCCCCGCCTAAGCGCGATTCAATCAAGTGGGTAAATTTTGCATAGAGACATTCGTTCCCTTGCGGGACGAGTGTCTCATTCCCCAGACTCCCCTCCGGTCCCTAGAAGCGTCTCGGCATTTCTATTGGAAAGATCGGAGGCAAATACGATGCGTTCATTCGCAAATCTCAATCGACAGCTAACCAAAAGCTACGAGGAGTGGATGATCGCGCTCCACTACGCTCAGACCACGAAGGTCTACTATCGAAAGGTTTTGGGAAGATTTAATCGGTTCCTTGGGAAAAAATCGATTACTGGTGTCACTCCGGTTGAAGTACGGAAGTTTCTGACGCACATTTCCGATTACGGCGCAACACTTGAGACAACCTATCGCTACTTGGGCACGTTGCGTCGCTTCTACGATTTCTTGAATCTCGGTGGAGTTGTAAACTATGTTGCCCCGCGACTGGTGCGGATGAAACAGGTAAGAAGATCGGATCTTCCTTGGCTAAATGAAACACAGGTTAAACGTCTCATCGCAGCGACACGAACCAAGCGAGAGCGGGCGCTTCTGGAATTCAGTTATAGCACTGGATGCCGAATGCGGGAGACGGCGCGACTAAAGGTGGAAGACATCGATTTCGAAAGCCATTCCGTTCGCGTTCACGGAAAATTTGGCAAATCACGTATTGTCTTCCTCACTCCAAGCGCTTCTGCTGCTCTACGAGCTTATCTTAGAGACCGCAAGAGCGGCCACGTCTTTCAGGAAGACAGGTCCCCGCAATATGCTTCCATATCGGGGGCTGACGGCTATTGGGTTGCAAGGTGGGTTGACTACGGCAAACGGACTCCATGTGGATGTTTCAGCAAAAGAAGAGTAAACCTAGGCAGGATCGACTGCGTGTCTTATCAGGATGCTAGCGAGAAATTGAGAGCGCTCTTAGTGGGTGTAATTCTAACGCGTCCGCAGCCGGCCCGCCCTCTTACCAGTAGCGCATTACAATACATTCTAGATAAAGTCGGACTCAAGGCTGGATTGAAGAACGTCGGGATTCACATGCTTCGACGCAGTTTCGCAACGCATTTATACGATCACGGCGTAAATATTGAGATCATTCAAAAACTGTTGGGGCATGTTTATCTGGGTACGACACTCAGCTATACGCGGCTCAGCACTCACCACATGGCTAAGGCCATCGACCAAAATCATCCTTTGGCAGGAAGCCATGAGGTCTGAACGAAAGAAGGGAAGGCTCCCGAACAATTCCCACAATCCGAAGAACAGGTCGGATCGCTTCACTTCAGATGAACTCGTACATCAACCTTGGTTTCTGCCCAGACAAAGCTATCTTGCGATAGACGCTTTAATCCCGCCCGGTTATCGGAAGAAGATGCGCGCGTATTTCGATGATTACGGGTGCATGATCTGCGGTGGCGTGAACGTGGTCTACTGTGCAAACGGGATGTGCATCCCGTGTTTCCAGACAATTGGAAGGAGACTTAGGCGAAGTGTCCGGCGTCGGTTGACGGGGAAACCGGATGATCGAGCAGACCTATTTATGCTGCGGAGGGCAAATTTGGCCAAGAAATTACTTGGGACGTTTACGCCGAATTGGAGAGCCAGATCGCTGAGGCATCGACTGGACACGCCGCTATCGAATAATCCAATCGATGACGCGCTCGTGTTCCTATCGCCTGTCATTCCGAAAAACCTCGCCCAGATTCCTGACGCGGCACCTTCTGACGAAGTAGGAGTTCGGTCGAAGTCAGTCCGCGATCTTCGGGCGACGAGACCACATCGGTAACAGAAATCGGAATGCGTTACGGATTGACGGTCGCTAGCAGTGCGGCTGTCCCCGAACTTACGCCTAAGCTGAATTCCTAGCATGCCGCGATACGGGACGCTTCAGGTTGATTCCTCCTGGTCTGGGATTAGGGTGTGAACGCGTCGAGCGAGTGAACGGAACGCTGAGATTCAAAAATGACCCTCGCAGCGTCGTGCAATTACCTGATTCACAATAAGTGGAATTTTTCCACTGGGGCGTGAGAGCGGCGCGGCGGCTAGTTCGACTATCACTTTCATGGCTGGACCGAGAAGCTCCTGAAGATTGGCGCGAATCTCCATCGTCTCTTTAGCAGCTCGGCGACCATTGCTAGGAACAGCGCGGATGACGACGCGCTCCGGTCGGTCGTGAATGAACTGGCAAAATCGCAAGGAGTTGGATTGCTTCAGGATTTGAGTCAATGTCCGCGGCGAAAAAAGACGACCGTCAGTCGAACGCAAGAAATCGCTTTCACGCGTGATGGTCGGCACGACGGTGGTGAATGCAAGACCACAGGCGCAGGGGAGGCTGTCCCAACGGCCGCGGTCGCCAATGCGGTATCGGATCAGGGGCATGGCGCGGTTAAAGAAGCCCGTCCAGATGAAGTAGCCCTCTTCGCCGCGAGCGACGGGCTCATCGCGGTCATTGAGAATTTCCAGATAGCCGTACTCAGGCGCGAGATGCATCTGGCCGCGTTCGCACTGCTGGACCAGGCCGCAGTATTCCGTCATGCCATAGCTATCGAAGACGCGAGTTTGAAACACTTCCTCGATTTTCGCGCGGATGGAGGGATACAGTGGCTCGCCGGTGGTGAAGACCACGCGCATGGGGATCCGCTCATCGCGAACCAAGACGAAATCCGCTAGCAGGCTCAAGGCCGAGGGAAAACCTTCCAGGACTTCACCCTTGTGTTTGCGAAGCAAGGCTAGATAGGCAGGCGCGGTGCTGTCGGACAGATGGGAGATGCTAAGCAAGATCTGCCGCTCTGGCAGATTGTGCGTCCAGAAAGGCGGGTCGTGGCGCTTCGCTGGAACGATACGAGCACCAAAGAGCGAGAGGCGCGGGTGGCGCGGGTGCACGTCGGCCCAGGCCCACTGGCGGAGGAGGAAGGCCCAATTGTCGCGTGCCAACTCTTCGGTGTAGGCAACGGTTAGATTCGCGCTTGTGGTTACCGCGGTGCCTGCGCGGATGCGGCAGTGCGGTGGGATGCTGACTGAGAGGAGGCGGTCCTGATTTTCGATCACAGTTTCGCGGGACAGGATGGGGAGGCGACGCAAGTCATCGAGTGAGTCGAGATTGACCCGTGGGTAGCTCTTGTAGAAAGGGACTGTCGAGCGCGCATGATCTAACGCCTGTCGCAAAGCGTGCAATTGATAGGAGGCTATATCGGTGGCTGTCCACGGTTCGTGGGTACGCAGGACGTGCAAGAGCGAGAGGGTCTCGGGCGCGTTTCGTCTCCGC
>Ga0207107_1049_pt1 | contig 29298 bp, 26 predicted proteins | sample Alteio_BWMinHeat_75_FD_153555 | JGI IMG/M metagenome (GOLD analysis project Ga0207107, IMG submission 153555) | Enriched cells from forest soil in Barre Woods Harvard Forest LTER site, Petersham, Massachusetts, United States -... | ecosystem: Environmental > Terrestrial > Soil > Temperate forest >... | reverse complement strand
CCCCATGAGGCCAGCGCTTTGTCCGCGTTATCCAATGCCTCGATTGCGTCGTCGTGAGTCGCAAAATCCATCCCCGCGCGCTTCTGGAAGCATTTCTTTCCGTCTGCAACGAGGCGTTCAAGAAAGTCATGCGCCATGCGTCTGTCGTTCTTGTCAAACCGCAGATAGGGCAGCCTGATCTGTAGGCGCTCGGCGATAAGAGCGAATTCGACATCCATGATTTTTCGTGCGTCGTTCCCTGCCGAGTCAGGCCGGTCCTTAAGCTGGGCGCGAGCGTCATCGAAGGTTGTAGTTTTGTGCGACCAACGAATACCAATTTGAGGTGTCTCATATGGCAAGAGCGCTTTAAAAGTCCATGTTCTCTCGTCGAGCTGTTGCCGTAACTCAGTGTACCAATCACGGTCGTGCGTGAATATGACGACTTGCCGAGTAGCAAACTCCTTCTCGAGCAATTCCACGATCATGCCACGATGGTTGCGATCCAGACTGATGACCACATCATCCAAGATAACGGGCCTATCCTTAGCGGCTTCCCGTTTGGCCATAGCCAGGAAGATACAAAGGCCAAGGCTGTTTCTGTAGCCTTCAGAAAGCGTAATCCTCGGAGAAGGAAGTTCCTTGCCGTGAAACTTCAAGCCGATGTCGATAGCCTTATCAGCGTCGGCAGGCAAGTACAAATGGACATCTTCTATCGCTTCCCCCGGGTGCAGGATCAACCACATGCGCTTGATATCGTCAGAAATGTCTGCGATGACCGCATTAGAGCGCAGCCCAATTTGTTCACGCGTGCTCTGCTCCAGAGACTGAATAAGAGAAATCAATGCCTCGGCGCGAGATACCTCAGCAGCCTGGCCTTTCATCTGGATGGTAAGCTTAGCCACGTCAACCATACCTTTGTCATTAATCAGAAGTTTGGCCTCAGGTGGAGCATTGGCCGAGCCGTCGTCGGCAGCAATTACAAGCGGCAGCAGTTTCTTCTCGATTTGCTCCAAGTCCGTTTCGCCACAAGCTGTGCGGAGTGCATCGGCATTGATGCTGTCTAAATGTGCGAGGCGCTCGGCGAACGTTCCCTTTGGAAGCTCTTCCCGCCACGTCTTGACGTCGGCCTTACCTAGATTTACTTTCAGTGCCCGAACGCTGTCGCACAGTTTTCCCATCGCGACGTTCCGTGCGTTAAATGTTTCTCGGATCCCTTGGAGGCGCTGTAGCTCGGCCTTAACGTGTTCCCGAAACGCCGTGACCTGAATTGATTGGCCGCAGGCTGGGCACTCTATATTTTCACCCGCAGTTAATTTGCCAACGAAGGCTTCTGTCTGGTGTAGGACCGCAAGCTTCTGACCAATCAACGGGTCGAGGGTGCCCGCGAGCGTGAGGCTGGCAGTGCGCACTGCGTCTACGTGGACCTTGAGTTCGACTTCCGCTGCAGCTCGGAGTCCAAGATGTCGCCTTCCCTCGGCCGATAATTGGGCAATCCGTGCGTCGATAGCGGCCGTCAATTCCGAGCAGCGAGCCAACCCGTCAGTCGTGCCTGTCTTGTCCGCACAGTATTTTCCATGCAGTTCTTCGTTTTTTTTCAGAATCTGAGCATCGGTGTCAGCACCGAAGGTGGCCTTTCTCCTGGTGTTGACCTGACGAATGGTCGCTTTTATCTGTTCGACCTGCGAAAGGCTCTCGACATTCCTTGCGAGTTGGCGAAGATTCTCAGCAGCAACTTCCATCTGCTTTAGGCCGAACAGGGGCAATAGAGCTGAGTACTTGTCCCCTTTCGTACCCTGAATAAATGCGACTACCTCGTCCTGTCGAAGAACGGTTCGACGGTAGTCCCACCCGGCAATCGTGCCCGAACTTTTCGTCGAGCCGTCGCCTTTGATCTCGGTCCTTACCTCTGAGTTGTCGCAAAACTTAATGGAAAACTCGGTTTTTGCCCCGCTGGGCTTGTGTGTGTTGGGGACCGCAAGCTCCTGCTTCTTTCCGCTGTATTCGTGCGCCAAATGACCAACCCTACTGTCGTTGAGCGCATACTCTATAGCATCGACAAAGCTTGACTTGCCTGAACCGTTTACCCCATAGACGACCATCGACTTACAGTCCGTGTCCATGGAAACGAGATCCGCAGCCCCTCGGAACCACGTCAGGCTGACGGCCTTAATCCTCATGGGCGCTCCCTCGCGCTCGGCGCTACGGGGATCATTGCTTCCATAAAGTTCCTAGCGACACTTTCAAGCTGCATCGCTGAAAGTGGTCGTTCACGGAAACTACCCCTAAGAAGCTCTTCGACCCGAGACCAGACAATGTCTGGGGCTATGGCGCCCTTCTGTCGAGCCTTCGCGATTGCGGCTGTGATCCAGTCGGAGTCATCAGACATAGCTGTCCCTCCCCCGGAGTGGACTGGTGTTCCATGTTGATTCACTACGGCACCAGCTTTGCAATTATCTTACTATCGAAAGACGTTAAGTAGTTGCCGATTTAACTCGCAAGCGATACCACTTGCTCGGCGCGATCGTGAAAGGGACGAAGGAGTGATCGGAAATTAGTAGTCAGCGTCAGATTCGGAGCAGGAAAAGGAAAAACTAGAAACCAGAAATTGGAAATTAGAAACTTGAAGTCAGGAGAGATGCCGATGAAGCTTGAGGCTGCTTGGTTGCAGGATTTCGCGCAACGGTATACGGGGGCGTGGTGCAGCCAGGAGGCGTCAAGGGTGGCGGAGTTTTCGCGTTGAACGGCGTGCTTAGCGTGAATGGCGCTCCGGCGGTTGGGCGCGGGGCCATCACGAAAGTGGCGCAGGGATTCATGACCGCGTTTCCGGATTTGAAGTTGGTGATGGATGACGTCCGCGTCCAGGGCGACGGCGCTGTATACCGCTGGACATTTATTGGCACCAACACCGGGCCTGGAGGCACCGGGAACAGGGTTCGGTTCAGCGGTTACGAGGTGTGGAAGTTCGGAGAGGAGGGACTGATTGCGGAGTCGCAGGGGCATTTTGATGCGGCGGATTATCAGAGGCAGGTTGAGGGGAAGGGGAAAACTAGAAACTAGAAGGCAGAAACTAGAAGGCAGAAATTCGAAACTGGGAAAGAGAAGAGAGATTTCTCACATCCGCAGGCCAACGCATTCGCAGGAGCGAATGCGAAGGAAAAACTTGGCCTGCTCCGTTCGAAATGACGGGGCTCCTTGCGGGCCGTCTCCCCTCGCATTGGCTAACGCGCGCGTTTGCCGCGCGTCTCATCGGATGGAACTGTCCTCAACGCGACCCAACAAGGCGGCACAACCATGAAAATTCGATTTTTCCAGGCTACGGGACTTCGTATGTCCCGGGGCATCTCCCTGGGTGTCTGCCTGGCAGGGGCGCTCGTTCCCGGAGTTTTCGCAATGCCGCAGAACCCTCCCGCGAACAGTTCGAGCGCCGGCGAAGAGGGAAAACTCGCTGGCACGTGGCGCGGCGAATCTCTCTGCGTGGAGAAGGGCACGGCATGCCATGACGAGATCGCGGTCTACCGCATCGCCGCCATTCCAGACAAACCCGGATATCTCCTGGTCACCGGGGGCAAAGTTGTGGACGGCAAGGAGATCGTGATGGGGACTGGAGAGTGGCGCTACGACGGGACCAAGCACACGCTGACCGTTGAACTTCCCCGGGGTGTTATCACGCTCAAAGCGGATGGCGACAAGCTGGAAGGAACTTTCACCCTTCCCGACAAGACGATTCTTCGCCGCATCATGCTGAAAAAGCAGAGTGAACGGAAAAACTAGAAACTAGAAGGTAGAAATTAGAAACGGGAATTCGAAAATGGAAAATCGAAATTGGAAAGAGATGGCGCGATGCCAGGCCTAACCCTCAATGGTGACAATCTGTCCGGGTTGAATGGATGCGATGCGGGCGAGGCAGGCGGGGACCAGGGGCAGCAGGTCTTTCAGGCGGTTCGACTTCGCGTGAAAAATGATGATAGCGAGGTTGCGGGCTACTAGGTTTTGCTGGTATTTGAACCCTTGATCGACGGTTAGGAAAACGTCGAATTTGGCTGTTTCCGCGGCGGTAAGAAGGTCGCCATTCTTTAGTCCAGCGAGTCCGGCGTAACGGGCGGTTTGGCAGTCGTGGCTGGGGAACCCGTTGCGGAATCGCTCATCGATGCACTCGTCGATCAGAATGCGCATTTAGGGACGAGCGAGCAGGAGGTGTTTTGCTTCTTCGAGAGCGGCGACGGCCGATTCACGCGAGACGGTAGGAAATCCCTCCAGAAAGTCTTCGAGTGTTTCTCCGCCTTCCAGGTAGTCGAAGAGCGTTTGAATGGGCACTCGGGTTCCGCGAAATACCGGAGTTCCTCCAAGGATTTCCGGATTCTTGACGATGACTCCCATGAAAGGATTGTATCACGTGCGATTGTTGGGGTGGGGAACAGCGGCAGTCGAGGGGAATTGCATACAGGACAGGCGGATATGGATTGGCGGGGTTACTGGCCGATGGGCCAGCGCTGGGAAGGAAACATGGGGGGCAAATGGGTAGGGACACCAGCCAAGGGGTTTTGTAGGATTTAAGTAAGTTAAGGGATACCCATCGCTTCGAGGCTGATTTGTGGGCCTCACTCAGGGTAGGGGATCAAACCAGCCTCCTCATCCCACTCACCCCAAGGGTGCCCCTTTGGAGGTGTAACGTGTTCCATTTCCAAGTGTATCGGAAGGTCTGGCTTGCTTTGGCCGGGGCCGCGCTATTGACGGTCGTGGGCTGCTCGGATCAGGCCAATAATGAACCCACTAAAACCGCCAAGAAAGCGGAGCCAGCAAAACCAGCCGCTGCAAAACCTGCGGCAGTAGCTAAAGCGCCGGAACCAGCGGCGACGGTCACCGTGCCGAAGGGTACGGCAATCAGCGCGAGCGTAGGCCAGACGCTGGCCACCGACAAGAACAAGGTCGGCGATACCTTCGCCGGCATCCTCACCTCGCCCATTCAAGTAGAGGGGAAAACCGTGATACCGAAGGGGGCGAAGGTAACGGGGCGCATCGTCAAGGTCAGGAAGCACGAACTGAAGGTGACGCTGGCTTCGGTGGTGGTCCACGGAAAGTCTTACGAGCTGGAAACCAATTCCGTGGCCGGATCGAAAGACCAGGACAAGAACAACGCCAAAGATACGGATAAGAGCAAGACGAACAAGGACGTAACCGTGCTCGCTGTGCACAGTAAGATGACGTTTAAGCTGGCGAAGCCGGTGGCTATTGCTGTGAAAGGATGATCAGGTAGTGTTTTGTCGCCGAGCCCCAGACAGCGCATGGTGATGCGAAGCTGACTGGGGTTCGGCGATTTTATTTCAACTCAGTGGAGCGCGGTTTAGACCGGGCTTCGCCCTCCGAAGAAAGTCTTTTCTCGCCCTACACAAACAGAGCGGTGACTCCTAACTTTTAGCTATGAACACGATTATCGTGGTTTTTTCTCGGTGCGGACTACGGCTTCTTCGAGCATTTTGGCGATGCGGCGGTCGCGGGATTCGGGGGAGCGGTAGTAGAAGATTCCGAGCAACTGGTGGCGGCGTTGCAGCGGGGTCATGGACTGCCAGCCTTGATACGCGCGCGGATCGCCGGCGAAGGCGCGCTTGAGGATGGGGGGCAGGTCGAGCTCGGCTTCCATGGTGGCGAGCAACTGTTCGGCGACTTGTTCGGCGCGGCGGACGCGGGACGCGGGGCTCTTTACGTTGACGACCCAATCGCAGATCCACTTGCGCATGGAGAAAGTGAGTTGGCCGTCGAACCAGCGGCGGAAGGAGCGGTCTTCGTTGAGGATGCGCTGGAGTTCGGTTGGGACGATGGCGACTTGTTTTGCCGTGTCGCGTTCGATGCGGAATTGTGCAGTTTCGCCGGGGGCGGCGTTGGCGCCGGTCTGCATGGTCTTTTTGATGAGCATGCAGTGATAGCCCTTGCCAGTGGGGAAGACGGAAGCGCGAAACGCGAAGCCGTTGATTTCGCCTTTGACTCTGACCTTGCCACGGGTTCCCCAGACTTTTGGGACGTCGAGGGGAATGCGCACGATGACCCAGCCGAGGCTTGAAGGCATACGCTCAAGCGTGGCCTTGAATGATTTGGCGACAAGTTTGGGCTTCGGCTTCATGGAATAAACCGAGCGAGGAAAAAGTCAGGAGGGCACGCAGGGCGTGCCCTCTGGGTTCATAGACTTTAGCCAAAAAGAGACTACTTCGAGAAGCTGGAGACCGCTTCGGCTTCGGAGTTGTAAACATCGAAGACGGTCAACAACTTGGTGATCTGGAGGACTTCCTGGAATTTGCTGCCGAGGTGGCAGAGGCGCAGAGAGGCGCCTTGGGATTTGACACTGTGATGGGCGGCAACAAGGGTGCCCAGCCCGGCGCTGTCGATGAAAGTAACGTTGTCCATGTTGAGAACGATTTTCTTTTTTCCTTCGGCGATCAAGCTTTTTACCTTTTCACGCAAGGCGTTGCTTTCCTCGCCGAGCACAATGCGGCCGTCGAGGGCCACCACGGACACGCCATCCACTTCGCGGTTCGTCATCTTCAAAGCCACGGTATTTTCCTCCTCATCGGAAAGCGGTTCCAGCGGCAACCCGGGCCGGAGCCGTCAAGCTTATCAAAATATGAATGATCCCTGAGCGATGAATCGTAAACGAAGACCAGGCAGCGGTCAAATCGCCGCGCGGCTAATAATAGTCCGCACAGGACATGTAATAGCCGCATACGAAACAGACCAACTTGCAGCGCCGCGACTCCAATCGCTGGGAGCAAACGGGACAATACCGCGAAGGATCTTCGGTGCAAACGACGGGGCGCTGTCCACCCTGCAATGACGCGGCAGATCGAGCGGCGGCCAGCGCCAGTTCGGACTGGTCCCGGGCTAACTCCGGTTTCGCGGCACGTTCCACGGCTCGACGGTTATAGCACAGTGAGAGGGAATAAGGCATAAGGAATAGCAAGAAGCGAGCAGCAGGCATCGGATAGCGCGGGGCGAGTGAATTTCTTGGTTCGAAAGGCGCAGCGCACGGTTGAAATGGATTGAAACCTATGTGGCGCTTAGCGCATCCTTAATAGTGGTACTGGGAAAAAGGTTGTTGGTGAAAGACTCGGCAGGCCGGGCCTTCAGGTGGGAACCATGGTTCGCCAGATCATCCTTGCAGGTTTCGCGGTTATTCTCCCGGCGGGCGCACAGGCACAAGGGCGGGTTATGATGGCTCCGATTTCTCGTGGCGTCGCTGTGGGACCGAGGGTGGTGATGCAGGCCCCGCGCGTGGGGACAGCGCAGGCGATTTCCGGGACGAGGGTGGCGCCGAGGAACGGGGTGGTGCGCGCGCGGACACTAACTCCGAGCACGCGGAACACGCGCCGGCAGGGCACCACGCGAAGGCGCTTCGAGGACGAGAACAATCGATCGAGGCCAGATTGCAACTCCGCGCCGGGACTGGGATTCGATGCGGCACACCAGGCCGCCATCTGCGGATCAACAACGTTCGGGTCGCGGACAAATGGCTTTGGGTTCCCTTTTTTCTTCCCGTTTTTTGACAGCGGGTTTTCCCAGCCGGGTTCTACAGGGGCCGTAGACGAGTCGGCGGCGGAGAATTCTCAGCCGGAAGCTACTGATGCGGAAGTCCGCGAGAGAAGCCGGCGAAATAGAGGCGCGGAGCCGGTGACCGAGCCAGCGGTGGAAGCGGCCAGCGCCGCGCCGGCGGACAATGAGCAGTATGTCTTCGTGCGGCGGGATGGAACGGTGTTCTTTGCAGTGGCGTACGCCTGGGAACAAGGGACGCTGCGCTACATCACCACCCAAGGTTTGCGCCGCTCGGTCACGCAGGATGCGCTGGATCTGGACGCCACGCGGCAATTCAACGAACAACGCGGATTGAATTTTCGACTACCCGCCTGAAGCTATTGTTTCGCGGGTTCCGGCATGACGTAGCCGGATTTTGCGGGCAGGCCTGCACGCTCCAACTGCACAGTGGTGTGCTCAACGCCAAATTCCTTCATGGCTACTTGCTTAATTGCGGCGAGGAGGCGCTCGCACTCGTCGAGGTGCATGTCCGGGACCCGGGCGTGGAGGCTGAGGGCATGGTGGCCGCCGCCGAGCGACCAGAGATGCACGTCGTGCACTTCCTGTACGCCTTTCACCGTTAAGATGGCGCGGGCAACGTCTTCGACGCGCAAACCGGGCGGGCGGCCTTCCAGAAGAATATGTGAGGACTCGCGCAAGATGGCGATGCTGGACCAGAGAACGAGCAAGCCGATGGCGAGGCCCAGAAGCGGGTCAATCCAAAGCGCGCCGGTGGCATGAATGAGTAACGCGCCGGCGATAATGGCAATATTGGAGAGCGCGTCGCCGAAATTGTGAACGAAGATGCTGCGCAGATTGAGGTCGCCTCTCCCGCGGACGAGCGCGAGAGTGATGCCGCCATTCACGGCGAGCGCGCCAACGGAAGTCCAGATCATCCAGCTCTCGACCACGGCCACGGGAGAGCGAAAACGTTCGAAAGCTTCGTATCCCAACCAGAGCGAAAGCAGGACCAGGACGAAAGCATTGGTGAACGCGGCAAGCGTGCCGGAACGGTGATAGCCGTAAGTTTTTTCGGTGTCGGCGGGCCGTTCGGCCCAGCGCATGGCGAGGTAGGAAATGCCCAGCGCGGGGACGTCGGAAAGATTGTGAACCGCGTCGTTCAGAAGGGCGACGCTGCGGCCGAGAATGCCGCCAAAAACTTCCGCCACCACCAAGCCCAGCGTGGCGGCCATGGCCCAGCCAAGCACGGAGGGGCGCAGCGTGGGATGAGCGTGGCTGGAGCGACTGTGACCAGCGTGAGAATGGCCGGGGGAATGCGAATGACCGGCGTGACTCGGATCGTGCGAATGGGTGGCCATCGGCCCTATTCTACCCGCACGATGGCGGCGGCGCAGCCCTTTCCCGCGCTTATTGGGCAGTATGACACTTCGCTTCCGCGAATAGATTGACGCTTCGGCTCTCCGCTGCGACCATGAAACGAGCTTCCCGTTCCGCGGGTGTTGGCGTGGAACGAGCCTGCACGCAGGGGTTTTTACATTCAAAGCAATGACGGTTCCCATCGCTAAATTGAGTTTCTGGGGCGTGCGCGGGTCTACGCCGACGGTGGACCCGGCGACGTGGCGCTACGGGGGAAACACGCCTTGCCTGGAGTTGATTGCGCCCGACGGCACGCAGATTATTCTGGATTGCGGCACGGGGCTGCGCATGCTGGGGAGCCGCTGGGCCGCGCCGAACGGCGGAAAGGTTCCGGAGACGCACATCCTGGTTACGCACTACCACTGGGATCACATCCAGGGGATTCCGTTTTTTTCTCCGCTGTACACGGAGAACAACGAATTTCAATTCTACAGCTTCCGGTCAAAATTTCTGGGACGCGACAGCCTGAAACAAGTGTTCGAAGCGCAGATGGCAATGCCCTATTTTCCCGTGGACATATCGGCGATGAACGCCAAGCGGAAGTTCAAGGAAGTGGAGGGCGGCGATTCGTTCGAAGTTGGAGAGAACAAAATCACGGCGCGGTGGTTGAATCATCCGCAGGGCTGCCTGGGGTTTCGAATTGAGACGCGGGCGGGCACCGTTGCTTACGCCACGGACAACGAGCCAGGCGACGCGAAACTGGATGAGAGCCTGCGCGAACTGGCCGCCGGCGCGGACATACTCATCAACGACGCGCAATTCACACCCGAACAACTGGAGACGACGAGAAAAGGCTGGGGACACTCGTCCTGGCTGGAGGGAGTGAAAGTAGCGCGGAAAACCGGGGCGAAGACCCTGGTGCTTTTCCATCACGATCCCGATTCGACGGATCGCATGGTGGACACGATTCTGCGGCAGGCGCGGGAAGAGTTCGATTCGGTGTTTGCGGCGAGCGAAGGCATGGTGATCACGCTCGGTGCGCCAGGAGACACCGTCCAAGCGCATATGCCGGGAACGAGAACGGTACTGCGCCGCGAAGCGAAATTCCGCGCGAAAGTCTGCGGTGTGACCGAAGGCGGGAAAAACTTCGAGGAAGAGACTATCGTCCGGGATATATCGTTGCAGGGAGCGCTGATTTCGCTGAACCACCTGCCGCGGCTGCAATCGGAACTGCAAGTGACCATGGAAGCGCCGGGCACGAATGGCATGCAATCGATGAAGCTGCGGGGATACGTGGTGCGGATCGATGCGGGACCGGAAAAGGGACGCAGCGCCGTGGGAGTGGTTTTTACAGACTAATCTGGAATCCCGAGTGCAGTCGAATTTCCATAAGGGGCGCCCGCGACGGCAGGCGCCCCTAGTGCTTTCTTGGCTTGAACGTGCCGGTCCTGTAGGCTGAGGTACTGCCCATGGCTGAGAAGAAAGCGAATTTTGTCCCCGTCAGCGCGCTGGACAAACGACCGCCGTCGAAACGCGAATTCTTGCGCGCGTTAGTGCGGCAGGCAACGTTTGTGGCGAAGAATTTTCAACTGTATTTTCGCAATGCGTGGCGGCGGCACGTATTAGGGACCAAGGTCGTAGCGCCTTACGCGGTCACGTTTTACGTCACGCATAAATGCAATCTGGCCTGCAGCTACTGCACGCAAAAGGAGCCGGACGTCTTCAGCGAAGAGTTGCCGACGAAAGAGACGATCCGGCTGCTGAGCCGCATTCGAAAAGAGACGGATTCCATCGTAATTACGGGCGGGGAACCGACACTGCGGGCGGACATCGAGGAGCTAGCCGAGGCGGCGCGGTTTGAATGCAAGTACCGGTCGCTGCTGCTGATTACCAACGGCACGCTTCTGGATCGCAAGCCGCGGATTCTGCGGGCGGTGACAGGACTCGTGGTCAGCCTGGACGCGCTGGCGGCTGACCCGACGAATCCACTTTCGAAACCGGCGGCGCTGCCGAAAGTGCTGGAAAACCTGGAATTGGCGAAGGAGCTGCTGGGCAGCCCGCGGCGCATCACCATCAGCACGGTGATCGAGCAATGGAACGTAGGTGAAGTCGAACGGCTGCTGGACTGGTGTGGCGAGCAAGGATATGTGTTTGCGGCGCAGTCGGCGGAGATGGAAAAAATGCCGAATCTGGCGCTATTGAAAAACCCACAATATCAGGCGCTGGTGGATAGAATCATCGAGCGGCGGCGGAAAGGCGTTCAGCCGATCAACGGCACGCCGCGAACGATTGAGACGCTGCTGCGCTTCGGAGATTTTCAATGCTATCCGACGATGTTTCCCCGGGTGTATCCGAATGGCGATGTTTTTTATCCTTGCGAGCCGCTGCGAAAGGTTGCCGGCAATTTGTTGCGCGACGGTTCGTTGAAGAAAATCTTCGCGCGGGGGAAGAGGATTTATGGGGACATTCCGCCATGCCAGGGAATCTGCTACCTGTTCGGGAACGTGCTCTCACATTATTACGTGAATGATTTCTGGGGGCTGGCTGGAGACTTCATTCGTTAGGATTATGGCGACAAGCCGAGCCACTATCCGGTCACAATCCTCAAGCTGACAAAACAAACCATAAATCAGGCCTGCAAGGCAACTTGCTCATTTACTAGGCAGACCTCGCGAAAAATGAGAAACTTGCGCCCCATGAACTACCAAAGGCAGCGTTTCAAATTCACTCTTTCTCTGGCGGCGCTAATTTTTGCCTCGCCAGAACTCGGCGCGCAAACTCCAGCTCGCGTCAATGGCGACCGCGTGATGGAACACTTGAACGCGATGGCCGCCATTGGAAAGGATCCTGGCGGTGGCTACGGCCGTGTTGCCTACACGGAAGCCGACCGCCAAGGCCGAGAGTACGTAATGGGCCTGATGCGCGCGGCCGGGCTTACAGTGAGTATCGACACGGCTGGCAACATATCCGGGCGGCGAGCAGGCAGCGACGCCGCATTGCCAGCATTAATAATGGGTTCGCACGTTGACTCGGTTCCGCAAGGCGGCAATTACGATGGGGTAGTTGGTTCTCTAGGCGCGGTCGAGGTCGCACAAACTTTGGCCGAGGGCCACGTCGCTCTGCGCCATCCCTTGGAGGTCCTCATTTTCCAAAATGAGGAAGGCGGTTTGCAGGGGAGTCGCGCGATTTCCGGCGAATTGCGTGAGGAAGACTTGGACCAGGCCACACGCAGTGGCAAGACCCTTCGTGAAGGTATTGCATTCATTGGAGGCGATCCCAATCGTTTGTCCGCGGTTCGCAGAAAGCCGGCTGATATTTTCGCCTACCTCGAATTTCACATTGAGCAGGGCGGCACCCTGGCCGCGGAGAAAATCGATATCGGCGTTGTGGAAGGCATCGTCGGGAACCATCGTTGGGATGTAACCATTGAAGGCGTCGCGAATCACGCCGGTACCACACCATGAACCAGCGGCACGACGCGCTGCTGGCAGGGGCGAAATTCATCGAGGCAGTGAACCACGTTGTGACCAGCATCCCCGGTCGCCAGGTGGGCACGGTGGGGAGGATTCAAGCCATACCCGGCGCTTACAACGTGGTGCCAGGAAGAGTGATCCTTGGTCTCGATGTTCGTGATCTCGATGAAGCCCGCATCGACATGCTGTTTGGCAAAATCCGCGACGAGGCTGAGCAGATCGCGCAAGCCAGCGGCACAAAATTCAACTTTCGGCAGATCGTCAGTGATCGCCCCGCGCTCAGCGACCCGCGCTTGCGCCGGCTCATCACAGAATCCGCGAAGCAATTGAACCTGACCACGAAAGTGCTTCCCAGCGGCGCCACCCATGACGCACAAAGCATGGCCCGCCTGGCTCCCAGCGGGATGATTTTTATACCCAGCATCGGCGGCATCAGTCATGCCCCGGAAGAATTCTCGCGGCCGCAGGATGTTGTCAACGGTGCGAATGTTCTCTTCCGATCGGTCCTGCAGCTCGATTCGCAGAACTGGTGACGTGTAGCGGTCACCGCTGCGCGTTTTGAGGGCAGGGAGGCTGGCGGAGATCAAGCGGCCTGAAATTAACTAAGGTCTGCGATTTTTTTGTCGAGGTGGGCGAGGGCGGCTTCAAGGGACTTGCGATGGTTGGGATGAGTGGCCGAAGCCAAGTCGTTTGTGATACGCGTGCGCGATAGCTGAAGGTCCTTGCGCTCCTGCTCGCGCTCGAGCTGTTCCGGAGTTTTGGGTCCTGAACTCGGTTTCTGTTTCGGTGCTTCCGTCGCTTCGACCTGCGATTCGACGTCCTTGCTTTCCCAGCCACGTGCCATGCATATAGTGTGACACAAAATTGCGCAAATCGCGGGCTATCAAAAGAGAAAGGCCGTGAGAAGAGTATCAGGCGCTGGCGGCGCGGCGTTGAGGGAGCACGGGGAGAGCAAGGCGCATCACGCTGCGGATGGTGGTCTCGGCGACGCGCGCGAGATGCTCGGCAAAGATGCCGCGGTAATAGAATTCGGCGGTGTGACTTGCCCAAGCAATCCGGAGGCGCCAGGACTCTTTGGATTCTTCGGCGCAAGCGGCAGTGATTTCGCTGACGGGAATCTCGAGGACGGGCTGGAAGCTCCGGTCGAGCGCCCAAACACTTTCGGCGCCGACAAAAAGTTGAACAGCGGCAGACGGCGGGTTTCCGGATAGCAAGCGGCCGCCGTTCAAAACAACGAGAGCTCCCAGTTCGTGGGCTTTGTCATCGGCCTTGGCATCGGGTTTGGCAGGGGGCAGAAGAATGGCGCTGATAAACATGGCCAGACCGACGATGGCGGGAACGAAGCTGGTCCCCAAGCCGACTGGCAGGACAACCGGCGCTGCTCCGGCAACTCCCAAGAAAATGCGGAAGAGCAGCCAAGAGCGTGGATTGCGCCGAACATGCAGGATCTTTGGAATGAGCAATACCAGGGCGAACAGGGCTCCAATAGCGAATTGACGAAGCTTCTTAAAGGGACTCTCCGGTTGGGAAAGCGCGGAATTGGAGGTCGTGCTCATCTTTCAGCTTTCAAGATCGGTCGCTCAAGGTTGCAGGCCGCCGATTTCGCGCATGCGGGCAAAGGCACGCCGCACGTGCGGGATGGTGATCGAGCCGCCGACGATCAGCGCGACGTTGAGCGCGTCGATCACTTCTTCGCGCTTCCAGCCTTCCTCGCCGCAGCGGACCAGGTGATAGGTGATGCAGTCATCGCAGCGCAGCACCGCGGAGGCGACCAGCCCGAGCAGTTCTTTTGTTTTGGTTCCGAGCGGGCCGGGTTCATAGGCCTGGTGGTCGAGGGCGAAGAAACGCTTGATGCCGAGGTGGCCGCAGCCTAGGATTTCCTCGTTCAGGTCGGCGCGAAATTTCTGAAAATCTTCCAGGCGATCGGCCATGGTTCCTCCAGAGGACGTATTTCAGCGTGCCAACCTTGTCCGCTATTATGAACCAAGTCGGGCCAACCTGTTATGGCACGAAACTCAGGGCGTATAACCTGGGCCGCGGAGCACTTTGCCGGGCAACGCGCCGGTCATCTTGCTCTGGTCAATGACTGGTACACCGTTGACGAGCACGTATTCCATGCCCTCCGACAATTGATTTGGATTTTCGAAAGTGGCGACGTCGTGGATTTTCGCGGGGTCGAAGATGACGATGTCGGCGCACATGCCGGCCTTCAGGACGCCACGATCCGTCAAACGCATGCGCTGAGCCGGCAACGCGGAGAATTTTCGTAGGGCGTCTTCGAGGGTGAGCTTGTGTTCTTCGCGGACGTATTTGCGCAAGATGCGAGGGAACGTGCCGTAAGCGCGGGGATGGGGATGCTCCTGTCCGAGGATGCCATCGGGCGAAGTGCCGGAAGAGTCGTTATCGATGGAGACCCAGGGTTGCTGTAACGCGAGAGCAACGTCCGGCTCGGACATGCCGAAGACGGCCACATACGTGAGGGCATGATCTTCGATGAGGAGGTCGAAGATAACGTCCATCGGATCCTTGTTCCACATTTTTGCGATCTCGGCCAGTGTCTTGCCCTGTAGCGGAAGCAATTGGGGATTGTGAACGACGCCGATGAGGACCGCTTCGGGACCGGGAATCTCCTGCCATTCGTTTTGCCAGTGATCTGACGGCGTTAGCATATCCTTACGGATGCGCTCGCGCGTTGCGGGATCCTTCAAGCGCTCGATGAGCTTGGCGTTGCCGCCGTCGTGGGCCCAGGGAGGAATGAAGGCGGAAAAGTCGTTGAACCAAGCAGGGTAGGCGTACGTGTTCGCAGAGACGTCGATTCCCTGCGCTCGTGCCTCGTTAATTTTCGCAACGACTTCCGGCATGTGCCCCCACATGGGCTTGCCCGCGACTTTCAGATGCCAGATTTCAACCGGAATATGGCCTTCGCGGCCGATACGGAGCGCCTCGTCGATGGCCGACAAAATTCCGGTGCCTTCGTCGCGCATGTGCGTGGCGTAAATGCCACCGAGTTTCGAAGCTTTGGAAGCGAGAGCGATCAACTCTTCGGTTTTGGCGTAGGGAGCGGGAGCGTACTGGAGCGCAGTGGACACGCCGACGGCGCCGTCGCGCATGGCCTGGCCTACCAAGTCTTTCATTTGCTCGAGCTGTGCAGGCGTGGGCTGCACGTCATTATCCCCGAGCACGATGCGGCGGACGCGCGTGGCGCCTACGTAACTGGAGATGTTGATACCGATCCGTTGCTTCTCGAGGCGAGAAAAGTATTCGCGGAACGTCCGCCAGTCGGGCTGAATGTGATAGTGATCGTATTGCTCACGATCGGAGCGGAGAATGGCGTCGTTCAGCGGCGCGATCGATTCGCCCTCGCCAGTGATTTCCGTGGTGATCCCCTGAAAGATTTTGGAGGGCAGGCGGGGGTCGACAAGGATGGTGTACTCCGACTGTCCCAGCATGTCGATGAAGCCGGGAGCAACCACTTTGCCATGCGCCTCGATGGTGCGCGCGCGTCCTGCGTCATGCAGATTACCGATGGCGGCAATCTTTCCGTCGCGAATTCCGATGTCGCCGGAATACCAGGGCGAGCCGGTGCCGTCGATAATGTGCCCGTTGGTGATGACGATATCGAATGACTGCGCTGGTTCGCGGGCCACTAGGGGAGCGAAACCGAAAAGCAAGACTACGGACAAGAACACGGACTTCCATCGCTGAAGCCTACCGTTCTTCATAAGCTGATCCTCGCCGCGGGCAACACACAATAGTCTCGAGATTCGGACAGCGGGCATTTTACTCTGGAACCGCTTGCAAGGCTCTCTCCGCTATGTCTCGTGTGCCGGGCTTTCCGTCGAGAATGAGATTCGCCCACTCGGACCCGGCTCTCGAAAGGCGGACGGCTTCGCTGGAGGTCGATTCGGGACCGCCGGAATCGGCGTTGCCGAAGAATATGCGGTCCATAGGATGGGAGGCGAGGAGGCGGTTCTTCGTGTACTGGCCGGGTACGGCCATGAACATGGGATGGCCGCGGCGGTAGATGCGCACTTCCACGGGATCGACGTTGAAGTCGGGCAGCAACTTTTGGAAATCGGCGAGGACGCGGGCAGCGAGGGATTTGCAATCGTTTTCGTCGAGCAGGGTGGAACGCTGGAGTTCGCTCAGCGGCGTGTAAAAGGTAAGAATGTTATGCTTTTGCCCGTAGCCGGGATTCTTCTGGATGGTCCAGTCGGCGACGATAAAATCGGTGAAAGAATTTCCGGGGCACCAATTGTCGTAGCCGCGGTTGTAGACCGGCTTGTCGAAAATGAGGTTGACGACGGGGTATGGCGCGTAGCGGTAGCGGCGCATGGCGGCTTTTTGTTCGGAAGGGAGCCCTATAACAATGCGCGAGGTGATGTGCTTTGGCGTGCACATCAAGACAGCTTTGGCGGAAACGGTGGTGAGTTTTCCGTCGTGATGATAGGTGACGCGAACTGCGTCTTTGTCCTGGATGACGGCAACGACGGCGGCATTGTCGAGCATGCGCTCCTTGTATTTCGGCCGGAGGACCTCGACGAGTTTGTGCGTAATGCAACCGAGTCCGCCGGGAAGAATGGCGCGCTTGGCATCGCCGCCGGTGGGGAGATCTTGCGCGTTAGCGAGCCCCACAAATGCGGAGCTCTCTTCCGTAACCGCGCCCCAATTCGAAGGGCCGAAGGCGTCCCACCATTGCTGGACTTCGGGAGAATACGCGGCGGTGAAATTGGAGAAAGGCTGCGCGTCGAGCTCGGCCATCTTCTCGCGGAGCTTGATTTTCATCATGTCGACGCGAAATTTCTTGAAGCCTTCACGGACTCCTTTCGGATAGGGAAGCTGATCGAGGCCGGTCTTCCAGGTGTCGGGGACGTACGTTTTGTTTACGATGGTCGGATCGGGGATGTTGACGAAAGGCAGTTTGAGGCCGATTTCGGAGGCCAGTTGGTCGCCTTCATCGCCGCGAAAGGCAAAGGCCGAGCCGGTGCCGTAGATCTCGCCTTCGAACTCTTCCTGAAGAGCGTTGCCGCCGAACTGAGGTTCTTTTTCGAGAAGGAGCCAATCCCTGCCGCGGAGGAAATAGGCCGCGGACAGGCCTGCCATTCCTCCTCCCACGACGACGATGTCGGCCTTGCGCGTGGCGTCGGAACGTTCAAATTGATGGCCGTCACGAAGTTGGTGGCAGATTTCAAAGTGTTCTCCGTGAACGAGGGGGCCGGCCGGAGCTTTCGAATCCGTTGCGGCGAGAAGCGTTTCATCGATGGGACAGCCGGCGGCGACGGAACCGGCGACGACAAACTTGATGAAATTGCGGCGGGTTTGCGCCATTTACGGCCTCCTAAGGCCTTTCGAGAAGCTCCTGAGCTTCGCCGCCGAGGACGCCGGCACGCACGCGGTACCAGATGACAATGAGGCCAACGGATACGGCGAAAATCAGAGTGGAGACGGCGTTGATTTCAGGAGTTATGCCGCGACGGAGACGGCCCCAGATTTCAAGCGGCAAAGTATTGTCGCGCCCGATCAGGAAAAAAGTGACGGCGATTTCGTCCATGGAGAGCGTGAAGATGAGCAGGCCGGCGGCGATCAGGGAGAGCTTTAGATTTGGCAAAGTGATGCGCCAAAAGGTTTGCCAGGGGGTGGCGCCGAGGTCGAGGGAAGCCTCTTCCTGGGCGCGGTCCATTTTTTGCAAGCCGGCGAAGAGCTCGGTTGTGGCAACGGAGATGAGCGCGGTGCCGTGGCCAAGAAAAACCGTGAAGAGGCTGAGCTGAGCGCCTACGAAGACGGCGAACATCAGCAAAGAGAGACCGGTGATGATGCCGGGGAGAATCAGTGGAAGAAGAACGAGGCGGCGGAAGAGGGCTTTTCCAGGAAAATTTGCGCGATCAAGCGCGAGCGCTGCCAGCAGGCCGAGGGTCAGCGAGAGCGCGACACTCCCGGCGGCAACTATCAGGCTGTTAACCACGGCATCCCAGATAGGGGCGTCGCCGAAAAGCTGGCGGTACCAATCGAGCGTGAGATGACGTGGAGGGAAACCGCCGACGCCGTCACGATTGAAGGAATAAAGAATGAGGACGACGACCGGCAGATAAATGAAGATAAAAACAAGCGCGGCATAAACTTTGAGGAACGGAGCGCGGCGATTTGTGGCGCGGCCGTTCATTTAAATGACCAGCGCTTCTCCAGCCGCTCGCTGAGAAAAAGCAAGGAGATGGTGAGGATGAGGATGCAGACGGAAATCGCGGCGCCGAGAGGCCAATCGAACGCCGCGCCGAAGAGGCTCTGCACGACGTTGGCGATCATCGTGCCGGAAGCGCCGCCGACAAGGAGCGGCGCGAGGAAATCGCCCAGGGAGAGAACGAAGGCGAAGGTCGCTCCGGCGAGCAAGCCGGGAATGGAGAGAGGCAAGATGACGCGCAGAAATGTTTGCAGCGATCCGGCGCCGAGGTCCTGCGAAGCTTCGACAAGCGGGCGAGGGATGTGTTCGAGAGCCGCGTATATGGGCAGAAAAACGAAAGGCGTATAGATGTGCGTGAGCATCAGCACGACGGCAAACGGGCTGTAGAGGAGGAACGCGACGGGCTCGTGGGTTAGATGCAGGTATTGCAAGAAGCCATTGAGCACGCCTTCACTGCCGAGGATGGTTTTCCACGCGTAGCCGCGCACCAGGTAGCTCACCCACAGCGGCACAATGACTAGCTGGTAGAGCAACTCTTTGCGAGCGCCGGCATGAAACGACAGGTAATAGGCCAGCGGGTAGCCGAGCAGCAAGGAGCACACGGTCACCGAAACGGCGATCCGCATGGTGCGTAGGAGGACTTCGATGTAGACGGGCTTGGAAAAAAGAGTTGCGTAATTGTACAGGTTCCATTGGTGGACGATTACTCCGTCGCGGACGGCCCAAAAGCTGTGCGCGAACATCAGCGCATAGGGAAGTAGGAGGAATAACCCGACCCAGAGTAGCGGTGGGACTGAGACGAACATTTTGTATGCGCGCGAGTACATGGGTTGGCTAAGGGCGATTACTCCTTGACGCGGATGGCGTCTGCAATCGAGAAAACAAATTCGTGTTCGCCGGAAAGCGGTCCTCGGGCGGAAACACGCACGCGCAAGAGCTGGCCGCCGCCGCAATTCACTTCGAGCAATTCACTGGCGCCGCTGAAGAACTGTTGCTGTACAGCGGCGCGGAAGCGCGCGGTCCCCGAGAGAGTCACGCCATCGGAGGCGAGAGCGATGGCCTCCGGGCGCAACGAGAAGATCGCCGCGCCACTCGGTCCGTCCGCAGGCCATTGCAAGGACCCGCACTTGGCCGCGCCATGCATGATTTCCCCTCGCAATAAGTTTGTCTGGCCGATGAATTGGGCGGTATACGCCGTCGCGGGATGCGCGTAAATCTCGCGAGGAGACGCGACTTGTTCGAGTGCGCCGTCGCGAAGCAGTGCAACGCGGTCGGAGAGCGCCATGGCTTCTTCCTGGTCGTGGGTAACAAAAAGAAAAGTGATGCCGAGTTCGCGCTGTAAAGCTTTCAATTCGCTTTGCATTTGCTTGCGCAGATTGGCGTCGAGGGCGGAGAGCGGCTCGTCGAGCAGGAGCAGCAGGGGACGATTGACGAGCGCGCGCGACAGGGCCACACGCTGTTGCTGGCCACCGCTCAGTTTGGATGGGCGGCAGTCCCCGTATTCCTCCATCTTCACCATGCGAAGGGCTTCCTCGACGCGGCCGCCAATCTCCGCTGCAGAAGTTTTCTTGACGCGCAAGCCGTAGGCCACATTGTCCCGCACGCTGAGATGCGGGAATAACGCGTAGTGTTGGAACACGGTATTCACGCGGCGCTCGTAGGGTGGCAGCGTGTCCAGCCGCTCACCGCTCATCCAGATTTCTCCCGCTGCGGGTTGTTCGAAGCCGGCCACCAGACGAAGAAGAGTTGTCTTTCCGGAACCGCTTTCTCCCAGCAGCGTGAGAAATTCTCCGGAAGCGATGTTCAGGGAAATATCCTTCAGCACCTCGCGAGCACCGAAGCGCTTGGCCACGCCTCGAACTTCGAGGAGCGCTCCCGGTGCGGCGGAGAGGCGATCCTGCGCATTAGAAGAGGGCGAACTCACTGAGCGGCTTTGACCTCGTTCCAGATTTCGTTGTACTTCGCACGGCGCGGAACGTCCTGCCAGAAATAAATCCGCTGCATGTAGGCATCAGGATTGTCGAGGTGCAGTCCTTTGATCTCTTCGGGCGTCAGAAATTGCGCCGCGCCCGGATTCGCCGGAGTGTAGTGAGTCACGTCCGTGACCTTTTTCTGTGTCTGCGCCTCGATCATGTATTCCAGGAATTCCGTGGCCAGCTCCTTTCGGGAGCTCGCCGCCGAGATCATCAGATGATCGATCCAGCCGGTAGTATTTTCTTTTGGAATGGTCTCACCGATAGGAAAATGAAGCTGGCGGAGTTGATTGGTCATCAGGGGCCAGCCCATGGCGGCCACCACTTCATGGTTCTGGAAAAGATTCGTGAGTTCACCGCCGGTGGCCCACATTTTGCGGATGTTGGGCTTCAACTCAATCAGTTTTTTCCTGACGGCGGCGAGTTGATCGTCGGCCAGGTTGTAGAGTTGCGACGGGTCGGGTTTATCGTAACCAAGAACTTGCGCGGCCATATAGACAGTGGAAAGATCGTCCCAAACAGATAACTTTCCATTGTATTTCGGGTCCCAGAAGATCGTCCATGAATCCGGCGTTTGAGCGAACGCCGTTGTGTCAAAGAGTAGCGGGTCCGGCCCCCACATGAACGGCACGCCGTAAACTTGTCCGTTCGCTTTCACCAGCGGCAGATCCCGGAGTCTCGCAGAGAGCTGCGAGTAAGCCGGCAGCTTGGATAGATCGAGCGGCGCAGCCAGTCCGGTGCGTGCGATCGACGCGGCGACGTCACTCGAAGGCGAAATGACGTCGTAGTTCGCCGCGCTGCCGCCGCGCAACTTGGCCACCAGCTCGTCACTCGAACCCATGTACGACGCGCTGACCTTGCAGTGATGACTTTCTTCGAAGGCTTGCACGAAGGAGGGGTCGGCATAACCTTCCCACACTAGCAGGCTCAGCGATTCCTCTTTTTTCTTGCAGGCTGTACATGCCAATACAAGGGTGAGAATTCCCAGAAGAACGGCGCGAGATCTCATTGCTCCTCCCGGCTACTGGGCATCCGCTTGATAGACTACCCGCCCGCCCACAATAGTAGTGACAACCTTTGTGGCCCCAATCTTATGCGCATCGATGTCAAAGATATTCTGCGAAAGAATGATAAGGTCAGCGAACTTTCCGGTTTCGAGCGAGCCTTCGGTCTTCTCATGACGGCCGCAAAATGCCGCGCCGCTAGTGTAACCATCGATTGCTTCCGCGACCGTCAAGCGTTGCTCCGGAACGAAACCAGCCGCTGGCTTGCCATGGGAAGTCTGGCGAGTCACAGCGGTTTGAATTCCTTCCCACGGATTGAGAGTCACGACGGGCCAGTCGCTGCCGAAGCAGACGTGCCCGCCAGCATCGGAGATGCTCTTCCAAACCCAAGCGCGGGAAGAGCGCTCCGGGCCGACGTTGTGCACCCATACATCAAGAGTATCGGCGCCCGGATAGGAGTGCAGCGGCTGCATACTGGCAATGACACCAAGCTTGCCGAATCGCGGAATGTCGGATGCCGTGACGGTTTCGATGTGTTCGATGCGCGGCCGATGATCGTGCTTGTGGTTCCGCGTTTCGGCATTTTCGTATGCATCCAGCGCTGTTCGCACGGCATAGTCTCCGATAGCGTGCGTTAACATTTGAATGCCGCGCTTGTCGAGCTCGGCCACCGCGGCCTTATATTTTTCGGGTTCCCAGAAAAGCGTGCCTTTGAGCGCAGGGTCGTCGGTGTAAGGTTCGAGCATCGCTGCCGTATGCGACTCGATCACGCCGTCCAAACGAAACTTGACCACGCTCGCAGACAGCCAATCATTGGAATACTTTTTCCTCGCATTCTCGATTGTCTCGATGTCCTGTGGCCGCAGAGCAGGAGGGTCTAGGAAATACGCGATTTGCACCCGGACGGAGAGATCGCCGCGTTTTCGCATTTCGTCGTAGAGATCCAAGTCTTCAAAGTCACCGGAGAGAAAGTGGCCTCCCGCGGCGTGGATGCGCGTCAGCCCATTTTGATTGGCCCATTTCATTCCCGCTCGCAGGGCCAAGAGTTTTTCCGCGCGGGTCATCGGGGGACGCACGCGGTCAACCATATCGGTAGCCGATTCTTCCAGCGCACCCGTTGGTTCGCCCGTTGCTGGATCGCGCACGATCATTCCGTTTGGCGGATTGGGCGTGTCGCGCGTGATTCCCGCCAGCGCCAAAGCCTTCGAATTCACCCAATACGTGTGACCGTCGAATCCCTCGAGAGAGGCGGCACGATCCGGGAGAATGTCATCGAGGTCTTTCTTATCGGGCAATTTGCCCGGGCCGAACATCCCGTAGTTCCAGCCGTGCCCGAGAATCCAGCCTTCGCCAGGATTCTGCGCCGAGTAGGAGCGCAATTTATCTCTAATCTCGGCAAGGTTCCTGGCGCCTTCCAGGCTCACCCACGCCAGCTTGGCTGAACCCTCCATGAAGTGAATGTGGCAATCGACGAAACCCGGGAGCACGAGTTTCCCGCCGCCGTTGATCACTTTCGTGCCCATGCCGCGCATACGCTCGATTGCCGGGTCGTCGCCCACGGCGACGATCTTCCCGTGATGAATCGCCACGGCCTGGGCCCACGGCTGCTTGGGATTCTCGGTGTACACGCGGCCGTGAACGACGATAATATCCGCTGGTTCGACAATCCGGCCTTGCGCGCGCGTAATCGAGGCAGCAAAGAGTAAGAGCACGAACGATGTAAGAACGGCCCGCGAGGCGTAGGTTTTCATTGGCGCTTGGCCCTGAAAATCAGAATGTTGGCGGCGTGTTGATCCACAGCAACCAAGTCTCCGTCCGCCCGGGATTTTTCCAACGGTGCGGAGTCGAACTCTCGAAATACAGGCTGTCGCCCCGCTTCAGATGATAATGCTCGCCGGCGTCAAGCCAGATCTCAAAAGTTCCGCGAAGCACATGCAGAAATTCCTCGCCTTCGTGCGAATAGGATTCACCGCTGCCGCCGCCGGGTTTGATGCGAAAAAGATGCGGCTCCATCACCGTGTTTCCCCAGGCTAGCAGCTCCATACGCACTTCCGGCGTGGTCTCTAGGACTTTTCGCTGACTCGGCCGCACCAGGCGAGGATTATCGCCCGCGGTTTCGAAGAGTGAGAGAATATTGGTGCGGTAGAAGCGCGCGATGCGGCGCAGCGTGGCGATCGAGGAGCGCATCTGCCCGCGCTCGAGAGCGCTGAGAAAACCGACGGAGACGCCGGTCGCGCGGGCTACTTGCGCCAACGAAAGACCGCGGCGGGTCCGCAACCGGCGGAAGCGCTGCCCGGGAAGGAGCCTGCTCTCCGCAGGAGAGGAGACAACTCCCTGGCGCTTCAGCACGTGAACAATAGCGGCGGGATTGAGTCCGCGGGCCCGGCGCAGAAAAATCGCGCGCTGCAGCAGGCGCACATCGGATTCGGTGAAGAGCCGGTAGCGGCTCTGCGTGCGCTGCGGCGAGACGAGGCCCAGCGCCTCCCAGGCGCGCAGCGCCGAGGAAGAAATGCCCACGCGGCGGGCCACTTCGCTGATGCGCAGCGTGCGCGGCTTGCGCGCCGCCGATGCGTCGGATAAATTCTTTCTGCTTGACACGGGTCCCGGCTTTCTCTAAGTTTACAGGATTATAGTAAGGTTTCAAGGGCACGGCAACCACGAAGAATTAGTCCTCGAAAGATTCTTCGCGGCAAGGGGTGAGGGGATGAACGTTGACGCACGATTCCGGCAACTGCGTTCGTTGTGTCGCCGCGGCATTTTGTCCGTAGCAATTCCTTTACTGGTGATGCTGATCGGGGCGCCGTTCTCTGGCGCGCAGAGTACAGGCGGCCGCATCCGCGGCACGGTGACGGATCCCAGCGGCGGTGCTGTTCCCGCCGCAAATGTTACTCTTGTCAACGAGGGCACTCACGCGACCCGCGAGGTGCAGTCCGGCGCAAGCGGCGAATATATCTTCATTGAGGTGCCAGTCGGCAGTTACGAAATCGATCTCACCATCCAGGGTTTTAAGAAATATGTCCGCAAGGGGATCGCCTTGGACCTCAACCAAGTCCTCACCGTGGATATCGCCCTGCAGCTGGGAGGCTCGACGGACGTGGTCGAAGTCACGGGAGCCCCTCCCGTCGTGGACACGAGTTCGACACAGCTTGGAGCCGTCGTCAATGAGCGGTCCTCGACGCAGTTGCCCCTGAACCAGCGCGACGTCTATCAATTGCTGCAGTTGCAGCCCGGCGTGCAGTCGCAGCTAGGCAACGACACGTTTTATGGCTCGGATAAGGCTGGAGTCGTCACCGTAAATGGCGGCCGGGGCCGGTCCAACAATTACACCGTGAACGGCGGCGATGGAAACGACCTGTTCGTAAATTTGCCTGCGATTGAGCCGTCTCCGGACAGCATCGAGGAATTCCGGGTCATCTCCAATTCCTTCGATGCTGAATATGGGCGCAACTCCGGCGCGGTGGTAAACGTGGTTACCAAGTCGGGGACAAATAGTCTCCACGGCAGCTTTTACGAGTTTTTTCGCAACGACGTTTTGAACACGCATCCTTTCACGTTTATTGCCTCCCCCAAGCCGCCATTCAAACAAAACCAGTTTGGCGGAACGATCGGGGGCCCAATCAAGAAGGACAAGACCTTCTTTTTCGCGTCCTACGAGGGAAGGCGGGTTGTGCAGGGGGTTGTCTCCCAGCAAGTCAATGTGCCTACATCAACGGAGGCAGGCGGCGACTTTTCGGGTGGGGCACCATTCACGGGCACACTGACGGACCAGACTGTGGCGAGCGTTCTAAACGACCGTCCTGGTTGCGCCGCCGCCGTGGCCGCGCAGGGCGGCCTGGCGATTGCCCCTGGGAATCCCTATGGCGGAACTTACGATAGTAGTGGAAAATTGATCTCGCCCGGGATTTTCACGAACTTCAACACCAAGGTCGATAACCAAATTCCCACGCAGTGCTTTGACCCGGTAGCCGTGGCGCTGGCAAATTTGTACCTTCCGCCGGCGAGCAGTGCGAGCCAGGTGATCAGCGTTCCGAAAAAGAGAGACCGGGGCGACCAATTTCAGATCAAGATCGATCATTCCTTCACAAACAATCAAAAGACGGCAATCTACTATTACTTCGATGATGATACTGCCTTCGATCCGTTCGCAAAATTTCAGGGTTTTGGAGCTCCGCTGGGGAACTTCCCGGGAGTCTATGCCACGCGCACGCAGCAGCTCAACATAACCCATACGTCCACGATCGGCTCGACTTCAGTGAACGAATTCCGGTTTAGCTACTTCCGTGAGGGCCAGCTCAAGTTCGATACGCCCACAAAGACCAATGCGATTCAAAATTCTTGCGGAACCGGTGCGGCCCAGGCTTTTTGCTTTAATGGCACGAGCGATTCAGCCACGATTAACGCCATTTGTGCCGCCGCCGTGCAGACCGGCACGATCAACAGTACAAAGGATTGTGGACTGCATTCTGGTCTCGGAGCCACCAAAGAGGGCGTGCCATTCGTCCAGCTGAACGGCGGCTTCTCGATCGGCAACAACTTTGCAGGCCAGTTGCCGCAGATTGGCAACACCTTCCAGTTCAGCGACAACTACAGCAAGATTATCGGGAATCATAGTCTAAAGTTTGGCGGCGATGCGCGTTACCAAAAGTTCGATCAACTGTTGTACTTCGACATTAACGGTCAAATTATTTTCAGCAGCAATGCGAACCTTTGCGGTCCGGCAAATCCCAATCCCCCGGCTCCCGCTCCGCCGCCTAATTGCACGCCCGTGTCCGGGGACGACCTGGGATTCTCTCCAATTCCTGGAAATTTCTCTGCCTCCAGTCCCTACCCGAACTATTTCCTTGGGCTGGCGAGCAGTATAGCCCAGGGCTCGGCACAGCATGAATTGGTGCGGAGCAAGGCGGTTTATCTCTTCGCGCAGGATAGTTGGAAGATCAAGCCGAACGTAACTCTGAATTACGGCCTGCGCTGGGAAGTGAACACGCCGATGGCTGATATCGGCCATAAGGTGCAGACTTTCCGGCCGGGGCAGCGTTCGACCATTTATCCATGCGCTCTCGACTCAAAGAACCCGCTGGCCACTCAGTTTCCCCAGCCAGGAGAGGCCGGTTGCGACGCAGCCGGCGTAACCCCGATTGGATTGGTTTTTCCGGGTGACAAGGGTGTTCCGAACGGTTTGACGAATACCTACTACAAAGCATTTGCTCCAAGGTTTGGCCTGAATTGGAGCCCGGGCTGGCACGATGGATTGCTGCGTAGGATCACCGGAGGACCGAGCAAGACCAGCGTCAGCATGGGCTTTGGAATGTTCTACAATCCCATCGAGCAGCTCGTGCTCGAACAATTCAGCGCGGAGCCACCGTTCGGCGGGAGCAATTTCATCCCGGCCCCGTTTCTGCAAACTCCCTACGTAGGCCAAAACGGCAATATCTTTCCTAATCCGTTCACAGGAATTTTGAATCCGCCGCGAAACAAAGCACTCGATTGGTCGCGGTTTCTCGGAAGCGTTTATTTCGGACAGTTCCCTGCCAATATGCGGTCTCAGTATTCCGACCAATACAATTTGACGATCAAGCGGGAACTGCCGGGCGACATTCTTCTGCAGGTAGCTTACGTAGGATCGCAGGGCCACCGGTTGCTTGCCACGTACGAACTGAACCCAGGTAATCCCACCACATGCAATGATCTGGTGACCTACGGACAAGCTTGTGGACCTTTCGGCGAGGACTTTCCGTACTCCTTCTTACTCCCGACGGGCAAGCAGTTCCACCTCCCCTATGTTGGAGGTGGGCCTAATGGACAGAACATTCCTTGCTCGATTCTGAAACCCTCCCAGGCGTGTATCGTAACGGGTGCCTCGAATGCTCAGGGAGGCACTCAGATTACTCTCGTTGGAATCCGCCCGTACTCTTCGCCTCTCTGCGACCCGCTGTCCCTGACAGCCGCAGGGTGCCCCACGGGCGGCGCGAATGCCAAGCCGGTCTTCTCCTCGATATTCAGCGAGGACACTCTTGCCCACTCGAATTACAACTCACTACAGGCGCTGTTTGAAAAGCGCTTCTCGCACGGCCTGCAGTTTCAGGCGTCTTATACCTTTAGCAAATCATTGGACAACGCTTCGAGCTTTGAAAGCGCTTTCAATCCGCTCAATTTCAATGCCACCTATGGGCTTTCGAACTTCGATGCACGGCATCGCTTCGTGTTCAATTACGTTTGGGACCTGCCCATTCCGAAGTATGAGGGATTCAAAGGCCAGATTCTGGACGGTTGGGAAGTGTCGGGCATTCTCACCTTTCAGAGCGGCTTCCCCATTCGCATTACCTCCCAGGCGGATATCGAGCAATTGGACACCACATTCGATTTCGAGGAGCCCGGCCAGCCGAACCTTACAGCGCCCTTCAAGACCCACAATCCGCGCATCGATGGATTTGTCTTCGATCCTAATTTATTCACGAATAGCACCGTTGCGGCGGGAACCATAGGCAATGCCCCACGCACGATCTGCTGCGGTCCGGGGATCAACGGTACGGACATGAGCTTCTCGAAGCGGACCAAGCTAGGAGAGAGGCTGCAGATGGAATTCCGCGGCGATATCTTTAACGTCTGGAACCATGCGCAGTTCTACAGCGTGGATGGCAACATCTCGAGCGGCACATTTGGCCAGCCGCTGCATATCCGCGATCCGCGGCTAGTGCAGTTCGCGCTGAAGTTTCACTTCTAGCGTAAACTGGCAGATTAACATGCTTGTGAGGCACCCCGACCCGGTCGGGGCGCCTTCGCACGTCAGATAAAATCAGAGTTGAGCACTAGTTCGAAGAGTTTTCTCAGCATACTGACCGCAGGGAATAGACCTGCCCGGGTAACCGAAAAACGGCCGACCCACCAGGGAGTAAGCAAATGCACGACGCGCTACAGAAGGAAATCGCCGCCTACGAAAAGCGCACCCCAAAATCGGCGGCAGCGCACAAGCGCGCGCTGGAGCGCATCCCGCTTGGCGTCGCCAGCAACTACCGCCACTATGAGCCCTATCCGCTATTTGTGAAGGACGGAAAGGGCAGCCGCATTCACGACCTCGACGGCAACGAATACATCGACCACAACCTGTGTTTCGGCGCGCTGATGGCGGGGCATTGCCATCCCGCCGTCGTGAAGGCTGTCGAACAAAAGCTGCATGAAGGAACGACCTTCGGCATGCCGCACGAGCAGGAATGGGAGCTCGCGGAAGAAATCTGCAAGCGCTATCCGGTGGAGATGGTGCGCTTCGGTTCCAGCGGCACGGAAGTGACCATGCACGCCTGCCGCATTGCGCGCGCCGCCACTGGCCGCGACAAAATCCTGAAATTCGAAGGCGCCTACCACGGCCTGCATGACACCGCCCTCGTCAGCGTCAAGCCCAAGGCGGAAGACTATGGCGATCCGGACGCGCCCACCTCTGTTCCCGGTGGCGGCGGCATTCCGAAAGCCTCGCTGGAAAACGTTGTCGTCGCCAGCTTCAACAATCTAAAAAGCGTCGAGAACCTCTTCAAGCAGCATCCCGGCCAGATCGCCGCAATCATCCTCGAACCCATCCTCATGAACGTCGGCCTGTGTATGCCGCAGCCGGGCTTCTTGCAGGGCCTACGCGAGATTTGCACCAAGAACGGCGCGCTTCTGATCTTTGACGAAGTGAAAACCGGCGCCAAGCTCGCCTGGGGCGGCGCGAGCGAATTCTTCGGCGTGAAACCGGACATGATCTGTCTCGCCAAGTCCATCGGCGGCGGCTTGCCGCTCGGAGCCTTCGGCGCGAGCCGCGCGGTCATGGACCTGATTTCCCAGCACAA
>Ga0207107_1054_pt1 | contig 29477 bp, 25 predicted proteins | sample Alteio_BWMinHeat_75_FD_153555 | JGI IMG/M metagenome (GOLD analysis project Ga0207107, IMG submission 153555) | Enriched cells from forest soil in Barre Woods Harvard Forest LTER site, Petersham, Massachusetts, United States -... | ecosystem: Environmental > Terrestrial > Soil > Temperate forest >... | reverse complement strand
GAGCCGATGAGGCCGGGCTCTTCGCCATCCCATTCGCACATCACAATTGTGCGGCGCGGCTTCCAACCACTGCGAGCGAGTTCGCCCAGCGCGCGGGCAGTTTCGAGCATTACTGCCGTGCCGCTGCCGGGATCAGCGGCGCCAAAAACCCAGGCATCGTGGTGATTGCCCATGACGACCCACTGCTTGTCGTCCGTGCCTCGGAGTTTTGCAATGACGTCGTAGATCGGGCGCTGCTGATAATCCATCACGAGCTTGATGTGCGCGGTGGCATCACCGGGGCCGATGTGATAGGTGAACGGCAGGCCGCCTTGCCAGCCTTTAGCCACTTGCGGGCCGCTCAGATTCTGCAGGATTGTCGCAGCGTCCTGCGCGTTGATGGGGAGCGTGGGAATGTGCGAGACGTTTACAGCATCGGCGGGCGCGAGGCGCTTAGCATCGGGCGTGGCGGCGATGCCGGGCGTGAGCGGATCACCCGGGTAAAGCTGCGTGTAGAGAATGGAGCCGCGCTGGATGCCGCTCATGGGACGCCAGGGGCCGCGCGGAAAAGGATCGCCGGCGACGTAGCCATCGTCCTGAGGATCGGAATAAATGATCAGGCCGACGGCTTTACGTTCCTCAGCGAGCTTGGTTTTGATGCCGCGATAGCTGTGGCCATAGCGGGCGATGGCGATTTTTCCTTCAACGCTGATGCCCCGCGCATCCAGCTCGCGATAATCTTCCGGAACGCCGTAATTCACGTACACGACCGGGGCGGTGACGTCCGCAGAGGGAGAGTAGGAATTGAATCCGACAACGGCCCGCGCGTCGAAGGTGTCTTTGTCCACTTCGTAGGGCTGCTCAGGAGAGGCGAGCGACTTTAGCTCGGGCGCGGTGATTTCGAGTTTCACTTCACGCGGATGCGGAAGCCAGACGCTGTAGCTGACGATTTCGGCGTCGAAGCCGAAGCTGCGGTACTGCTCTTGGAGCCACTGCGCGACGCGATGGCTGGCTTCGGTCCCGGCCATGTGCGGCTCGGAGGTGAGATGGCGCAAACTGGCTTCGGCATGCGCAGCGTCGGGGATATCCCGCAGTTTCTGTTCGAGCACGCGTTCGGCTTCCAGGCGCGCGGGCAGGAAGCCGCGAATGCCGCCACTGCCTTCCGTGCCACCCGAAATGACAACCGAAAATAAAAAGGCACCTGAGAAGAGGGCTGCGGCACTGAGCCAGCGCAGGAAATGATTCACTCGCACCTCGCGAAGAGAACGGACATGGTATCTCAATCTGGTGATTTTTGAAAAACCGGCGATATGAGAGATTTTGGCGACGGTGGGGCGCGCTTTGCACAAGGTTGGGCGCGTCGTGGAGTAGAATTGCGCGTGGCAGTAAGCTGCGGGCGCGGGCGGCGCGACGCTAGGAGAGCGCGACGATGAAAGTATTGATTTCGGGCGCGAGCGGATTGGTTGGGACCTCGGTTGCGGATGCGCTGCGAAAAGACGGGCACGCGGTGGGGAAATTTGTGCGTACGGGCGGGACGGCTCGTGACGGGGATGCGCGTTGGGATCCGGCAAGCGGGACAGTGGACCTGGCGGCGATGGAGGGAGCAGACGCCGTGATTTGCCTGAGTGGAGCGAGTGTGGGCGAAGGCCGCTGGACACCGGAGCGGAAGAAAGTGCTGCGCAGCAGCCGAGTGGATCTGACGCGCGTATTGGTGGATTCGCTGGGGCGGCTCAAACAGAAGCCGCGCGTTTTTATCGCAGCGTCGGCGATCGGATATTACGGAAACCGCGGCGATGAAATTTTGACGGAATCGAGCACGGCGGGAAATAATTTTATCGCGCAGCTCGCGCGGGATTGGGAAGCGGAATCCATGCGGGCTGAGGGAGCGGGAATTCGCACGGTGATTTTACGTTTTGCGGTGATTCTTTCGGCGAAGGGCGGCGCGCTTGGGCGAATGATACTGCCCTTCAAACTGGGCGCGGGCGGGCGACTGGGGAGCGGGAAGCAGTGGATGTCGTGGGTGGCGCTGGAGGATGTGGTGGAGACTGTTCGGGCGGTGATTGCGGATGAGCGGATGCGAGGGCCGGTGAATGTAGCAGCGCCGGGACCGGTGCAGAATGCGGAGTTTACACGTGTGCTGGCGAAGGTGCTGCACCGGCCGGCAATTTTGCCGGCGCCCGCATTGGCGCTGCGGATCGCGCTGGGGGAAATGGCGGATGGGCTGCTCCTCTCGAGCCAGCGTGTGATTCCGGAGAAGCTGCGTGCGGCGGGTCACCGGTTTCGATACGAGAATCTCGAAACCGCGCTGCGGGAAATTGTTGCCGGCAAAAGTGTTGTTTCAGCATGAAATGAAAAGCAAGCGATTTCGCTGATGGACAAGCTCCCGCGTAATTCATCTCGCCGCTTGTGCAGAACCCGGATTCCAAAGTTGCAACACCAATTTCCAATTGTCCTGAGTCTGCTTCCACGCAATAACCTTGGCTGCTTCCGCCGCCGGAGTGGTTTCTGCGAGGTGCGGATTCCCCGCCTGTTTGGTAACGGGATCCCAACGAAGTGTGAAACTCAGGACAGAGTGAATCAGGGGACTGGAATGGCACATCCCGCAAAAGGACAGGACCGGCTTGTATTTCTCCTCAGGTTCCAAATTCTCGAATGGGTCAAATCCATGCGACATGAACAGAATGAAACCCTCCTCGGTCGAATTTACAGCGCGCAATCCGCTATGTTCTGCAGTGAAGAGACCTGCGCGATCCAATTTGAATTCATAAACGGATTGGAAGCGTGCCTCAAAATCGGACTCATGTGGATGAGCGGCTGATTCATCCGGAGCAACTTCACGGTAGTGGCGGATCTGAACGCTCTCGATGACCGGTGCCAACACCAGATTCCCGTGGTCGTCTGGCAAAATCAATTGCCGAACGAGCGCGAACTCTGCGCCCATAGGTAATTTTTGCGATGCGATGGATTCCTCAATTTGTTTCAGGTAGGCGAGAGCGGCTTGCCGGCCGCCAGGCAAATGCATGAAGACGAAAAATGCGGAACGGCCGAATGTTTGTTCATGGATGGGAGCGATGCGGGCCTCACCGTTGATGCCGATGCAAACCCATGGACCGCGAGGATTGAACAGCTCAGGCGGAAGAAATGGGCGCTCCGGGTGTGTCGGATCGTAATCTGCCGGGAATTCCTTGTTTTGGATGGCGCGCTGGAAGTTGTCTGGGAGTACGGCAATTTCGGTCTGAGTGAGCGCAAGTTGGTGGATTACGGGGGCGAGCCCGGAGTCAAGCTCACGACGGCTGCGGTCTTGCTTCTCGCTGTTCTGATCACCCGTGGGAGAGGCTGCCCAATCGAAGACGGCCCAAAGCTCGCGCGCGAGAATCGCTTTCTTGACCGGATCGCGCAGTTGCCGGTTGGCCGGTGAGCGCGAGAATTCGTCGAGCAAACGAAGCAGCTGGGTGTGAGAGGGGCCATTCAACAGAAATTTTGTTCGCGACCAGAGAAGCGGGTCCAGTTCGTCGAAGCCATATTCTTCCCCGTTTTTCGAAGTGCGAACGTGGACCTGGCGATAGAGTTGATTCGAGATGTCCTGCGGGTCCAACATGAACGGGCCGACGTATTCCGCCCGCGCGTCTGAAGGCGGACGAACAATCTGCTGAAATGCGGATGCGTGCAAAATGCACATCCCGGCGAAGAGGATTCCGACCGCCAGCAGTCCGGCCCCCGAGTGAGCAGATGCACGCATTGTGCTGCCCCCTGTTCCTCAACCCCGGTGCAAGAAAATTGTCGCGGTATCAGCTCGAATATCGCGTGCTCCCCCAAGAGCGTTCTCGCCCTTATCACTACTAGAGGTCCAATCGCTCGAGCAGGGCGCTGAGGTTTGACTCGTCAACGGCTAGCATGGGCCGCGATTTGGCAAAATCCTCCACTTCGTCGAACGCTTGAAACAACCGCATTTTTGCGACCGCGTATTCTTCCGTTCCCGTTAGGACGCGGCCGGTTTGCTTGCTCCAGCGTTGGAGTGCGTCGCGGCTGACAAAAATGCGGACGGGGAACATGGTCTTGCGATCGGCGGAGACGTAGTAGATGTATTCGTTGCCGGGGACGGGGCCCGGAGGCGCGGGACGCACATCCTGAAATTGATACTGGTACACGAAACCGGTCGCAGCTGAATAACTTTTGATCCGGCGCACAGTTTCCGGCTTCGCCATGGGGGCATTATTCGGCGGAGGGGCGGGGGTGTCAAGGCGAGTGGCGCGCTCCCGAAACGGGCCGGGCTTGTGCCGATGTGGAACGCCGAAGGGAGAGGCGCGGAGGGAATTTTGTGTGCGCGATTTACTGACGCTGAGCGGCGGCCGATGGGTGGCGCGTGCAATTTGATGTGTGGACAGAGGTTGGCGGGTTCGGGGGGCACGATTGGAGATTGATCTAGGCGCGCGCGAGGATTTGCGAATGTTGCTCCGCAATGGCACATGCCGTGCGTTGGGCGTCTGCAGGCATGAAGCCATTCGACGCATGCGAGCGATTGCAATGGGCGCGATTGAACAGTGCGAGAGCGCTTCACTTTCGTAAGGGCATCTCCTTCCCGCTATTTCTTCTTTCCCTTTTTTGCGCGGATGCGCTGATGCTGCCGGGCTGCGGGTCATCAGGATCATCCTCGACGACACCTTCGAATGTTGCGGTGAGCGTAGAACCGGGAAGCGCAAGTTTGTTTCTGGGGCAGACGCGGCAGTTTCAGGCAACGGTGACGGGAGCGACGGACCAGAGCGTGCGGTGGATGGTGAACAATGTGCCGCAGGGAAACGGTAGCGTGGGAACGATCACGGCGAGCGGATTGTACACGGCCCCGGTGGATTTGCCGTCACCTGCGAGTGTAACGGTTGTAGCGGTGAGCAACGCGAATTCACAAGCGAGCGCTTCGGCGGGCGTCAACTTGATGGACGACACTGTGGTGAGCGTTTCGCCCGGCACCGTGAGCCTGGCGACGGGTGGAGCACAGGTGTTTACAGCGGGCGTCACCGGCACGGGCAATCCGGATTCGGCTGTGACCTGGAGCGTGAACGGAATCGCGGGAGGCAATACGACGGTGGGGACGATCGCCGCGAATGGTGCGAACACGGCTGTCTATACGGCTCCCGCGACGCCGCCATCTCCCGCGACGGTGATCGTGAGGGCGACGAGCGTCGCCGATGCGGCGAAATTTGGAAGCGCAAGCGTGACAATCACTTGCTCGAGCGCAAATACGATTGCGCCGAGTGCTGTGAGCTTGGCGCTGGGACAGACGCAAAGTTTTGCCGCGACATTTTGTCTTGCGCCCGGCACCGCAATCACCTGGGACGTGAATGGAACCGCGGGCGGTAGTGCGGTGGTAGGGACGATTGTGACCGCGAGCGCGAATATGGCGCTCTATACCGCGCCGGCTGATCTTCCCTCGACCGATCCAGTGACGATTCATGCGACGGGCACGCTGGCAGCGGGCGGCACGGCGACGGCGAGCGCCATGGTGACGGTGACGGGCACTGTGAGCGTGAGCGTTTCACCGGGGTCGGCAACGGTTTCCGTGAGCCAGCGCAAATCATTTACAGCGAATGTGGCGAGCACATCCGATACGGCGGTGAGATGGACGGTGAATGGCGTGCCGAACGGCAGCACGGTCGTGGGACAAGTTTGCTTGAGCGGCTCGAATCCGTGCGCGGCTCCGGCGGGCCCTGCCAGCGGGAGCGTGGACTTTCTGGCGCCTGCTGCTGTGCCTGCAACGAATCCGGTGACGCTCGTGGCCACGAGCCGTGCGGATGCGTCGAAGAGCGGGAACGCGATTGTGGCGATTTCGGGGCCGGCGGGACCACTGAGCGTGGAAATTTCCCCGCCATACGCATTCGTGGCTCGCTCGACGGGGACGCTGAGCACGCGGCAATTTTTTGCCAGCGTCACCGGGACGAGCAATCAGAGCGTTACGTGGGGCGTACAAAGCGGCGTGGCGGGACAGGGTTGCCAGGGCGCGGCGTGCGGATCGGTAGATGCGAATGGGCTGTACGCGGCGCCAGCGGCGGCGCCTTCACCGAACGCGATTTCAATTGTGGCGACGAGCCAGGCTGATCCCACGAAATCCGCAACCGGAACGATTGCTGTGACCTCAGGCCCGCTGATTGATTTGATTCTGCCGTCCAGCGTCCTGGCCGGAGCAGTGATTAGTTTTCCGCTGACGGTCCAGGGGATGAATTTCGTCGCCGGCAGCGGAAGCAATGCCTCGGTGATTCTGCTGAATGGAATGGCGCGCGGCACTTCGTGTCCGGCGGCGACGAGCTGCTCGACGGCGCTGAATCCATCTGATGTGCAGACTGCGGGAACAATAATAGTACAGGTGCAGAACCCGGGCGCGCCCGAATCGCTGTCGAATCCCGTGCCGTTCGTGATCGCGCCGTTCGTGGCGACGGAAGACGTGATCTCGCTGAGCGTGGGCCAGCCCGCGGCCACGGGGAAGGACATCGTCGTCGTGGAGCCGACGACAGCGGCTGCATCCGCAGCAATCAACGTGGATTTTATCGGCCTGCTGACGGGCGGCAACAATTGTGGTGTGCAAGGATCACCGCTCAGCGTGACGCGTCCTTCAGCCGGAACGGCCACAGTGAGGATTTGCGTGCACGGGAATGGCCTGGACCCGACGTTTACGTATGCATTCACGGGCCCGGGCGGCGGAGACATCGGGATCGCCGCTTCGCCGGTGACGGGAGTGTTTCCCAACACCATCGAGCTTGATTTGCAGATTGCAAGCACAACGTTGCCCGGCGTGCGGACGCTTTTTATCACCACGCTGAATCACGATCGCGCCGCAGCCACAGGCATGCTGGAGGTGAAATGATGAAGCGAATTCGCGGGATTGCGCTGCTGGGAGTTTTCACGGCGTTGGTGGCGTGCGCGGCGGCTCGAGCGACGACACTGATGCGAATGTCGGTTGAGAAAATGGCGCGCACGGCGGAGATGGTGGTGCGCGCGCGGTGCGTCGCCAACTTGACGGGCTGGGATGCAGGAGAAATCTGGACGGCGACGACATTTCAGATCGAGGAGACATGGAAGGGAGCGCCGGGAGAAACGATTACTGTGCGACTGCTGGGCGGCAGGGCGGGAAACCTGACCTCGGCGGTGGACGGCGTGCCGCGATTTCAAGCGGGCGAAGACGTGGTGTTGTTTCTCGAGAGAGCGGGGCGCGAAGATTTCTCGATCGTGAGTTGGATGCAGGGAACATTCCGGACCCGGCTGGAGCGGAAAACGGGTGAAGAAAGTGTGGCGCAGGATACAGCAGCGTTTGCAACCTATAACCCGGAAACGCGGCGATTCGAAGCGAGCGGAATTCGTCGCACGCGGCTGGATGCGCTGCGGGAGCAGGTGGCGGCGGCGCTGAGTTCGGGCGCCGGGAGGAAACCATGAGGCGCGCATCGGCGATCGCGGCGCTGGTTTTTTTTCTTGCTGCAATTATTCCGGGAAGCGCGGCGTTGGGCTACGTTGCGGATACGACCGTACCTCTGGGAGGCGGGTGCCCACAAGCGGATCGCTGGAATTTGTCGCTGGCTTCCCCGCTCAACCGCCGATGGAGCACATCGCTATCGCCTGCGCACACGACAGTGATCACGGTGAACGCATCGGGAAGCGCGGCGCAACTGAATGAAATCGAGGCGGTGGTGTCCGCATCTTTCGCGGCGTGGGCGGGAGTTGCGGGCACCACCTTCAACACAGCAGTGAATCCAGGGCTGATCGCGCCGCTCGGCCGCACGAGTGATCCAAACTCATGCTCGAACGATACGGAGAGCAACGCCGATGGCCTGAACACGATCTGCTTCAACCAGGCAAGCGCAGGATTCTCGAGTGGCGTACTGGCGTTTACGCGCACGATTACGGCGAATGCTCCGGGAGTTTCCGTGGGCGCGAGCGGACCAGCCGCATTTGCCGGACAAATTCTGGATGCGGACACGCTGTTCCGAAACGATGGACAGGGAACATTTGCCACTCCCAGCGCGCTCGCGACGCCACAGGGAGCGGGCGCCTACGACCTGGAGTCCCTGCTGACACACGAGCTGGGGCACTGGTTCGGTCTGAGCCACTCGGCGGTGTGGCGCGCGATCATGTTTCCGTTTGCGCCGCCGCCCGGAAGTTTTCTAGGCGCACGGCCGACGGCGCAAGTGCCGGATGGCCCGCTGGCGGATGACGACCGCACCGGCGTTCGCGTGTCGTATGCCGACTCGAGCGATGCTGTGCACACCGGGACGATCAAGGGACACGTCGTTCCGGCCAATCCGTTTGCGCTAGCCACAATTCCCTCGCCCTCGACGGGAAGGTCGGTAACGGGAATTTTCGGCGCGCACGTGGTGGCTGTGGACGCAGACACCGGAGCAGTGATCGCAGGAACGCTGGGAGGATGGAGCTGCGATGCAGCGAATCCGCCGGCGAAATTTGACGGGTCGTATGAGCTGGACCGGCTGGCCGTGGGGCACAACTACAAAATCTACGCGGAACCGCTCGAAGGCGTGGTTGGCCCCGGGGATTTCGCGCTGCCGCTCGCAGAGTTGTGCGGCGCGGGCGCGACAACGGAGTGCGGCACTCCGGCGGTGAACACTAATTTCAGCGTGCGCGCGCGACCAGGGCCGTAGGGGAGAGTGGGAGCCAAAATTATCCGCAATCGTTCATCAACCTACCCGCCGACTTGCTCTTCGGGCCGATCTTCGGTCTGGCGGACCAGCTCCGGATGCGAATGATTGAACTCGTCGCGGCAATCGCGTCAATACGACCACTTCAAAGAAAACTGAATCACGCGCGGGGTGCCGACGACGGACGTGATGGATGTAAACGAACTCTTGCTCTCAATATCAACGGAGGACGGATTCGCGAACGAAGGGTGATTTGTGAGATTAAAGAAGTCGGCGCGGAAACGCAGATTCTGCCGCTCGGTGAGCCTGAAGCTCTTGCCGATGGTGAAATCCATGTTCTTCTGGTTCGGCCCGATGAAGCAATTGCGGGGGACGTTGCCCAAACCCGTGGCATCCCCGGCAGCACCGGTCGAAAGGGGAATCACAGCGTCAAAGGCGAAGGCGTTCGGGTTGAGCCAATTGGGAATGCGGGCCTCGGTGCCACCCCTGGCGGATCCGTTGGCACAACCGAACCCTGGGGCAAATGTTGGCGTGGCAAGGTTCGGGCTGCTGAAGGAGAAGGCGCTACCTCCGGCCGAATCAACCGGTGTAATTGGCAAACCTGATTGAAGTGTGAGGACACCGCTGACTTCCCACCCACCGAGTGCGGTGCCCGTGAAACCCTGGGCATGGGCAAAGAAGGGGAGCTGGTAGACGAAGCTGGTGATGAAGCGATGGCGGCGGTTGAAATCCGACAAGCCACGCGAATCGCGCGGGTTCAGCTGGTCATTGATGCGCGTGTCGAAGGCCACGGACGCCGTCGAGACATCGTCGATGGACTTTGAAAACGTGTAAGCGCTCTGGAAATAAAGCCCCTTCGCGAAACGATGAGCGACCGTAAGTTGAAATGCATTGTAGTGTGAGTCCGAATTGGGCGAGAACGACTCGAAATTGGCGGGAGCGATTCCAAGGAAAGGCGAGCGTGCACTGGCATTCTCAGCCGTGCTGTCGGAAATTACACATTGCGCGCCGGGGCCCGTTGTTCCGTTGCAATTGGTTCCGGAAATCGTGACTGGATGTGCGGGGGTTGCCAGAGTAGCCTGTGCAGGGTCATACGTTGAACGCAAGTGGGTGCCCTTGGTTCCTACGTAACCAATTTCTGCGAACCAGTTGTGCCCAAGTTCGCGCTGCACAGTCAAATTCCATTGCTGGGTGGTCGCCGCGATCCAGTGCAAGGGGACCTGCAGGGCAATCAGACTGTTTACGTTGCCGGTGAAGCCTGGACCGCATTGTTGAATGATGCCCGGGGAAGACGGATTGCCATTACCCAACGTACAACCGCCCGCTGGAAAGCCCGTGAAAAACGCCGCCTGGGGCACGAAGGCGGGACTCAGTACGCCGAGGGGAGGGATGCCGGGGAAGCTGCCGCTCGGTTGAAACAGATTTGGGAGACTCCCCGGCCCAGGCAAGAAGTTGACGGCGATGGGGAAAATGGGCGCGGAGAAGGACATGTTGTCCACGGCGCCTAAATCTTCGCGGACGCTGTAAATGCCGTAGCCGGCGCGGATCGAAGTGGTGTGGTGACCGAACAGATCATAGGCAATGCCGATGCGCGGCTCCCAGACGGTGGCGTAGCAATTGTTCAATCCGCACTGTTTTTCTGTTCCGTGGAAGCCCGGAAGATTGAATTTGTTCACGCACCTGGGATAGACGAAAGGCTGGCCAGTGGTGTTTGCGAGAGGGGGGTTGGTATTGCCGATGTGGCAGAGGTCGTCATAGGGAGCGCCGAGAAATTCTGTGCGGAGACCGAGATTGAGCGTGAGGGTCTTGGTCACCCGGTAGTCGTCCTGCCCGAAAACGGCAAAGGCAGGGATGCGGTAGTCGTGGTTGCCCAAGCCGCCGCCGGCCTCTCCAAAAAACGGAGCGCCAGCCAGAAAGCTTTGAAAGTCCGTTGGAAACCCCGTAGGGCCCCCAATGAAAAAGATGAGGCCGTTATCGGCCACAGGCAGAGTCCGGCGGAGGGTTGTGCGGTCAATTTCGCCGCCGAAGCGGACCGTGTGCGGCCCGTGCGTCCAGCTCACCGTGTCGCTCCAGACAAAACTATCCCCGAGCGCGGTCTGGGTGGAGGTTGGGTAGGAGCCGATGGCAAAGGCTCCCAACTGGAAGCGGTAGATGTCCGGCTCGGTGGTTGGTCGGTTGATTCCCAGTTGCGTGGCGGTGATAATGGGATGATTAATCAGCTTGTCGCCAATGATGTTGATTCCGAAGCGGAATTCGTTCACGAGATTTGTAGTGAAGACGTGCGTCTCCGAAATGCTCCCAAAGCGGCTGTGCAGCGGAATAGTCAGCGGGAAATTCAGATTGTTCGGTGTCGGGAGTCCGCCGGTCTGGATCGGAAAGGAATCGGCGCCAAAGGGCTCGAACGTGCTGGAATCGGACCAGAAGAAGCGCTCGGAAAGGCGGTCTCTACCGCCACGGAATTCTTTATCCCAGTTGCCCGTGAACTGATCATCGCTAAACTTCCCCACCTGGGTAAGTAGAAGTTGCGCGCTGTTTACAGAGGTAGAGCACGTCCCGGTGGCAGGGTTGAAAGTGACTATGACGCCCGGAGTCCCGGGAAGCGATGGGATGAGGAACCCGTTGGAATCTCCACCAAACTGGTTGCTCTTGGCGTTGAGGAGAGCGCTCGCAACCGGGTCAATGGCGGTCAGAGGTTCTGCCGGACACTGGGCATTGCCGGGAAAGCTGAAGGCAGATTCGAGGCTGGCATTGGAGCGCCCGTTAGGCCCCGGCGGAAGGATCGGAATGCTGCTGTTAATGAACGTACCCGGCGAATCCCCGCTGCGCTGGCGAGTGCCCTGGTAGTTCACGTAGAAGAATCCCCACTTCTTGTCGTTCGGAGCCACCTGGCCGCCACCATCGGCGCCAAAAATGTTCTGCTTGATGACCGGGCGGGATTGGCCCGCGTGATTGATGAACCAGTCGTTTGCGTCGAGAACGGTATTGCGGAAATATTCCCAGGCATCGAAGTGATAGTTGGATGTGCCGCTCTTCAGGATGGCGTTGATATTGCCCCCCCCCGTTGCGGCCCTGTGTTGCGTCGTAGAGACTGGTGCTGACCTTGAATTCCTCGATCGAGTCCGGGTTGGGGAGTGGCGTGTAGGTCAGCTCACCAAACGCGTAGTCGGCCACAGTGATGCCATCGATCAGGTAATTATTGTTGTCCTCGCGCCCGCCGTTCACGTGGATGAACACCTGGCCGCGGCCCAATTGTGAAGCATTGTTCAAGTCGGAGGACGCTCCCGCCGAAAGCGTCAGCAGCATTTGAAAATTGCGCGTCGCAAGCGGCAGGGTGGTGATGGTGGTGTCGTCAAGCGCTTGCCCGGTGACGGCGCTGGAAGTGTCGACCATGGCCACCTGGGCCGAAACGACCACCTCTTCTTTTACGGCCGTCACGGACAATACTGCGGTCACCGTGGTGGTTTCCGTGACGTTTACAGGGATACCGGGAAACTTTGTGGTGGCAAAGCCCGAGGCACTCACCTCAATCGTGTAAGAACCAACGGGAAGAAGCGTGACGGTAAATAGTCCGCCGGAATTGGTAAAGAGCTCGCGGAGCTTTTCGCCCGTGGCGTCACTCCGCACTGCGACTTTCGCACCCGCGATCACCCCTCCGGACTTGTCCTGAACCGTCCCGCCAATGGCGCCAGTCGCTCCACCCTGCGCGAATGCGGCGCCGGCGATCAGGAAAAATAAAATGCTCAGACAGGATAACTTTCTGAAGTAAGACATCTCCGCCGTCCCCCCGTGGAATCATCCAGACCATCGCGCGCGGGGAGCGCGCAAACAGTCAGCGGATCCCGATTTCGGGGGGACGCTATCAATTGGTATCGAGATGAGTCAAGCTAAATTGAGCTTATGGGTTGGCAAAGATTTTTCTATGAGCGCCGGGAGCAGCGCTCAGCCATTCGCTCGAGTTCCATGACGAGGAGTCCGAAAATCGCAAACCGGGGCGCGGGACACTCTTACCCTCGGCTCCGCTGACCAAAAGTTAGGCGGCGACTGGAACCTGGAGATACGGAAGAGTCGAGTGAAAAAAAAGCGGCTCCCGGGGGAGGGGGAGCCGCTTGGGTGCTGCGGGGTGAACTGCGAACTGTTAGTTCGGCAAAATGTACTCGGAGAAGCCGATGGTGTTGATGTCGCGAAACATCGGGGTTCGCGGCGGCAGCAGGTTCGGCGTCAGGAAGTCCGTGTCGAAGTTATAGCCGCGGCCCGGGGGACTGTACACCGTGGTGCAACACTTGTATGTGCCCGACCCCTGGCGATTGTAATAGAGGCTGACGATGGAGCCGCGATAGTTCAGCGTGGCACCTCCCCAGTTTTCAATGTAGCGGAGGAAATTGTGCACGCCACCGTCGGTTCCCATGTCCTTATCCGTCCCGGCGGGCTGGTTGAATGAGATGCCTTTACCGGCGCCGATCGCCAGGCGGTAGGCCGTGGCGACCACGCCGTTGCGAGCGACAATGCGCCCGCCCGTGTCGTAAGTGGAGATGAACGAGTTCACGTCGTTACAACTGTCGGAAAGGAACGTGAAGGAGTCTGCCACCACCGAGGACGCACTATAGGGCACCACGAAGACGCCGCCCGGTGCATTGTAATCGCCCTGGACGTATGCGGGATTCTCTGTGGAGATGGCCAAGCCGCAGTTCTGGCCACTGGGGCAAACGCCCACGTTGATAGTTGCGCCGTTGACCAGCTTCAAAGCCCTGCGGAAGAAGAGCGAAGGGTTCTCGCGCGCTTCAGATGGGTTGTTGGTGACGTACCAACCGGGCCAGACTTTGGGGGCGGTCACGATATACCCGGGGTCAGCGCACACCCAGTTCTTAGTCAACTGGGGGAGTCCCGCACTGTACGCGACCATAGCGTTGAACAAGCCGTTGACGGCGTAAGCGCCTGCCGTCGTCGGCGGTACGGGATACGGCGCAATCCCCGCCCGCGCGCCGTAAGTCTGTTGAGTCGTGTCCTGCGGGGCGTCCAGCAATTCGCCGCCGTCGATTGCGCCATCGGGGCATCCATTCGCTTTGTTGAAATTGACGAAGTCGTTGAAGCCGTATTCTCCGGTTTCATTGTTCGAGGGAGAAGCCGGCGGCCAACCGCTGGCCAGTGGCGCCGCGATGTAGTTGCCGCGCCGGTCGGAGAAATAGACAGTGAAATTGTTAGGCGAGACGGCAGCATCTTTCGTGGCCGGCCCGGTGACGCCGATATTGCCGCGGAACCAGCGCGTCAGGTTGTTCACGTCGAGCTCGACGTAATGCATCACGCCGCCGAGCATGGGTTTCTGCTTGCAGACGACGCCCAGCGCACCCGTGCCGTCCGGGCACCAGTCGCGATAGAGTGCTTCACGAGGATCAAAGAGGGTATTGGGCCAATAATCGGTTGCGAGAGTGGGCACGACAGCTCCTCCCACGCCGCAACCGGCTGCTGTGGCCTGCGTGGACGGATTGTCGCGCACACGCTCCAGGCGAATCACTGCGTTCGGGTTGGGATCGACGCAGGCGGAAGGATTCACCTGTGCTGCGCCCAGAGCCGGCAGCGCCGGAGGAACAATGACGGTATTGGGGTTCAGGTTTCTGCCTGCGTATCCGAGAGCGAGAATTTCATCAGTGACGTCCACATAGGTGCCACAGGGAACTCCGTAGGTGGTCTGCGCCTCGATCTTGATGAAGCCGGTGATGATCGGCGCGTTAGCCGGCAACCAGTACCCATTGGCCGCGTTATATGCCGCGCCGCCACCCGATGCCGCGAGCGGGACGAGTGTGGTGCCCGCCGCACCGGCTTTCGCCTTGATGTCGGTATACGGATTCGCAGCCGGCCAGGCCGCTGTAGCCTGCGCCATCTTGCTTAGATCCACCGGCGCCGTACCTGTCATGCACGGCAGGCCGGTGATGTCGGCGGGATTGTCGGAGATAAGGATGCGCAAGCTCGCCTGAGAAAAATAGCGCGTACCGAGTTTGCCCGGGGCGGCGGCCAGCTCGCCCCCCACCGGGCGGCGGATCAAGTCAATAGGCGATCCACCCAACTGCGGGGTGGCAATGGCCAGGTTAAGCGCCCTGGCGCCAGTGCCGTTCACACCGGTGTACAGGGGCGCGAAACCCGGCGTAAGATCTCCGTCGCGGATGTTGCTCTTGTAGGTGCCGATCGAGAGGCCTGACCATCCGGGATTGGCAGCAGACCCGAGGGTTCCGACTATGCTGCCCTCGTTGAACGCCATGGCGCGGAAAGTGCCTGGGGCAGTAAGGATATTTACAGTGCCGTTGTAACTGTTGCCAGTGTTCCAGCCGTTGGACAGGTTTGTGCGGATTACTTCACCAACAGCCGTAACTTTGTCCGCCAAAGTCAGTGTATTGGCGTCGCCCTCCGCCAAGTACAGATTGCCATTGGTGTGCACACGGCCGCCGAAGTTGAAGTTGGGGCCGGCGAAAAAGCTCAGGTCGGTTTGCGAGAAGATACCGAACTGAAAGATGGGAATACCAACGGTGTTCACGGTGCGACGAAGCTTTACTTCCGAGCCGGTGGCCGACTGTGCGATAACCGTGAGCTGATAGGGCGTAAGCAGGCCCACCAATCCCTGATATGGCCCAGAGTTAATGGTGTGATTTGTGGCCAGCGGGTTGCCGACGCCGTCAGGCGGAAAAACAATGGCGTAACCCGAGCCAGCCGCGCCCACAGCCGGATCGATGTAGGAGACGCCTGGGATGACAGGGTTCTGCGCGACGGTGGTCAGAGCATTCACCTCCGCGGCAGAGGGGGCGTAGTTCTGGCCGAACAGGTTATTGAGGTCCGCCGTCAGCTTCTCCATGCCGGCTTCGGCGCCATAGAACGCTTTCTGGCGCTGGTTAGTGAAGCCGCCCATAAACTGGTCGGTCATAACCAGATACGAAAAGCCGATGATAATGGAAGAGATCAACAGCATGACGAGAAGTGCCGTGATCAGTGCCATTCCCTTTTCCCGATTGGCTCTCACTGTGTTTCTCCTTCGCAAAGAAAGAAAACTAGTTGTAGCGATTCTGGAACGACAAACCACGCTGTCCGACCTGGGTCAGCAGGTTCGCGCGAAAATACTGCTTGGTGACGGAGTACGGGTTCTCTGAACGCGCCGCGAGGTACAGATTGATTTTCCGGATCTGCGTGGGAGAATCCGGAGCAATGATATTTCGGGCGTTGTTCGCAGGAGCGGTGGCGACGGCGTTCACCACGTCGTAAGAAATCTGCAATCCCTCGATCACCTGCCCCACCACTTGCGGGGCGTTGAAATTCACCTGGCGGATCAATTGTGGCCGCCCGGCGAAAGTGGTTGCGTCGATGTAATAAGTGACCATCCAGATGCGGGTGGCGCTGGTGGGAGGAAATACGCCCGGAGCGGTCTGCATCTGGGTGATGGTGCCGGAGGCAGCGGCCTTGCCGTTGAAACCGAAGGCATCTCCGGGAGCGAACGTGAGCACGCCGCCGGCGACGGCACTGACCAGCTGGATGATGTTGCCACCCTGATTGTTCGACAGCATGATCAAGTCGCCGGGAACGACGGAGACGTTGCCCGCCACCAACTGGGCACAGCCGGCCGTGACCGTGTCGAATGTGATCGTGGAACCATTGGCGGCGAGGACTCCATTGCACTTTGGATTCGCCGGGTTATTGATGGGGGCCATGGCCGACCACGGCAAGGTATTGTCCGCATAGATGACCGTGATCATGTCTGTGAGCTGGCCGAGCGAATTCGGTCCCAGCGTGAAGCCCGGATTAACAGCCGTGATCGCCGATGCGAGGGGAAAGGTATAGGCTTTGGTGGGAGGGCTGGGCCGGTTCATGGCCGGCGGAATGGGGGCGCCGCCCGGATTGTTCGCAGGGTCCGTAAAGGGGACGGAGATGCCGCCAATCGGAATTCCGCCACCCGCCTGGACCAGGTCGCGAACCATCAGGTTCATCGAAGCGCGCAGGTTGTCCTGCATGTCCGCCATGGCGGTGACTGCCTCATTGGCGTGTATCGCATCCGTCAGCATACTGAGGGTGGCGCCCATGATGACGAGCATCACCGCGGTGGCAATCATCACTTCGATAAGGCTGAATCCTTTTTCTCGGTGCATGCTCGGCTCCCTGGCGCCCGCTCAGTAAACAGCGGAAATAAAAGTGATCAACTGGTATTGGCGAACGAACCGGCCTGCTCGGTAGTTCATCGTCACCGTGATTTGCCGCAGGTTTGTATCGCCGTTCACGTTCGTGGTGATGGCGATGGTGCGGGTGAAATTGTTCAACGGGGCGCAGGTATCGTCCGCCGTTCCCAAAATCCCGTCGGGGCCGGGCGAAACGATGCAATCCACCGGCGCCCCATCGTCCGCTGTGCCAATAATTCCATCCGGGCCCGGGTCCTGCAGTGGCGAAGCCGCCGGAGAAAAAATGCCGCCGTCCGCTACGTTCAAAATCTGCGGCCAGGTGAGAGCGCCGGAATCTCGCGCCGTGAAGATGCTTTCAACGGCTTCCGAAGCCTTCTGCTGCGCGAGAAAATCCGACTGGGACATGCTCATGTAGGCCAGACCGGCAGCAAGAACACCGGCGAGACTGAGGACGCCGATGGTGAGAACGACGATGGCCATGATGGTCTCGAGCAATGAAAATCCGGTTTCCGATTTCTTCCGTGCATTCGTTCGCATCTTCATGTCCTCACTCACTGAATCCACGCAGCAGCGTTGTTGCGCCACATGCGGATTCGGCCCGTTGAGCCCACCAAGGTGACGGCTCGCGCCGCTGATGCCTCGTTCGCCATGCCCAGAAACACAGTGCCGTTGATGAGATTCCCCGCCGTATCCACGAAGGTCCCATCGCTCTGGAACATCATCGTCGGCGGCCCGCCTACAATTCCCCCAAATTCAACGGCTCCGGCGTTGCCGAAGCCGTCGGGCGTGTCGCCCTTGCCGGCGGTCAGACGGTACGTCATGGGGGTTTGGATGAAGGTCCCGCCGACCACCCCGGGATTGATATTCAAGCGGGTCAGGACAATCTGGTTCGTACCGACGAATTGCACTTGAATCTGACGTCTCTGCGATACAGCCATTTCGCGGGCCAGACGGAGTTGCGAGGCCACTTGTGCCATTGCCCCATCTGCCTGCCGTTGCTGAATAGTCGGATGCAACTGGACGATGGCCATGGCTGAGATGATCATCAGCAGCACGCATACAACGGCCAGCTCCCACAATGTGAAACCGCGCTGCTGGTTTCTCCCGCGGCGAGTGTCTCTTGAACTTGTTTCCCGCTTTTTCACGCTCACACCCTCGAGTCGCCTGGAATTGAAGAGGCGACGGCTTGGAATCCGCGTGGGATAGTGCAACTGACTGGCCAGCTAGTGTGGCCTGCAGTCGCTTGATGGGAAAGTACTTAGGCGAGCGGGTTGGTGATGTCCAATTCGGGAAGGCCTTGGATGGGGTGAAAAGGTTACAAATGCGTGCGAGGACTACCGGGAGGAGGCTGGGGCGCCCGGAGAATGTCCAGAAGGAGATAAAGGAAAGAGATCAACGAAGGGACCGAGCTGCGGCGCGCCCGTTTCAGAGCGTAATTGCGTGCGCCCCGTCTGTCGCGCGGGCAGCGTCAATTGCGGCTGCGCAATTTCGAAAGCAGGCGCAGGATTTCGAAATAAAGCCAGATGAGCGTGACCATCAGGCCGAACGCCGCGTACCACTCCATGTATTTCGGGGCGCCGGCGCGCACGCCGCTCTCGATGAAATCGAAATCGAGGACCAGATTGAGTGAAGCGATGACCACCACGAAGACGCTGAAGCCGATTCCGATCGGGCCGGCTCCATTGATTGTCGCGAAGTGGACTCCAAAAAATCCCAGTATGATTTCCAGAAAATAAAGTAGCGCGATCCCGCCGGTGGCAGCAACAACGCCCAGGCGAAATTTATCTGTGACGGGAATCAATCCCGAGCGGTACGCCAGCAAGAGCACCACCAGCGTGCCGAAGGTCAGGCTGACAGCCTGAATGGCGATGCCGTGATAGCGCATCTCAAGCATCGCGGAGAAGCTGCCGAGCACCAGGCCCTCAAGCAGCGCATAAATCGGCGCGGTCACCGGCGCCCAGGTTTTCTTGAAGATGGTAACCATGGCGAAAATAAGTCCACCGATCAATCCGAGCCACATAAGTGGTAGGACGGACTCAGGCGAGTGAAGAAACAGATTCCAGGTCCACGCCGCGGTGCCGACAGCGCAGATAAGCAGCACGCCAGTCTTATTGACCGTGCCTTGCAGCGTCATGGCCTCGCCAAATGCTGCGTGTTCGCCCTGAAAAGCCTTATCGTTCAGCGCTGGATTCGAAGTCCTCATTAGTTGCGCCAATGTGATTCTCCTTTACCGCGAGTTCTCCCCACGGCGGAAGATCCAGCTTACATCATTTTGCAATTTCGAAGGGAAAGCACGGTATTGAAAAACGGCAAGACCGTCAGAGATGGTAGCGCTAACGGGAATCGAACCCGTATTTCGGCCTTGAAAGGGCCGCGTGCTAACCGTTGCACCATAGCGCCACAGTGAGGGCAATCGGAACTTGTTAGATTATCGAAGATACAGCGGGAATTGACAAGGCAGAGTTCGGCGCGAGGGAAATTGGAAAAGGGAGAATCGAAAATGGCCGACAGGAAGTGTCACGGCTTCCCTGCTTCGCTCGCGAGCGAGGCCATTCCATATTCTATTTTCCATTGTCTGGTTTCGATTAGCGCCAACCTTCACGTTCGCGCAGGCTCGTAATATGCGCGACATGATGGCGGCCGTGCCAACCGTAAATCGCGAGAGTCTGATCGAGTGTGAGCAAGCCGAGCTCGGGATGGCGCAACTTGCGTGCAAAATCTGCGGGCGCGAGTGAGCGCAGCAGCAGCACCCAGCGCTTGTGCAGATTTTCAAGCAGCGCGAGGGAAGGCTCGATGGGCGCTTTCGCGTCAGCGAGCTCGGCCCAGCGATCTTCCATGTAGGGCTTGATGGTGGGCTCGTCTTCGGTCAGTGCGAGCTTGAACCGGATGTAGGCGTTCATGTGGCTGTCTGGAACATGATGCGCCACCTGGCGAACAGTCCAGCCGCCCGGGCGGTAGGGCGTGTCGAGTTGTTCGGGCTTGAGGCCTGAAACGGCAGCCGCCAGGCGCTCGGGCGCGGCGGCGATGGCGTCAATATGTTCGCGGCGCTGGGCCGGCGTGAGTGTTTCGACGCGTTCGAATTTTCCGATAGGGTAACGCAAATCTGCTTCCATGGTTTCTCGCTTTCCCCACTCGCCGGATTGATTTTAGCAGGTCTTATTGTGCGGCGCGGCGCTACGACTGGCGATCTTTAAATTCTTCGTGCCAGGCCATCTGGATTGCCTCGAGCTTGCCCTCGTTCGAGAGTTTGGGATCACCGGTAAAGCCGGTGAGCTCGGTAACCCATTTGTGGAGGTCGGTGAAACGGACGGTGAGCGGATCGAGATCCGGAAATTTTTCGGCAAGCTGGATGCCGATTTCTTCGTGGCTGTCCCAATCAAATGTGCCTGGCACGATTGCTTTTCCTCCCCAGATTTGAGAACAACGCTCTAGTGCTCAGCTTCCTTGGCGTAATTTTTGTTCCATTCGGGAATTTCGACCACGATGTCCTTGGTGCCGTCGGGGACGCACTGGCAGCCCAGGCGCGACTTGGGCGTGACTCCGGGCGCTTCATCGAGCTGGTCAAACTCAGCATCGGTGGCCTCGTTGCAGGTCTCGAGGCCTTCGTGGACGATCACGTGGCAAGTGGAGCATGCGCACACGCCGCCACAAGCATGGTCGAGGCCTTTGTGGAAGCCCTGCGAGATATCCAGGATGCTGCCGGGCAAGCCATCGTGGCCATAAGGGACTTTCGCCGGGTCCACTTCGATGGGCTGGCCGTCCTTGATGAACGTGATTTTATATTTCTTCGTCGCGGGTGTGAATTTTGTTTCTTCGATGTACGGATTCTTGCCACCCATGGTGGTGCTCCTTATCTGCGGCCGCTACACTTCTTCGAGGCGCTTGCCTTCGAGCGCCGTTTGCAGCGCGCTGTTCATGATAATTTCGGCGAGACGCATGGTCGCCTGGTTGAGCTCGTCAATGCGCTGGCGAACGAGCTTGTAGTCGGTTGACGCGACCGCGGACTTGAGCTGCGCCACGGATTCTGTGATGGCGCGGCGCTCGTCGGCGGAGAGCTCCGAAGCGGCGATTCCAGCGGCGCGCGGCTCGGCCAGTGTTTTCTCCGTCGCGTGCAGGATTGCGTCCGCTTCGGTGCGCGCCTCGATCAACTGGCGCTCGGCGAAATCCTGCTCCGCGAATTCGATTGACTCTTCGAGCATGCGCTCGACTTCTTCGTCGTTCAGGCCGTAGCTCGGCTGGACCTCGATGGTGTGTTGCTGGCCCGACCTCAAATCGCGCGCGGCGACTTGCAGGATGCCGTTTGCGTCAATCAGGAATTTCACTTCGATGCGCGCGAGTCCGGCAGGGCCGGGGGGTACTTTCAATTGAAACCGCGCGAGCGACCGGCAGTCTTTTGCCAGCTCGCGCTCGCCTTGCAAGACGTGAACGTCTATGCCGGTCTGATTTTCGACGCCGGTGGTGAAGAGTTCCTGTGCGCTGGCCGGAATTGTTGAATTCCGGGGAATAATTTTAGCTACCACGCCGCCCATGGTCTCCATGCCGAGCGAAAGCGGCGTCACGTCGAGCAGGAGCATGGTCTTGACGCCCGTTTCGAGGATGTCGGCCTGAACAGCGGCGCCCAGTGCGACGACCTCATCGGGATCAAGCTCGCAATGCGGTGGGCGCTCGAAATAGTCGCCGACGGTCTTGCGCACCAGCGGGATTCGCGTGGATCCGCCGACAAGCACGACCTCGTCAATTTCTTTGGGCGTGAGCTTGGCATCGGCAAGTGCGAGTTTCGCCGGCTGCATCGTCCGTGCGATGATAGGCCGGATGAGCTCTTCGAATTCCGCGCGGTTAATCGTGAGGTCAATATGTGCCGGTGCCGCGGACAGTGCCACCAAAGCCTTGTCGGATCCTGAGAGTTCGTGCTTTGCTCGGATCAGTTCTTTGCGTAGTTGCTGAACAACCTCCCCAGGCAGGTCAGATTTTCCCAACGGCCCTCGTGCAATTGCCTCGCGAGCGACCATCATCAAGGCGTTGTCAATGTCGTCGCCGCCGAGGTGCGTGTCGCCGTTGGTCGAGAGCACCTGGTAGATATCGCCCTCATCGGTCGAAATCAGCTTCAAAATTGAAATGTCGAAAGTGCCGCCGCCAAAATCATAGACGGCGACGCGGCCGCGCTTCTGCTTGTGCAAGCCGTAGGCGAGCGCCGCGGCAGTCGGCTCGTTCACCAGGCGAAGAACCTCAAGTCCAGCCAGCCGCCCCGCGTCTTTCGTCGCCTGACGCTGCGCGTCATTGAAATATGCCGGAACAGTAATGACGGCGCGCTCGACTGGTTCGTCGAAGTGGAGCTCTGCCCAGGTCTTCAGCTCGCGCAGGATGAACGCGGAAATTTCCGGCGGTGTGAATGACTTATCACCCAGACGAACGCGAATCACATTGAGGCTGTCGGGATCGATGCGAAAGGGGAAAAGTTTCAGTTCTTCCTGGATATCAGCAACGCCGCGGCCCATCAAACGCTTCACGGAATATATCGTGCGATCGGGCTGCGTCAGCAAGCGCTCTCGCGCAGGTTCACCGACAATTATTTTGCCGTCGGGGTCAACGCTGACAACCGAGGGACACAGATTTGAGCCGTATGGCCCGGGAATACACTTCGGCGCGCCCGTCGCGGGATCAAGATACGCGACGAGACTGAACGTTGTCCCAAGATCGATACCTACAGTACGGCCCATTTTCCTCTCACCAAGAAGTGCCCGCCTAAAGCTCGGCGCTACAAAATCTAAGGCCGCCGAAATGCGGCCACAACAATAACTACGCCAATTCCTTCTGCACGCCGGCGACTAGATTGCGGATATAGCTGCGGCGGTTGAGAATTTCGTTCATGCGCGCGAGGAGAGCGCTGCGCGCCGATTCGCCGGCGCCGGAATCGAGCGCGGCATCCCATTCGCGGCCGACGGCTGCGAGTTCAGCATCCACTTCTTCGAGCTTCTGCAGAAAATTCTGCTGGGCCTCGGCCAGGCGCTCGCGCAACGCGGCGGTATCGCCGCCTTCGGCGCGGGCTTCGCGCAATTCGTCGAGCGATTCATTCAGCTCAAAAACTTCTTCGAGCAATTCCGGCGGCGCTTGCTGCCGAGTTGTGCCCTCTTTGCGCAGCCCAAGATGCAACAGCAGATATTCGATGCGCGCGATGGGTTCGCGCAGCGTGCGGTACGCGTCGTTCAGTTCGGAAGAGCGCTCAAGGGAAAGATTGCGCTCGAATTCGCTCGCACGGACAAAATTATCCGGGTGCAGCTTCCAGCTCAGCTTGTGAAATTGCGCTTCGAGCGCTGCTGGATCCATGGTGAGCTTCTGAGGCAGCCCGAAAAACGCGAAATAATCCGCGCCAGCAGGCAGCGCCTGAATTTTTCCACACGCCGGACAGAAATGAGCGCCACTGGCGGGGGCCTGGCAGCTCCAGCACTTCGTTGCGGCGGCCGGCCCGGTTGGATTGCTTCTCGTTTGTGTCACGCTCATGCTTCTCGTCGTCCTCTATTGCCTGTCATTAATAAGCAACCAGCTTCGGGCGGACCAATCACAGGGCTGCGCCATGCGCCACGGAGATTTCTGTCTGGCGAGTTCGCAGGTTGAATGGCCGCCCGCGGAGAAATCTCAGGCGGTGAAGGAACTCCCGCAACCGCAACTCCGCGACGCCTGGGGATTCTGGAACACGAAGCCCTGCTTCATCAAATCCTCGATGTAATCGAGGGTGGTGTTGTGGAGGTAGAGGTAGCTCTTGGGGTCCACGAAAATCCGCGCGCCATTTTCCTCGAACACTTTATCGCGGTTGCGCGCTTCCGTATCCAGCCGCATCGCGTACGTGAGCCCCGAACAACCGCCCCCCTGCACACCCACACGCAACCCGCCGGATTCGGCGGGCACGCCTTCTTTGGCCAAAAGTTCGCGGATTTTCACCGCCGCTTTTTCGCTAACGTGAATCATATCCATTCTCTTGTGCGCATCGAACACATCGCTGCGCTATGACCTTTGGGTGAGCGAAGCAAGCATCGCCCGCGCTCTCGTAACGTCTGGACCCACGAGCTTAATTGTGCGCCGTCGCGGAGCCAGCCGACGCCGTCTCCGGCTCGCCTTGCTTCTTCTTCCAATCGGCGAGCGCGGCCTTGATGGCGTCCTCAGCCAGCACCGAGCAGTGAATCTTCACCGGCGGAAGCGAAAGCTCCCGGACAATGTCCGTATTCTTGATCGAGAGCGCTTCTTCGACGGTCTTGCCTTTCACCCACTCGGTAGCGAGCGAGGAGCTGGCAATCGCCGAGCCGCAGCCGAAGGTCTTGAACTTGGCTTCCTCGATGACCCGCGTATCGGGGTTGACCTTCATCTGCAGCTTCATCACGTCGCCGCACTCCGGCGCGCCCACCAGGCCGGTGCCAACGTTCGGATCTTTCTTGTCGAGCGAGCCGACGTTGCGCGGATTGTTGTAGTGCTCAATCACCTTATCGCTGTAAGCCATTAGTTGATTCTCCTGTTCAAAGTTACCGTGCTGTCCAATCCCTGCCCCGAAATAATATCGTCTGAGAGCGTGACGTTCGGGATCAAAGCCGAGCGCCCCGCGCGGACTTCATTCAGCGTGCGCTGGACCATCTCATCGCGCACATCAAGAAATTCCAGAAATTCGGCGAGCTCCTCGAGCGCGCGAAAGCGGCGCGAGTTGCAAGCGCTGTCGTTGATCTTGGGTGCGAAGAACACATCGAACACAGGGGCGCCCTCACTGAACGTCCGGTGCACTCCGATGGTCCCTTCATAGTCCAAGCAGTTCACCTCGTCATTACTCCGCGGCTGCTTGCCATTTCATTTTGCTGACGTCCACGCCTTCTTTGGCCATTTCGTAGAGCGGCGAAAGTTCGCGCAGGCGCGTGACGGTGTCCACCACGCGGTCGGCAACGTAATCCACTTCTTCCTCGTTGTTGAAGCGGCCGATGCCGAAGCGGATCGAAGTGTGCGCCAGATCCTCACCGACGCCGAGCGCTTTCAGAACGTAGCTGGGCTCGAGCGTCGCCGAAGTGCAGGCCGAGCCGCTGGAGACCGCAATGTCGTTGATGCCCATCAGCAGCGATTCGCCTTCGACGTAGGCGAAGCTGATGTTGATGTTGTGCGGCAGGCGATGCTCCATCGAGCCGTTGATGAAAGTTTCGTCCAGGCGCGACATGATCGAGTGCGTCAATTTCTCGCGCAGCCGGCGCAACTTCTGGCTTTCGGCAGCCATTTCCTGCTGGCAAATCTCGCAAGCCTTGCCGAGCCCGACGATGCCGGGAACGTTGAGCGTGCCGGAACGCATGCCGCGCTCGTGCCCGCCGCCATCAATGATCGCGGAAAGTTGCACGCGCGGATTCTTGCGGCGGACGTACAGCGCGCCCACGCCCTTCGGACCGTAAATTTTGTGAGCTGAGATGGACATCAGATCGATTCCGTCGGCTTGCACATCCACGGGAATTTTGCCCACGGCCTGCACGCCGTCCACATGAAAGAACACGCCCTTCTCCTTGGCAATCTTTCCGATCTCGGCGATGGGCTGAACCACACCGATTTCGTTGTTCGCGTACATGATCGAAATCAGGATGGTCTTGGGGGTGATCGCGTGGCGCAGATCATCCAGTTTGATGCGCCCGTCCTTCTGAACAGGCAGGTAGGTGACTTCATAGCCGTATTTCTCGAGGCGTTTACACGTGTCGAGCGTGGCCTTGTGCTCGGTCACCTGGGTGATGATGTGGTTGCCCTTCTCGCGGTACATTTCCGCCACGCCCTTGATGGCCAGGTTGGTGGATTCCGTGGCACCGCTGGTGATAACGATTTCCTTCGGCGTGGCGTTGATCAGCCGGGCGATCTGGCCGCGCGCGTTCTCCACTGCTTCTTCCGCCAGCCAGCCGAATTCATGGTTGCGGCTGGCAGCGTTGCCGAACTTCTCGTTGAAAAAGGGCAGCATCGCTTCGACGACGCGTGGGTCAACCGGCGTGGTCGCGTGATTGTCCATATAAATTGGAAGCTTGATTGCCATTCTCTTTCTCCTCACCCCTGGTGTTCTAAATTCCCGTCTCAAACTTTGTGCCTTAAACTCTCAGCTCGACGACCTCGGACATAGGCGACTCGTCGGTCATCTGCGAAATTGTGACTTTGGCCAGCACCTCGAGGATGCTGTCGTTCACTCGCCGGAGCGGCTCCCGGATCGAGCAAGTTGTGCGTACGTCGCACTCCCCGTGAGAAGTCACGCAGGAAGTGATGAAAAGCGGGCCGTCAATCGCGCGAATCACGTCAAGCGCGGTGATGCGCGAAGCAGCGCGTGCCAGCGTGTAGCCCCCGCTCGAGCCGTGGCGCGCGGCAACCAATCCGCCCTTGGCCAGCTTTTGCAGCACCTTGGCCATCAACGGCGCCGAAACCTTGTAAGCCTCGGCAATGTCGGCGGCACTGCAGGAGCAGTTACTGTAGTTCATCGCCAAGTGCTTTAGCGCGATCAGGCCATAGTCCGCTTTTTTCGAAAGCTTCATCATAAAAGACATATGCGACTCTTTCAGTCGCAATTGAATTCTAGCCCTCTGGATGCCCGAATGTCAAGTTGGAGAATAGCTCCCAAGCCCAAGCAAGCCAACATCTTAAACCACGACCATATTAGTCTGCTTGGTCAATTCCCTATCAGCAGACTGTGAGTTGTGGTCGTCGAATGGTCACCTGACGCTCCTGAGCGGTTCTGCGGACATAAGTGCTTAGGGCGCGAAGCGGGTGCCCCGCTGTAAACGAAGCCGATCCATCTACCCATGGAACCCGGGGCCGCGAGGAAGAAGTGCTGGTGACTCGAAGCAAATCCAAATTGGTAGCGAGAACCTTCGCGCTGTAATTTCTGGGTACAACTGCTAAAATGCCGCTCCGAATGGGTTCCGAAGGCCACAAATCCGTCATCGCCATCTATCCGGGCACGTTCGACCCGGTGACGAACGGTCACCTGGACCTGATCGAGCGCGGCGCGACAATTTTCGACAAGTTGATCGTGGCCATCGCGCAAAACCTGGAAAAAGATCCGCTGTTTCCCGTCAAAGAGCGCGTGGACATGCTCGAGGCGGTCACCTACAACTGGAAAAACGTCGAAGTGGACGTGTTCGACGGGCTGCTGATGGACTACGCGCGGGAGAAAAATGCGCTGGTAGTGCTCCGCGGCATCCGCGCCGTCTCCGACTACGAATACGAGCTGCAAATGGCCATGATGAACCGCAAAATCGAGCCGCAGATCGAGACCGTATTCATGATGCCGGCGATCCAGTACAGCTATCTGAGCTCGCGCCTCGTGAGAGAACTCGCACGGCTGGGCGGGCCGGTAAAAGATCTGGTGCCATCGGTAGTGGAAGAAAAATTGCGCGCCAGAGTGAAATGAAAGGACCTCGAATGGAAACTGCAGCGGAGAGAAAGATGGAAGACGCGATCCGGCTTTCCGACAGCGTGAATCGCATCGGCATTTCGCAAACGCTCGCAGTGCTGCAGGAGGCGGAGCGTTACAAGGCGCGAGGGATTGATGTCGCGGACTTCGGCCCCGGCGAGCCCGATTTCCCCACGCCCGCGCACATCAAGCGCGCGGCCATCAAAGCGCTGGAAGAAAACCGCACCAAGTACACGCCCGCGGCCGGCGTCGCGGCGCTCCGGCAGGCGATTTGCGATTGGCACGCAGCGCAGCTCGGCTCGTCCTTTCAGCCGGCCGAGTGCATTGCCTGCTCCGGCGGGAAGCATGCGATCTTCAACGCGATCTGCTCGCTAGTGAATCCGGGCGACGAAGTTGTGATCCCGGCTCCCTACTGGGTGAGCTATCCGGACATGGTGAAATATGCGGGCGGCGCGCCGGTTTTTCTCCCCACGCGCGCAGACGATGGTTTCTTCCTGCGCGCGGCGGAACTTGAAAGAGTAATCACGCCGCGGACGCGCCTGGTAATTGCGGATTCGCCGAACAATCCCACGGGAGCGGTGATCCCTCAGGATGAATTCGCGAAAATCCTCGCGGTCTGCAAGCGGCGCGGCGTGTGGCTGCTTGCCGACGAGTGCTACTCGCACTTCATCTATGGCGACGCAAAGCCATTCTCCATTGCCAGCCTGCCGGGTTCGAAGGAACAGTTGATTGTGGCCGGCTCGCTCTCGAAAACTTTCGCCATGACCGGCTGGCGCATGGGCTATGCGCTTGCGCCGCAGCCGCTCATCGAGGCCATGACCAAGCTGCAGAGCCAGTCCACCTCGAATCCAACTTCGATTGCGCAGTATGCGGCGATCGAGGCGCTGCGCGGACCGATGGATTCTGTCGCCGCCATGCTGGCCGAATATGCGCGGCGGCGCGAAAGGATTTTAGCAGGCGTGCGCGCAATTCCCGGCGTCACCTGCACGGCGCCGCAGGGCGCATTCTATATTTTCCCAAATGTCTCCGCGCATCTGACGAGCGCCATGCCCGACAGCACCGCGATCGCGCGGCAACTGCTCGAGCGCGAGCATGTGGCCGTGGTTCCCGGCGACGCGTTCGGCGCGCCCGGGCATCTGCGGCTTTCCTATGCGACCTCGATGGAGCGAATCGAAGAGGGTTTGCGGCGGCTCACGCGCTTCTTCGGCCGAGCAACGTGATTCTTTGTCCAGCGCGCCTTGAACCGATTTTCAGCCCGCGCCCGTGGGGCTCGCTTTCTCTCGCGCCATTTTTTCCCCAACAATCGAATCTCGCGGAACCGCTGGGCGAAGCATGGATGACCGGCAGTGACTGCCTCTTCGCCAACGGGCCATTCGAAGGAGAATCTCTGCGCGACGCGTGGCCCAAGATGCCCCCGGAATGGACCGGCACACTTGCGCGCAGCGATGACCGTATTCCCATCCTGGTGAAGTTCATTTTCACAGAGCAGAAACTCTCCGTGCAGGTGCACCCGGATGATGGATACGCGGTAGCACACGAAAAAGCGGCAGGCGGACGCGGCAAGACTGAAATGTGGTACGCGCTGCGGGCGCGGCCGGGCGCGGAAGTGATGGTCGGATTGCGGCCGGGCGCGACCAAAGAAAAATTTCAGCGCGCGATTCAGGATGGCACGGCGGAAGACTGGCTCGAACACGTTCCGTTGCGGGCAGGCGATGCCGTGTTTGTCCCGGCAGGCACTGCACACACGATCGGCCCGGGCCTGGTGCTCTGCGAAATTCAGGAGCATTCGGATCTGACGTACCGCGTGTACGATTACAATCGCCGCGACGCACGCGGGAAAGCGCGCGAGCTGCATGTGGAGAAGGCGCTGGACGTGATTCGATTTGGCGAGCAGCGCGGCGGAAAAATAGCGCCGGCGCGGATGGACCGCGGCGGCTGGGTGGAAACATACTTCGCCGCCTGCCGCTATTTTGCCACCGTTAAATGGGAGTTCTCGAAGCCCCTCGCCGCTGCCACTTCGCGCGAGCACTTCGATCTGCTGATTTTTCTCGATGGCCATGGCGGCATTCGCTGGGGGACTGAGCGCGTGGAGTATGTCCGGATGCAAGCTTGGATATTGCCCGCCGCGCTGGGTGCTTACGAACTCGCGCCCGATTCTCCCACTGTGCTGCTGCGCGCTTTTGTACCGGGCGACCTGGACGAGTTCGCTCGCGGGCTTGCTGATCAGGGAGTGCCACAGTCCGCGCTGCGCGCGATGGTGCACCGATGAGCGGAAAACCACTTCCCGTGTGCGCCGTGCTGCTCGCCGGAGGTCGCGGG
>Ga0207107_1053_pt1 | contig 29956 bp, 20 predicted proteins | sample Alteio_BWMinHeat_75_FD_153555 | JGI IMG/M metagenome (GOLD analysis project Ga0207107, IMG submission 153555) | Enriched cells from forest soil in Barre Woods Harvard Forest LTER site, Petersham, Massachusetts, United States -... | ecosystem: Environmental > Terrestrial > Soil > Temperate forest >... | reverse complement strand
GCCGTGGTGACGATCGAGAATTTGGGCACGCATGTGAAACGGGTGCTGGAAACGAACGCGTCCGGCGACTACGTGGCGCCGGCGATTGAGCCGGGATTCTATTCGATAACGGTAGAAGCGCAGGGATTCGCCAAAGTGGTGCGCGAGCGAGTGCAAGTGGAAGTAACCAACGATATCAAGCTGGACTTCCGGCTGAAGCCGGGGCAACTGACCGAAACGGTGGAGGTCAAGGATGAGGCGCCACTCACCGATACCACCAACGCGGTGCTGAGCGGAGTGCTTTCGAACAAGGCGATCAACGAACTGCCGTTGCAAGGACGGGACTTCCAGAATTTGCTGACGTTGCACCCTGGAGTGCAGCGGACTCCCGGCGGCGGCTTTCACTCGACGTCATCGAACGGCAACCGGCTGGATGACAACAATTACATCATCGACGGAGCAACCGACACGGATTCGTACTGGGGTGAAACGGTTGTGGGCCAAGCGGGCGTGGAAGGGACGCCGGCCAGCCTGCTGCCGCTCGATGCGATAACGGAATTCAACACCATGGAAGGGCCGCAAGCGGACTACGGAGCAAAGCCGGGCGTGATCGTGAACATCGGACTGAAGTCCGGTACGAACAACGTGCATGGCACGGCCTACTACTTTCACCGGAACGCTGCGTTTGACGCGAGAAACTACTTCAACCCCATCGTTCCAGGGAATGCCCCGGCGAGCCAGCTATCGGCATTGTTGCTGCATCAGTTTGGAGCATCGGTCGGCGGGCCGATCCTTAAGGATAAGTGGTTCTACTTCGCGAATTACGAAGGTGTGCGAGACAAAGTGGGCAATCCGTTTGCCGCGGCCAGCCCGATTACGATATCGCTGGCGACTCCAGGAAATCCCGCGGGCGATCCGAGCCGCAGCCTGGTGGATGCGCGGGCGCAAACGATCGCCGATGGGTTTGCAATCAGCCCGATCGCGGACAATTTGGTGAAAAAGGGTATTTTTCTGCCGAATTCTGGCGGAACGGTGGATCCGAACAGTCCGGAGTTGATCGACTTCGACTTTCCGAACGTGAACCGGGCAGACAACCTGGTGTTCAAGACGGACTACCACCTGAATTCGAAAAACACATTTTCCGGGCGGTTCATCTACGCGAATACCAACCAAACGGAGGAGGACACGATTCCGCTGCGGCCGGAGTGGCTATCCCGAGCGATTGTGCGAACGCAGGTATTTGGAGTGGACTGGACGTGGACGCCGAATTCGCGATTCTCGAATCAGCTGCGATTCAGCTACAACCAGTTCTGGGAAAAAATCGCTCCGGCGGACAGCAGTCAGGACCCGCAGACCACCTGGGGATTGAACACGGGAATCTCGGATGCGAACTTGGGCGGGTTCCCGCGGATCACGCCGGGATCACTGTTCGATTATGTGGGAGGCAACTCGAGTTGGCCGCTGTGGACGACGCCCAGCCAGACCAGGGCGCTGGGCGATACCGCGTCGTACACCATAGGCAAGCACACGCTGCGGTTCGGCGCGGACTTTACGAACGGCGATGTGAACTACCTGCGCGGCAGCAATGCGCGGGGACGAGTGCGATTCCGCAGCCTGGAGGATTTCTTCCGCGGGCGGGTGCGCGATGGCGAGTTGCTGGTTGGCGATTTGAAGCGCAACGTACACCAGAATGCCTTCGGGTTGTTCCTGAACGACGACTTCCGTATCACGCGGCACGTCGTGCTGAATTTGGGACTGCGCTATGACGTGACGTTCCCGATCAAGGAAGCAAACAACCTGATCGCGAATTTCGATCCGAACGTGGGCATCGTGCAAGTTGGCAAGGACATCCAGCAGCCGTACCCGACGAAATACAACAATATATCGCCACGAATCGGAGTGGCCTGGGACATTTTCGGGACCGGGAAAACCGTGTTGCGCGCGGGAGCCGGAATCATTTTTGAGCAGCCATCGATCCGGACATTTGTGAACAGCAGCGGATTGAACCTGAATCCGAGCGGAGCGGACGGAGTAACACCTGGCGGTGGAACCATTAACACCTTTCTGAAGTTTCTGGGGCGTTCAGATGTGAATTTTACGGATCCGACGGCTCCGGTGTTCGATACCAGCGGAGCGGGGTTTTGCGATCCTGACCCGGAGGACGAAGCGGGCTGCAACGTTTTCGGGACGACCAAGAATCTGAGAACGCCGTATGTGGCGAACTGGAACCTGAACATCCAGCAGGCGCTGACGCCCTCCATGCTGCTGCAAGTGGCGTACGTGGGAAACCGAGGGATCAAGTTGTACAGCAACCGGGACATCAACCAGGCGGACGGCTTGATGAGTGCAAGTTGCATCCTCGCGGCGGACCTGGACAATAACGGCGATCCCGCGATTTCGGGCCCAATTAGCGCGTTCAACAACATTGATTACCTGCCGTGTGAACAGACGGCGAGACCATTCACCGCGAATTGCCCGATCGCGCAGGGCGGAACGGGAAGAGGTGGACCGTGCTTTCCTTCGATTCAATACGCGGTGATTTTGGGAAACGAGTCCAATTCGATCTATCACGGACTGCAGATAACGCTGACGAAACGCTATTCGCATGGATTGTATCTTTTGGCGGGATACACGTACGCACACGCCATCGACACAGCGACAAGTAATTTAGCGTTCGCGCCACCGAACAGCTTTGCCTATTCAGCGGACCGCGGAAACGGAGACTACGATATCCGGCACCGCTTCACGTTCTCGGCGACGTACGATATTCCGGGACGCAAAGCGCCGTTGCAAATGCTGGAAGGGTGGCAAGCGCAGTCCATCGTTACCCTGGAGGGCAGCGAACCCTACACACTGTCGGATTCGTTCAACGACACGAATGCGACAGGAGAGTTCGTTGACCGCTGGAATATTTCAGGACCGGCGAGCGGGATTCACTGGACGCAGACCAGCCAAGGGGATCCTTGCAATACGGCCAAGGAACTATGTTTCATCGATCCGTCGTCTTTCACGCAAGATGCCAACGGGCAGCACGTAATCGGCGGCGGCGATTCGCGCTGCATCACAGCCGCTGGGAGCCAAGCTGCGATCGACCAGTTGGCGAACACGGGTTGCTACATCCAGGGGAATACGATTCTGACACCGCCCGCGCTCGGCAATTTCGGGAATATGGGCCGCAACATCTTTCGGGGCCCGACGTTGAAGTATTGGGATGCATCGATCAGCAAAGTATGGAAGCTGAACGAAAAACTGAAGATGCAGTTCCGCGGCGAATTCTTCAACGTGTTCAATCACCCGAACTTCGATGTATTCACGCTGCAGTCTGACTTGTCGGACGGGTCGGCGATGGGCCGCGTGCGAGCGACGCCGGACGTTGGAGTGGCGAACCCCGTGATTGGATCGGGTGGGTCGCGGCATATTCAGCTTGGGTTGAAGTTGGTTTGGTAGCAGGGGCCGAATAGACGCTCGCTGTTACTTGAGTTTCCAGGTCCAGCCCTGGGGCTTCTTTGCTGCTCACGCGGCGGGAGGCCCCGGGTTTTTTTGTTTGTGGGCGTCGTGAAGTTAAGAGATTTCTCTTAGAGCCACAAAAACTACCAAATCTTGCATTGCTTTTCGCGGACCATGGCATCGCCGTGTTTGCAGCCGAAGGCTTTGGCGAATTCGGCGATGTTGGAGAGCGGGCCGTTGACGCGAAAACGCGAGAGCGGATGCGGATTGGTGTTGGCCATCAAGCGGGCGAACTCTAGACGCTGGTTGGCGCCCCAGACTTGCGCCCAGCCGAGGAAGAAGCGCTGCCCGGGGGTGAACCCGTCTTTGTCCCCGGGACGCGGTTTGCCTTCGATTGATTTTTCATAAGCGGCATAGGCGATAGTCAGGCCGCCGAGATCGGCGATGCTTTCGCCCAGGACTAGCCTGCCGTTTTGATGTAAGTCGCCGTCGACGACGTAGCCGTCGAATTGATCGGAGACACAGGTGGCGCGGCCTTTGAAATTCTTCAGGTCATCGTCGGACCACCAATTCTTCAGATTGCCGTGAGCGTCGAACTGGCTGCCGTGATCGTCGAAGCCGTGGGTGATTTCGTGGCCGATGACCGCGCCCATGCCGCCGTAGTTGATGGCGTCGTCGGCTTTGGGATCGTAGAAGGGCGGCTGCAAAATGCCCGCGGGGAAGACAATTTCGTTCATGGCGCTGTTGTTGTAGGCGTTGACCTGCGGAGGAGTCATGCCCCACTCGGTGCGGTCGACGGGCTTACCGATCTTTTCGAGACGACGCGCAAAATCGAATTCGGCGGCGCGCGATTGATTTTGCAAGTAGGAGGCGCGGTCGATCTTCAGTTTCCCATAGTCGCGCCATTTATCCGTATAGCCGATTTTGATCGCGAAGGCTTCCAGCTTGGCGGTGGCTTGCGCGCGGGTCTCCGGGCTCATCCAGGAGAGCGTCTGCAGATCGTCGTGAAGCGCGGCGATTAGATTGCGGACCATGATCAGGGCGTGCGCTTTTGCTTCGGGCGGAAAATATTTTTCGACGTAGAGCTGGCCGAGAGCCTCGCCAAGGTGCCGATCCGTGGCCTGAACGCAGCGTTTCCAGCGCGGCTGAATCTCCTTGGCTCCGGTGAGAGTTTTACCGCGGAAATCAAATTCCTCGTTGACGAAGGCTTCGGGCAAGGCCGCGGCAGCGGAGTTCACGAGGTGCCACCGGAGATAGACTTTCCAGTCCGCGATCTGCGTTGCGGTGAGCTGTGCGTCCAGCGCCTTAAAGAAATCTGGCTGGGCGACGTTGATCGTCTTTATGTCCGGACGCCCTTGCAGTTTGAAGTAGTCTTCCCAGGAAAAGTTCGGGGTTAGCGTTTTCAGATCACCAAGCGAAGTCGGGTGATAAGTTTTGATGGGATCGCGGAGGTCCACGTTTTTCAGCGAGGCGTTGGCCAGCGCGATTTCGATGGTCATTACTGTGTTGGCTTCGGCGGCGGATTTGTCGGCGGAATCGCCCAGCAGCGCAAACATTTTGGCGACGTGCTTTACGTAAGCTTCCCGCGTTTGCTTGGATTTTTCGTCATCGCGGACGTAGTAGTCGCGATCGGGCAGGCCGAGCCCGCCTTGGCCGGCTACGGCGATAACTTGGGTGCTGTCTTTCGCGTCCTGGGCGGAGCCGAAGCGGAAAAGCACACCGGTGCCAAGGCGCTGAAGGCGAGCGGCTTCGGTCAGGAGATCGGATTGATTTTTGATGAGCGCGATGCGGGCTAGTTCGGGTTCGAGGGGCTTGGTGCCGGCGGCATCGATCGCCGAGGTATCCATGCAACTGACGTAAAAATCACCGATTTTCTGTTCGTTGGTGCCGGATTTGGCATTGGATTTTTCTGCGTTATCCAGCACAGTGCGGAGATTCTGCTGATTCTTGTCCGCGAGCTGTGTGAACGTGCCCCAACTGGAGTAGGCCGCAGGGATGGGATTGTTCTTCATCCAGCCGCCCATGGCGAATTGATAGAAGTCGTCGCAGGGCTTGCAGGTTTTGTCGAGGTTGGCGATATCGAAGCCCCAGGAACTGGCGTTGTCGTCGGCAAGGCTTGCCGGGGATGTTGCCGCGCCCCGGACTACCGCAAAACTGATTGCCACTGCAAATACTGAGATCGCGAGCGAACTCGCGAAGATGCGTTGTCTCGTCATGATGCCCCTGTACCCGTTGAGTAGAATGCGGCGGAGCAGGTGACTCGCGCACACCTGAACCGTCCAGCGTCTGGGCAGTGGGACGCGCGGCGAGTCTGCGGCGTTTCGTTGGAAGTTAGTGTCGCAGGGTACCGGCGGGGAGAAGTTAGTGAAGCGGATAGTTATTTGGCAGGCAGTGGCTTTTGATATTTGCTGGTATCGACGGATTGCCACTCACCTTTTTTGATGCCGTCGCGTATCTGTGCCCCGGTCTTGCCCTTGGCGATCTGTTCGTAGGCGTAAAAATCTTCGCGCATGCAAATGTCGCAGCCGGATGCGTGGCGGCTGACGTAGCAATCGAGCAGGCTGCCGTGGCCCTGGCTTTGGTCGCAGTGGCAATAACACGGTTGTTGATAGAGCGTTTTCTTGATGCGCGCGGCGATGACATAAGCGTTCTGAACGGCGACGTCCGCGAATAGTGACGGACTCATGGTGGCGGGTAGTTCCCCCTTAGGAACTTGCGCGTGGAATGCGGGCACAGGCTCTTCCGCTTGCGGTCCCAGACGCGAAACCATGCGGCTGGGTACCGCGGCCAACGCAATTCCGCCGGCCAAAAGCGCAAGCACTATCACAACTCTCTGCACGATGCGCATGGGATCTTTCTCCCTCTAATCTCCAGCCGAAACTCTAAACGAAACAGCATCACCACGGCAAATGGACCATGGCGATGCGCACCCGTTCCAGGCGGGTTGAATCCAGAACGCGATCGTCATTCATATTGTCGATCTGGCTGTTGGCGATGAAATAGAAATCGTTTCCGCGAATCGCGCCGGTTGTTGGAAGCGTCGTTTGCGCGGAATGGTTCTCGAGAATCGTAGTTTGCTTTACAGACAGACCGTCACTCGAAAGGCGGAACGCCGCCACACGCGGCGCGCCGATACCGTTTTGCACGCCGACCAGCGCGCCTTTGTACCAGTACATCCCGTCGAAGCCGGCTAGCGTACTGTGTGGACCGGGATTTACGTCCGCGCTCGTCCCAGTAGTCAGATCGACGCGCACAACACCCAAGGCGTCGGCCACAAACAATTGCTTGTCGTCATCAGCCAGCGCGATGCCATTCGGGTAAACAATCTCGCGGTGCAGCGAAACCGGCGCAAACGTGCTCGTTTTGCGGTCGAAGCGCATCACGGAATTGTTCAAGCTGTCGGTGATGATGACATCGCCGTTTTTTCGCAGTACCAGATCGTTGAATCCGTGCTTCAGCCGGTCTTTAGGCTCATATCGGCCCAGCAGCACCCCATTGGTATCGTAGTGGACCAGTTCCGTCGCGCCGCGCTCGGTGAAGCAATTCGCCCACACCGTGCCGTCCGTAGGATCCAGCCGTATACCTAGCACTGGCAGTAAGCGATCGCGGCCTGCCGGAACGAAGTCCGTGAACACGCCATCCTGGGAAATCTTCACAATTTTCCGGCGGTTCAAGCTGCTGAGATAGAAGACATTTTGCTTTTCGTCGAATGCCAGCCCTTCCGGGACAAGATCTCTTTCTTCGGCCACAAACGCTACCCGAGCCTTCGCCACCATCGGGTATTCGCGACGCACGCTTTCGATCATCTCTCCGAATTCCTTGGTTTCTTTCAGGCCACGAAAGGCTGGTTCACCGGAAGGATCGAAGCCTTGCCGTAGCGCGACGCACTCCTTCAGGAGTCTCAGCGCTTCGAGAGTCTCGCCAAGGTGTTGCTTGGCGGCAGCAAGAAAAAATAGCGCTGCGCCGCGATCCGGCAGCACGTTCTTCAGTCTCTCCACGGTGGCAATTTGCGCGCGAACTTCGGCGGCATCCGCGGGCTCGGCCGGAGCTCCTTTGATTTCTTCTGGTTGTTGACCGCGAGCTGTTTCGACGGAGGCACACACGAGAAGAGGCAGGAACATCAGCAGAAGGCAAGGCGTGCGAGGTGTCATGACAATAGATTGGACGCGAACTCCGCGGGTTCGACGCCCTAAATCGAACGGCCTACGATACTACGTGAATTTCTGCCGGGCCGTGATTCCGAAACGCCGCGGAATTCTGGCGCCGCGCAATGTGTTGCTCTCTCAGATGTTTCTGCGCCCGACGTCCCCACGCGCGTACAAAAGTAAAATTCAACGCCCCGCCAATTGCGGAGCTGGCCAGAGGAATGAGTCGCCCGGCCCATTTTTCCGCCGCTTCCGCTCCCATTTTTGTGGCCAGGGCTTTCGCGATGCGCGGAGCGAGTCGCTCCAGAATCTGCTTCTCGGCCAAATCCTTTCCGTAATCCACGCCAGTTGCTGCTGCGGCCGCTTTCCACATTTCCAGGCGCTGATCCGGATCGTGTACCTGAATCCCGTAAAGCAAGCTCAACCGCTGAATCAGGCGCAGCGTAATCACCACCAGCAAACTCGTGTCCGGTATCAGCGTTAGCGCGCCTCCAAATCCGAAGCCCACGCCTTCGGCCAGCGCCAGCTTGCCGGCATTGCGAATCAGCTTGGCCGCGATGGCATCCAACTGCTCGAGGGGAACGTCGCTCATCCGCTCGAAGCCCGGCACCCAGACGCCATGCTTGTCCGACAATTCGCGGCGAAAAGCTTCCGGATCGATTTCAATCGAACGCAGCCCGCGCAGCATCCCAAAGCGGAACACTCCGCCCGCGGCGCGCTTGGTAATCGACCCTTTTCTTGGTTTCTTCACTCGGCGAATCCCCTGAGCCCTACAAGGCATCCTATGGTGCTTAGAACCTGCTACGCAACCCTGGTGTTGCCTGGTAGCAACTGTGAGTTGATAAGGGGAGTCGAACAGAGGGGCGTTGCAGGGCTGGGAGTTACCCGGAACGCGTCACTCCACCACCAGTCCTACTTGACGCCGACGTTCTTTTCGGTAAACTGCCTTTTCTTTATGGCTACGACGCCACAATTCGTTCCCGGAGATGTAGTAAGCGATTTTGACTTTCCGCAACGGGAAGCCGCTTTCTTTTACGGGCTGTTTCTTCGTGGACACTCCGCTGAACAATTGCGCCGCGACATCGAGGTGCCGTCCGCCGTGCTCGCCAAGTGGCACCGCGAAGCCGAACGCGACCCGACTCTCCGCGACATCTTCTCCCGCATGGTCGAATACCGGCGTCATGTGCTAGCCATTTTCGACACCTTGGTCGGACACGACGGCCAGCCACAGCGCCTCCAGTAGCCCGCTCCGCCCAATCTAGACCCTGTCCGACGGGTCAGGTCAAAATTCGTCAGGCAACCCTTTACCTTCACTGGAAATCTAAAGCCTACCGGGGGGCCAAGTGTCACAAAATGCAGGAGATTTCCCTGATTGACGCGAAGGCGATCAGGGGATTAGAATCGCTGGGTCCCGCAGGTTGAGGTGTGTATCCATGTCAAGGGTTGTTCGTACCCTGTTTGCGTCCATCTTTGCAGTGGTTTTGGTCATTCCTCCGGTCAGTGCCCAGCAGGCGCAGGATCCCAACGCGCCGATAGGCCCGCAGAAGCTTGATAAAGTCCAAAAGAAAAAGATCAAGCAGACCTTCAAGGAACTCGATAACGCTTACAAGCAGTGGCTCACCGAGGATGTGATTTACATCATCTCTCCCGACGAGCGGAACGCCTTCCTGCAGCTGGCCACTAACGAAGAGCGCGAACAGTTTATCGAGCAGTTCTGGCTGCGCCGCAGCGCCAATCCGGACCTCCCAGACAACGATTTTAAGGAAGAACACTATCGCCGCATCGCTTACGCCAACGAGCATTACGCTTCGGGCATACCTGGCTGGAAGACTGATCGCGGCCGCATGTACATCATGTGGGGTCCGGCCGACGAGGTCGAATCGCACCCAACGGGTGGCACCTATGATCGCCCGATGGAAGAGGGCGGCGGCTCGACCAGCACCTATCCCTGGGAAACCTGGCGCTGGCGCTATCTGGAAGGCATCGGAGAAAACATCATCCTCGAGTTCGTCGATCCCTCCGGGTCCGGTGAGTATCACTTGACCATGGATCCTTCCGAAAAGGACGCCCTGCTGCACGTTCCGGGCGCCGGCTTGAGCTTATTGGAATCCATGGGTATGGCTTCCAAGACAGACCGCTTCACGCGCTCGGATGGCACCAACCTGCCGACCTCGCTGGGCGGCACGCCTGCCAGCATGAACGAGTTCAACCGCCTCGAACTGTACGCCAAAGTGCAAAAACCGCCCGAGGTTAAGTTCAAGGACCTGGAAGCGGTCGTCACGGCGCGCATCGTTCGCGATCAGATTCATTTCAATTGGCGCACCGACTTCTTGAAAGTCACTAACGACACCGTGCTCGTTCCCGTGACCGTGCAAGTTCCCAACAACCAGCTTTCCTTCTTGTCTAAGGAAGGAATTCACTCGGCTACGCTCAACATCTTCGGCCGCATAACCACGTTGACCGGCCGCGTCGTGCAAACCTTTGAAGAATCCGTAAGCCGCGACTTTCCAGATTCGTTGTTCCAGCAATCAGTGAAGCTGCAATCCATCTATCAGAAGGCCGTGCCGCTGCGTCCCGGACTCTATCGTCTCGACCTGGTGATCAAGGACGTGCAGAGCGGCAATATTGGCGTGGTCAATTCGCGCCTTGCCGTTCCGCGCTACGAAGATGAAAAGCTCGAGGCCAGCACGCTGATTCTCGCGGATCAGATCGAACACGTTCCAGCCAAGCAGATTGGCTCCGGACAGTTCGTTCTCGGTTCGTCGAAAGTGCGCCCGAAGCTCGATGCGGATTTCAGCACGTCGGACAAGCTCGGCATCTACATGCAGGTATACAACTTCAAATCCGACGAGAAGACTCACAAGTCCAGCGGCGCCTTCCAATACACCGTCAAGAAGGGCGACCAGCAGATCATGCAGTTCAAAGAAACGTCCGACGAAATGAAGCAAACCGGCGATCAAATCACCATCGAGCGCCTGTTGCCGCTGTCGACCTTGGCTCCGGGCAAATACACGCTCGAAATTAACGCTACGGATTCACTGTCTAATCAGAAGATTTCCCGTACCGCGGATTTTACGGTCAAGCAGTCGGCGGAGACCAAAACTGCCGCCAATTCGACACCCGGGAGGTAAGACGTGAAACAAGGGCGGCTCCGAACCCTGGGGGCTCTGGTCCTGGTCGTTGGCGTTTCGTGCTGCGGCGCGAATATGGCCCTCGCGCAGTCGAGGACTGTCGATGGCAAGCTTTCTGGCGTTGTGCGCGATGCTGCGGGCACTCCGCAGTTAGGTGCCAGCGTTGAAGTTGTTTCCGAGGCGATCGGACTTTCCACCGCTTCGCAAGGGTTCCTTACCAATACCCAAGGCGTATTTCGCGGAGACAAACTCGCCCCTGGGTTCTACACCGTCCGCGTAACTCTCGCCGGTTTTCTGCCCACACTAGAAAAGCACGTTCGCATCAATGCGAATCTCACTACCGTAGTTCGCATCCGGCTCGAATCCATGTTCGCCTCTCTTGAGCAGTTGCGTCGGCAGCCTGCACCTGCAAACGCCGAGGCGGATGACTGGAAATGGGTGCTGCGTTCGGCTCCGTCGATGCGCCCGGTCCTCGAGTGGACGGATGATGATGCGCCGTCGATTTCAGCGTTGAGCTTCGATTCTGGTGCTCCGCGGAATGCGCGCATGCGCTTGGAAATGACCGATGGCGCGCGGCGTCCCGCCTCGGCCTCCAACATTGCTTCTGCCCCCGCAACTGCTTTTGCGTATGACCAGCAAATCGGCGGCCGGAGCCGTCTGATTCTCGCCGGACAGATGAGTTATGACGACACGGCTCCCGGCGGGGGAATTGCCACCATCTGGCTGCCCACCGGCACTCTCGGTGCCGGCCCGCACACGGCGTTAGTCCTTCGCGAGGCCAAAGTGACCTCAGGCGGACCGGTATTTCGCGGAGTTCGCATCGACCAGGGCGGTAGCATCGGGCTCGGCCAGCGCATGGTGCTTCGTTATGGTGGAGAGTACGTGTACGTCGGGATGGGTGCTGCGGCGTCTTCCGTGCGGCCACGTGCCGAGTTGACGATCAGGGCCAACGACGATTGGACCACATCTCTAATTTTTGCATCGATGCCCAGCGGTCCGACGCCTCTGGAGTCGGAAGGCGTGGAAACCGCTGGCGTGTTGGCCGCCGCGCTCAATGAACTGGATGCTTTCCCGGCGTTGCTCTGGCGAAATGGCCGTCCGGTTCTACAGAACGGCTGGCATGAAGAAGTGGCCGCCGAACGCCGGTTGGGCACTCGCGGAAAACTGCAGGTTGCTGCGTTTCACGATGACAACCGTCACGTAGCGGTTTATGGACGCGGCGACGGACTGCCCGTTGCCGATTATTTCCAGGACTATTTCTCGAGCGGCTTTGCCTACGATGGCGGTTCATCCGGGAGCTGGGGCACTCGTGTGGCCTGGCGCGAAAAGGTTTCGGATGATGTGGAGTTGACCGCGGTTTACGCTTACGCTGGCGCGCTTTCGCCAATGGAGGCAGCTGACGATTTCCTTCGCGACATTCTCAAGACACAAGGGCGCCACTCTCTCGGCGCAGGGTTCAGCACCAAGATTCCGCATGCGGGAACCCATCTTGAGGCCAGCTACAAGTGGATCAGTGGACCGGCCGTTTCTCGGGTAGACCTCTATGGCGAGTCGCTCTTTCAGTTGGATCCATACCTCCACATCGGAGTGCGGCAGCCGCTTCCGAAGTTTGCGCTTGGCCGCTGGGAAGCCATCGCGAATTGCGACAATCTGCTGGCTCAGGGATACCTCCCGATGAACAGCCGAGACGGTCACGTGGTGCTGGTTCCTTCTTTGCGGACGTTCCGGGGTGGGCTAAGCGTTCAGTTTTAGTACTCTTGAAAGCTGTAAGTGGCCTTCCAGAAAGTGGATTACTCTCGAGGTCTCGCCGCTTGAATTCGCTAAGTTATTGTTTTAACTAGAGTTACTGCAATGACTGCCTACCAAAGAATGGAAGTCCGGTTGCACTTATCCTCAAGCGGAGAGATTTGTACTTGCGGTTAGGCCCATGAAACAGAGCCTTCGAGTCAGCGTTGGAGCGGTGGTGTTGGCGCTTGCCACTATGGCCGCCTTCATTTTTGCTTTGCTGAACTTCGAGCAGCGCCGCCTGTTTGAGTATCCCGACGATGGCGTCGCCTGGTCTGACACGGAACACGGCGTCCAGGCTTGGAGAGTGGCCTCCAGTTCCGCTGGCGCACGCGCGGGCATCCGAGAAGGCGACCGTCTGATCGCCCTCAATGGTTTCGTCGTCAGTCGCTCGGCCCAAGTGTCCAGCCGATTGTGGCGGGCAGGCATCTGGAGTCAGGTCCGTTACCAGTTGTCCCGCAACGGAGAAGAGTTTGAGACCTCCCTGGTCACAGCTCCCGCTCCAAAGCCTTCGTCCATCGAAACCTATCTGCGGATTGTCGGTGTCCTCTACCTCTTCATCGGCATGTTTATTTTTGTGCGCCGCTGGAATGCTCCGCGCGCGGTGCATTTTTACGTTTTCTGCCTGGTTTCCTTCATCCTGTATTCCTTCCACTACAGCGGCAAGCTGGACGCATTCGACTGGGAAGTGTACTGGAGCGGTGTCGTCGCCCGTTTGCTTGCGCCCGCCTTGCTTCTGCACTTCGCTCTGGTTTTTCCCGAGCGTGCCGAAGGTACGGGTCGCTCCGCGTTCAAGCGTGCGGCGGTTTATGCCGTACCCGCGCTCCTGCTATTCATCCACGTCAGCACGGCGAAAGATGCGCTGGGTTTCGTGCCGTGGATTGGCGCTCGCCTGCAACTGGAAAAGCTGGAACTTGGATTCCTCGGCCTTGGGTTCCTTGTTGCTGGGGCCGTTTTCTATAAGAGTTATCGCGAAGCTCCCTCCGGCGTATTGCGCCAGCAGTTGAAGTGGCTGACCGGCGGCACTCTGATCGGCAGTTTGCCTTTCGCTTTCTTTTACGTTCTGCCGTTCGTCTTTGACGTAACGCCGATGTCCTGGATGACTTTCTCGGTCCTCGGACTGGTGCTCATCCCGCTTTGTTTCGGCTATGCGGTCATCCGTTACCGCTTGATGGATGTGGACATCATTTTCAAGCGCGGTTTGGCTTACACCGCGGCGACCGCCGCCGTGGCCTCTGTTTACTTTGCCCTGGTGGCGGGGATAGCACACCTCTTCAACACTCAGACCAGCGGGCCCGTGGGCGGAATGATCGCCATCGTGGTTGCCGCCTTTCTCTTTCAGCCATTCCGCGAATGGATTCAGGCGCGCCTCGACCGCTTTTTCTACCGCGACCGCCTCGACTATCGCCGCACGTTGATCGAATTCGGCCGCACGCTCACCAACGAAGTTCGCCTCGAGCCTATGCTCGGCTCGGTGATGGATCGCGTCTCGCAAACTTTATTGGTCGATCGTCTGGCCATCTTTGTTGAGGATCCCGCACAGGCCGGCGAGTTGCGCCTCGCGCGCTCCATGGGTGTTCGTCTCTCGCAAACGCTGGATTTGAGTTTCCTTGGCCAGGCAGCTGGCGCGGACTTTGCCCGGGGGCCGCTGTTCTTTGAGTCGCCGCGCGCAGCCAGGGACGTTAGCGATTCCGTCCGCCACACCCTCGAGCAGCTCGACCTCAACTATTTTGTTCCGTGCCGCATACGCGAGCACACGGTCGCTGTGCTTGGGCTTGGCAAGACCGTTGATGGCGATTTCTTGTCCAGCGATGACGTCGAACTCGTGGAAACGATCGCCGGCTACGTCGCTGTCGCTCTCGATAATTCGCAGCTCTATTCTTCGCTCGAACAAAAAGCGCTCGAAATCGCGCGGCTAAAAGACTTCAGCGAAAACATCGTCGAGTCCCTTAACGTCGGCGTCCTCGCCATCGATCTCGAAGGCATCGTCGAATCCTGGAACACTCGCATGGAACAGCTCTTCGGCGTCGCCCGGCAGGAAGCCGTGGGCCGGCAATTGCGCTCTTTGCTTCCCGAGGAACTCGCCTCCGAAATCGCCAATCGCCATGAGCAGGAACAAATCACTGGCATTTACAAGCAACGCCTGCATCATCAGGGTAAGACGCTGACGCTGAATGTTTCGATCACCCCGCTGGTCAGCAAGTCCGGCGAACGCATCGGCCGCCTTCTACTGATCGACGATGTAACCCAACGCGAGCGCATGGAAGAGCAGCTCTCGCAAACCGAAAAACTTACGTCGCTCGGCTTGCTAGCAGCGGGCGTCGCTCACGAAGTGAACACGCCCCTCGCCGTCATCTCCAACTATATCCAGATGCTGGCCAAGCAAATGCCGGAAGGCGATCCCCGCCAGGGTATTATCGACAAAATCGTCAAGCAGACTTTCCGGGCCAGCGAAATCGTCAACAATCTGCTGAATTTTTCACGCACTGGAGCCGGTGACGCCCGCGACATCAACGTCAATAGCGTCCTCGAAGAAACCCTCTCGCTCATGGCCCATCCGCTGAAGAGTTCGCAAATTCAAATCGTGAAGCAACTCGGCGACCCGCTGCCGCCGGTTCGCGGTTCCGCCAACAAACTTCAGCAAGTGTTTCTAAATCTGTTTCTGAACGCGCGCGACGCTATGCCCGGCGGCGGAATGCTCGAAGTCCGCACCACCGCGCACAACGGCAGCGTCGAAATCGAAATCGCCGACACAGGTGCCGGCATTCCGCGCGAACACATTCACCGCATTTTCGATCCATTCTTCACCACCAAGGCCAGCGGCCGCGGCACGGGTCTCGGCCTCTCCGTCAGTTACGGCATCATCAAAGAGCACGCCGGAAAAATTGATGTGCGCTCGACGCCCGGCAAAGGCACCTCCTTCCACGTCGAGTTTCCAGCCGTAAGGAAAGCGGTTCATGTCTAAGGGCTCAATCCTGGTTGTAGATGACGAATCAGAAATTCGCGAAGGCTTGGAAATACTCCTCACTAGTGAAGGTTACGGAGTCTCCAGTGCCAGCACCGGCGAGTCTGGCCTGGCCAAGCTCGAAGAGCATCCGTTCGACCTGCTGCTCCTCGATGTCAGCTTGCCGGACCGCAACGGTCTCGATTTGCTCAAGGAAATTCATCGCCGCGATCCGCATCTCTCTGTCGTTCTGATCACCGCTTACGGCTCCATCGACATGGCGCGCACCGCCTTTAAAAACGGTGCCATGGACTACATCACTAAGCCTTGGTCCAACGACGAACTCCTCGCCCAAGTGGCGCAAGCTGTCGAATCGCGTCGTCTGCGCGAAGAAAACGTCCAGCTCAAGCGCGCCCTCAAGCAGCGCTTCAATTTTCCCAACATCGTTGGCAAGGGCGACAAGATGCAGCAGCTTCTCGATCTCGTCACGCAAGTCGCTCCTTCCCGCTCCACCATCCTGATCAGCGGCGAGAGCGGCACCGGCAAAGAACTCATCGCCAAAGCCATTCACTCCGCATCCACGCGCGCCGAAAAAGCCTTCGTTCCCGTGAACACTGGCTCTATTCCCGTCGATCTCCTGGAATCGCAGCTCTTTGGCCACGTCAAAGGCGCGTTCACCAGCGCCATCGCGTCCAAAAAAGGCCTCTTCGAAGTCGCCGATCAAGGCACCATCTTTTTCGACGAAATCGCTACCATCAGCCACGAAACGCAAGCCAAACTTCTCCGCGTGATTCAAGAGCGCGAATTCATGCGTCTCGGCGGCACCGAAACGATCAAGGTAGACGTCCGCATCGTCGCCGCTTCCAACATCGATCTCCTCACTCTCGTCCGCGAAGGCCGCTTCCGCGAGGATTTGTATCACCGTCTCAACGTCATTCATCTCGTGCTTCCCCCGCTCCGTGACCGCCGCGAAGACGTCCCGCTGCTCCTCGCGCATTTTCTCGAGCGCTATTGCCTGGAAAACACCAAGCCCATCCGCCAGTTCACACAGGCTGCCCTAAAGCTCCTGATGGACTACGAATGGCCCGGGAACGTTCGCGAACTCGAAAACGTGGTCGAGCGCGCTGTCGTTCTTTCCACCCAGGAACGCGTCGACGTCGATCTCCTTCCCGAAAGCATTCGCAGCAAGGAAATCGTTCGCGGCGTCCGGCTTCAGCTGTCTGAGTTTCTCCCACCGATGCCCGGCGAGGCCGGCTCGCGTTCTTCCGCGGATCATCCCCAGCCATCGCTTTTTCAGATCATGGACGAGATCGAGCGCCGCATCATCGTGGATATGCTCGAACGCACCGGCTGGAACCAGACGGAAGCCGCCGAGCGCTTCCTAATTCCGCTTTCCACGCTGAACCAAAAAATCAAGCGCCTGGGCATCGACGTTCGCCGCCGCGGCCGCACCGACGATTCGTTCACCGCTACCACCGGTAAATAGTTCTTATCCACCTCGTCGTACTTTCATCTTGCATCTCTGTGTCTCGCTAGGCAGAGTAACTCAGCCATGATCCTGCGCCTCTCGACCGCCGCTGAGCGCGGCGCTGTCGCAGTCATCGCTGTTCTCTGCGCTGCCTTTCTCGCGTTCTTCAGCATCCGCAACGCAGCCGCGAGCTATTTTGCATCCGAACAAACGCTTATAGGTCTCAATCGGGCCACCCGCCTGGAGTCCTCCAACGCCCAGAACTGGTTCGCGCTCGGCCGCTATTGGCAATACAACTTCGAAAATCTCGATCTGGACCGCGCCGTTGGCGCTTATCGCAAGTCGCTCTCGATTGATCCCACCTCCGCCGACGTCTGGTTGGATCTTGGCACGGCGTACGAAGCCATCGGTGACCTCTCCAACGCACGCGCAGCTTTCGTCAGCGCCAAGCGTGTCTATCCGTTGTCCGCGCAGGTAGCGTGGAGCTACGGGAATTTTTTGCTTCGCCAAGGTGAACTCGACGGGGCCTTTTCCGAAATGCGCAACGCCGTAGCCGCCGATCCTCGACGCGGCGCCGAAGCATTCTCGCGCTCCATGAGAGTTGACCCGGACCTCGACAAAATTCTCGGCCGCGTGATCCCTCCGTCGCGCGACGTCTATCTCGACATCATCCAGGGTTTGGCGGACGACGGCCAAACCACTGATGCCCTCCGCGTCTGGAACCGGCTGGTTGCCATCCACCCGCAACTGCAATTGCGCCGCGTCTCTTCCCTCATCGAGGCGTTGCGTCGCAAAAAACTCATTCCTGAAGCCAGCCGCGTCTGGCAACAAGCCACCAGTCTCTCCAGCTTCGCCGATTTGCCCCAGCCTCCCGGCTCTGTACTCTGGGACGGCGGATTCGAATCTGGCGAAACGGGTCTCAGTTACACGTGGGTTTTCTCACCGAACGCCCACGGCGTGCAGATTCGCCAGGATTGCCAGGAAAAGTATTCCGGCTCTTGCTCTCTCCGCGTCTCGTTTGACGGGCAGTCCAACTTGAATTTCACGGATGTTTGTCACATCGTCCCCGTCCAGCCTTCCACCACCTACAATTTTTCCGCTTGGGTGCACGCGCGTGCCCTCTCGACTGATCGAGGCGTCCATTTCGTCCTGCGCGATTTCTCGCAAGCAAACTCGGTTGTCACGCCCGACGTTCAAGGCAACCTCGATTGGCGCCAAATCAGCGCACAGTGGACCGCCAGCTCGGGCGTTCAAGAAGCGCTCGTCTGCCTGGCTCGCTCGCCCAGCGAACAGTCTGACAGCAAGATTCGTGGCACCCTCTGGGTGGACGATGTCGCTCTCGTGCCAGCCTCGCCGGGAAGTCCCAAGCCATGAAATTCTTGCGTTTTGGTATCTGCGCCTTGCTGGCCTTCTCCGTTCTTGCGCATGGTGGTGTTGAAGACTGGGCTCGCGCGGTCTTCGAGACCGCAGCAGGCTTCCTCTTTCTATACTGGGCCCTGCGGCTCTACCTTCGCGGCGAGTCCTCTTTTTTCCTTTCCCCCTTGCTCTTTCCGCTCGCCGCTTTTCTCCTTGTCGTTCTGGCGCAATGGATTTTCCACCTTACTGCTTCTCCCTACGAAACGCGCGTGGAGCTGCAGCTCCTTTTGGCTGATTTCCTTATTCTCTTTCTCGCCGTCCAGGTTTTTCGCACCCTCGAGGATTGGAAGAACTTCGTGTGGTTCGTCATGATTTTCTCTTTCGGTGTTGCCATCTTCGGAATTCTTCAGCACCTCACTTTTAACGGGAAACTCTATTGGTTTCGCGAGATGCGCTACGGTGGTATTCCCTTCGGACCCTACGTGAACCGCAATCACTTTGCGGGCTTCGCCGAACTCACCGTTCCGGTGGCGCTGATCCCGCTGATCTTGGGCAAGGTTCGCCGTGAGCGCTTGTTCATCGTCGGAGTTTTTTCCGTCGTTCAGATCGGTGCGCTGCTGCTTTCCGCTTCTCGCGGCGGCATCATCAGTTTCGGCTGCCAGCTCGTCATCATCGCGCTTTGGATGATCTTCCGCCGCGCTACGGGCAAACAGGTTATCGCCGGGGCTGCCGTCCTCCTGGTCGCCCTCGCCATGGTTTCCTGGCTCGGTGTCCGCCAGATTCTGCAGCGTTTTTCCTCCATGCAGTCTTTGGAGGTCTCCGATGGCAAGCGGGTTTCGATGTGGCGAGGAAGCTGGCGGATCTTTCTGGACCATCCCGTCGTCGGCACCGGTCTCGGCACCCTTCAGACCGTCTATCCGCGATACGAAACTCTCTACGACGGCAAGGTCGTCAATCATTCCCATAACGACTACCTGGAAGCTCTCGCCGAAACGGGAGCTCTCGGCGGACTCTTCTGTGCATCGTTCCTGGGTGTCTGGTTGCTGGAAACCCGCAAGCGCCTGTTTCAGCCGGTTTCTGTTTTCGTAGTCTCCCTGCAGTTTGCCGCTTTCGTTGGTTGTATCGGATTCCTGGTCCACAGCTTTGTCGACTTTAACCTCCACATTCCCGCCAACGCTTTGCTCTTTTTGCTCATGGCCCACCTTGCTTCCACTGAGGTATTTGCAGCCGGTACACCCCCCTCTTCCCGTGCCTCACGATCTCGCAATCAAGGAAATCACTGATTGACTTGGCCGTTCCCCTTGTATAATCACTTACTGGGGGTCATCTATTCATGCAGCCAGCTAGACTGGATGCTGCGTCGTTGTGTCTTGCCGCAGGTGCTCTTTTCGGAGTACTGGCATGGGTGCCCTCCACCTGCGCTCAGACCGTCGTTGGCACTCCCCAGCAGACCAATGATCGCATCAAGGAGCTATCCACCTCTGTTCGCTCCCAGCCCCACGACTATGTGATCGGCCCAGGCGACGTCCTCGAGATGGAAGTTTTTGACGTCAAGGAACTGAGTCGCGACGTCCGCGTTAGCCAAACCGGTTCTATCGGTATTCCACTCGTTCCGGTACGTCTTCAGGTCGCGGGCCTGACCGAGACCCAAGCTGAACAGAAAATCTCCGAAGTGCTACAAGCCAATGGCCTCGTCTCCCATCCCGAAGTCAGCGTCAACGTCAAAGAGCGCAAAAGCAAGCCCATCACCGTGGTCGGCGCCGTTTCGCGCGCGATGGTCTATCAAGCCGAAGGCCCGGTAACCCTTCTCGAGGTTCTCGCTCAAGCAGGTGGAGTTTCCGCGGACGCCGGCGACACGGTCATCATTACCCGTCCTGTGCCATCCGCATTTTCTCTGGAGAGCGACCCATCCGCGCCCGAGCCGCCGGCCATTGGTCCCGAAGCTACGCCGCCAGCGGTCTCCAAGCTGGAAGCGGCCTCGACTCCTTCGCCGGACACCCGGCAGCATCCTACCAACGCCATCACCATCAACCTCAATGAGTTGGTGGAAAACGGCGATGCCACCAACAACATTCCGCTACAAGCCGGTGATATCGTCACCGTTCCCCATGCCGGAATCGTTTACGTCATGGGCGCGGTCAACCGGCCGGGCGGATTTGTGCTCGCCAACGACCGCGGACAGATGAGCACTCTCAAGATTCTCGCCCTCGCCGGCGGTTTGAATCACACCGCCAAGTCCGACCATGCCGTTATCATTCGCAAAGACAGTCAGGGCAAGCAACACGAAGTTACCGTGGACCTGAAGAAAGTGCAGAAACGCGAGACCGAGGATGTCCTACTGCAGCCTAGCGACGTTCTCTATGTCCCGGATAGCGGGACTAAACAGGCCTTGCTTCGTGCAGCGGAGTTTGGCCTTGCTCTCGGTGGCGCCGTCGCTCTGTATCGCGTGGCCTACCACTAAACATGAACGAAGAAAACAAAATCGTCTCGCGCGAAAACGGCTCCACTCCTGTCGAGGTTTTGCCGGTCTCCGGCCGGCTTCCGGCTTGGGAGCTTTCTCCTCGTGAGCCGCACCTGTACGACTACCTGCTCATCCTTCGCAAGCACCAGTGGCTCATTCTCTCTTTCATGTTGGCGGTCGTCACCATCGTCGCCATCGCCACATTTCGCATGCAACCCGTTTACATCGCCACTGCCCGCATTGAAATCGATCGCGAGAACACCAACATCCTCCCTTTCCAGGGCCCCGACGCTTACGACTTTTATGCCGATAGCGAAAGCTATGTCGAGACACAGTCTCGCGTCCTCACCAGCGAGACCTTGGCTCTTCAGACCATCCGCAACACTGGCCTTTCCGCCCGCCCTGAATTCTCCACCCCTTCCGGTCCGTCTGAAGCCGTCGCCATCGGAAGCCTGGCCAATCAGAAGCGACCTCCGGAGCTTGCCGAATTCCTCGGCAGTTTGAGCGTCAGGCGCGTTCCTAACAGCCGTTTGATGGACGTCAATTTCGAATCCACCGATCCCTTGTTGGCTGCGCGCATTGTCAACGCCCATATCGAGAATTTTATCCAGCAGAATTTTCGCAGCCGCTATGAATCCGCTTCGCAAGCCTCCACCTGGCTCGCCGATCAGTTGAACGAGCTCAAGATCAAGGTACAAAAGTCCGAGGATGCGCGCATCGCCTACGAGCGCCAGAATCAGATCTGGACTCTCGACGACAAGCAGAACATCACTACCCAGCGCCTCTCCGACGTCAACAAGGAACTCACCGAAGCTAGTAGCACGACTATGAAGAAGGAGACCCTGTTCACTTTCGCCAAAGCTGGCAATCTGGACGCCGTTCCGCAAATGCAGGGCAACGCCTTCCTCTCCGATTTGCTCAAAAAGCGCAACGACTTGAATTCTGAATACAACGACGCGCTCAGCCAGTACGGTCCCAACTTCCCGAGGGTCTTGCGCTACCAGGCTCAGATTAAGGAGCTGGACACCACCATAGACAAGGAAAAACAGAACATCCTTAACGGCCTCGAAAGTGACTACCGCGAAGCTCGCCAGCACGAAGCCCGCTTGGTCGACGAACTCGATCAGCGCAAGGCCGAAGCCAATGCTATGGCCGAAAAGCTCGTCGAGTACAACATCCTCAAGCGCGAAGCCGAAGCCAACAAGACCCTCTACGACGGCTTGCTCACCAAGCTCAAGGAAGCCAACATCTCCGTCGGCCTGAAATCTTCCAATATTCGCCTTGTTGACCCGGCCATGATTCCTTCGTATCCCGCGCGTCCCGCCAAGGCTCGCAATCTGGCCCTCGCGTTTCTTGTCGGCTTAGTCGGAGGCGTTGGCCTCGCCCTTCTGCGCGAGTATCTCGATAACACCGTCAAGACTCCAGACGACATCGAAACACTTGCTCGCTTGCCTTCCCTCGCTGTGGTACCCCAATTCGCTGACTCGAACGGCAACGGCAAGCGTTCTGGGATGTTCAATGGCCTCGCTGCCACCAACGGCCATGAAAAACGCATCGAGCTGGTCGCCCAGCATCTCCCCAAGTCCCAGATGTCCGAAGCGTTTCGCGCCCTGCGCACCTCAATTCTGCTTTCCCAAGCCGATCATCCTCCGCAAGTGATTCTGGTCACCAGTGCGCTCCCGCGCGAAGGCAAGACCACTGCGGCCGCCAATCTGGCGGTCACTCTTGCCCAACTCGGCGACAAGACTGTCTTGGTCGATGCGGACCTGCGCAAGCCCGGCGTTGGCCGTTTGCTCAATCTAACCAGCGGAAAGTACGCGGGCTTGAGCTCTTATCTCGCCGGCGTTTCCTCTTTGGATCTCGTTACCGTTCCTCATCCCCTCATCCCCAATCTTGCGGCCATTCCAACAGGCCCGCTGCCCCCCAATCCGGCTGACTTGCTTTCCTCCCACAAACTTTCGGACGCTATTGCCGAGCTCCGCACCAAGTTTAAGTTCATCGTAATCGACTCGCCGCCCATCATGGCCGCCACCGATGCGGTAATTCTCTCCGTTCAGACCGACGGCGTTCTCATCGTTGTTCGCAGCGGCGAAACTCCTAAAGAGGCCTTCACTCGCACGCGCGATCTATTGGCCAGCGTAAAATGCCGCATTCTCGGCGTCGTCCTCAACGCGGTGGATTCCAACGCTCCCGATTATTACTATTCTTACCGCTATTATCCGTACTCGTACGGCTACGGTCCTCAGGAATCTTCCGAGACCCCGCACGACGAATCTTCTGAATCGTTGGCCGAGCACACTCACGACGACGATTCCCAGGCTCTTTAGGAGGCCATTTGCGCTATCTCATTACCGGAGGCGCCGGTTTCATCGGCTCGCACCTCGCTGAGCGTCTGCTTGACCGCGGCGATCACGTCGTGCTTTTGGATAATCTCTCCACCGGCAGTGTTGACAACGTGCGGCACCTCAAGTCCGCCGAGCGTATGCAATATCACCTGGACAATATCGAGAATCGCCAGTTGGTGGCCGAACTGGTGGATGACGCGGATATAGTCGTCCATCTCGCCGCCGCTGTCGGCGTCAAACTTATCGTTGAGAGCCCGGTCCGCACCATCGAAACCAACGTCAACGGCACCCAGTTAATCCTTGAAGCTGCTTGCAAGAAGCGTAAGCTCGTCGTCACCGCCTCCACCTCGGAGGTCTACGGCAAGAATACCAACGTCCCGTTTCATGAGGACGCCGACTTGGTTCTCGGCCCAACTACCAAGGGCCGTTGGAGCTACGCTGCTTCAAAGGCCCTCGACGAATTTCTCGCTCTCTCCTACTGGAAGGAGAAAAAGCTTCCCGTCATCGTGGTGCGTTTCTTCAACACCGTCGGACCCCGGCAAACCGGCCGCTACGGCATGGTTCTTCCGAATTTCGTCAAGTCCGCCCTCGACAATCGCCCCATCAGCGTCTACGGCAACGGCAAACAATCTCGCTGCTTCTGCGACGTGCAGGACACCGTCGAAGCAGTGATTCGCTTGATGGACACCGGCAAATCCATCGGTGAGGTCGTCAACGTCGGGAACACTGAGGAAATCACCATCGAGGATTTAGCCGCTCGCGTGAAACAGCGCACCGGCAGTTCTTCTCCCATCGAATACATTCCGTACGATCAGGCCTACGAGCCTGGCTTCGAAGACATGATGCGCCGCGTCCCTGCCGTCGAAAAACTCGAAGCCTTAACCGGCTTCCGCCCGCGCACCCCGCTCAACGAAATCATCGACCGCGTGAGCGCCTACTTCCTTCAAAAGTCCGGCTCCCCTGTGGCCCAGAAGGCCGTCAGCGGCACCACCGCCTGACCTCCTGCTCTCCCACAAGATCGCAGTTCGGCAGACCCGGCACTTGCGCTACACTGGAAATAACGTTGCAATAAATCTCTTGTTCTGTGCTGGGAGTTGTCGCTGCCGTCTCATCAGCGATTTTTTCCTTTCCAGCGCCAAGGGTCGTTGGCTCGACGGAAACTTTCGTGACGGACTCGCTCGCTCATCTCCACCCTTCACGCTTCGCTGAACGCGCTCTCTTCGTTCTTTTTCTTCTCTCTCTGCCTCTTCTCAATCCCTGGGTTCGCGGCGACGGCGTCGGCTACTATGCCTTCGCGCGCGCGCCGCTCATCGAACACAGCCTCGACTTCTCTCACGACTATCAATCCGCCAACGCCAGATTTCGCGACGCTCGCGTCGATGAGCACGGCGAAGTTCGCTCCAGCTTCCGCACTCCCACCGGCCACCTCGACAATCATTTCACCGTCGGTCCCGCTATTCTCTGGTCCCCATTCCTGATCCTTGCCCACATTTCCGTTCTCCTTGCCCGCGCTCTGGGCTCCGCCGTTCCCGCAGACGGTTTCTCCGCTCCCTACCGCTTCGCCATGGCTTTTGCCACCGGCCTTTACGGTTTCCTCGGCCTCCTTCTCGCTTTCCGCCTCGCTCGCAAATTCGTCTCGGACGCCTGGGCCTTCCTCGCCACCTTCGCCATTTGGTGGGCCAGTTCTCTTCCCGTTTACATGTACTTCAATCCTTCTTGGTCCCACGCACATTCGGCTTTCGTCGTCGCGCTTTTTGTGTGGTACTGGCACGAAACTCGCCTCGCTCGCAGTATCTTTCAGTGGCTCGTTCTCGCCCTTATCTCCGGCCTGATGCTCAACGTCTATTACGTCAACACCATGCTTCTCGTCGTCCTCGTCGCTGAGGCTCTCCCTCAGTATCTCGCCGCGTTCCGCCGCACTCCTTCCGCCCCCTCGCTCGGCAGCCTCGCGGCGCGTCATTTTCTTTTCTGCGCCGTCCTTTTCACTTCCTTGTTCCCCATCTTCATCTCTCGCCAAATCGTCTATGGCAGCCCTTTCGCCTCCGGATACATTCCTTTGCGCGATTGGCTCTGGCGTTCTCCAGTTTTCTTCCAAGTGCTTTTCTCCTCCAACCACGGCCTGTTTGCGTGGACCCCTCTGCTCATTTTCTCGTTCATTGGTCTTTTGCTCTTCGCCCGCCGCAAGCCGGAAGTCGGCGTCCCCTTCCTCGCCGCCGTCCTCGCCTTCTATCTCTTTATTTCCTGCTATCCGGACTGGGCTGGCATCTCCTCGTTCGGCAATCGCTTTTTCGTCTCACTCACTTCACTTTTTATTCTCGGTCTCGCCGTACTTCTCGATCGCCTCTCCCAATTGTTCCGCGCCACCCGCCCCGCCCTCATGGCGTGCTCCGCTGTGCTCGCCTGCTTCATTCTCTGGAATCTCGCGTTCATCTTTCAGTGGGGCATTCATCTCGTTCCTCCTCGCGGACCCATCGATTTTCCCCAAATGGCGCGCAACCAGTTCACTGTCGTCCCGCGCGCCATTTCTTCGCAACTCCGCGCCTACTTCCTCGGCCGCCGCGATCTAATGCGCCAAATCGAAGAACGCGACCGGCCCCAATCCGAGCAACGGACACAGCCAGACCCACAACCCGCACAGCCGCCTTCTCCGGTCCAGCACTAATCTCTCCGCGCGTCGCGACTCTCTCCCAACCCTCACCCACCCCGCAATTTCTCTGGTAACCTTACTTCGGGTTATCCATCTCTCGTTCGGAGTCGCCTGCAAGCACTCGATGGCTTCTGTCACGACCTCTTCCTCGCCAGCCAGCCTTCCGCTTCCCGCGGCCCCCGCCGTCGTCCGCATCGAGCCTTCGCGCACCGCCTTTGAACTCCGCCTCCCCGAGCTCTGGCGCTACCGCGAACTCCTTTATTTCTTCGTCTGGCGCGACGTTAAAATCCGTTACAAACAAACCGCCATCGGCGTCCTTTGGGTCGTTCTTCAGCCTCTGCTCAGCATGCTGGTCTTCACTCTCTTCTTCGGACGCCTCGCCAAACTCCCCTCCTCCGGCCTCCCCTATCCCGTTTTTTATTTCGCCGCGCTCGTCCCCTGGATTTATTTCTCCTCCGCTCTCCTCGCCACCACCAACGTCGTCGTCGACAATCAGCGCGTCATCACCAAAGTCTATTTCCCGCGTCTCGTTCTTCCGCTTTCCACCGTCCTCTCCGGACTCGTCGACTTCTCCATCGGCTTCTCCGTCCTCCTCATCTTCCTCATCTTCTATCGCATGACGCCCACCCCCGCCGCCCTCTGGCTCCCCGCTCTCATCCTGCTCGCCATTGCCACCGCGCTAGGCGTCGGCCTCTGGCTTGCTGCGCTCAACGCTCTCTATCGCGACGTCAAATACGTCACTCCTTTCCTCGTCCAGTTCTGGATGCTCGCCTCCCCAGTCGCTTACCCAAGCTCTCTCGTCCCCGAGCGCTGGCGCTGGCTCTACGGCCTCAATCCCATGGCCGGCGTCATCGACGGTTTCCGTTGGGCCCTCACCGGCCACGGCACTCCGCCCGGCCCGCTTCTCGCCGCTTCCGCTGCCGCCGTCATCGTCCTCCTCCTCGGCGGCCTGGTCTTCTTCAACCGCATGGAGTCCGCCATTGCAGATCGCGTTTAACTCCGGCCCGGCCGGAGCCGCGTCTGACGCTCGGTCTTTTATCTTGGGTGCCCCACCCTTGGTTTGTAAGGGTGGGTCTTTCTTCACTCTGCTCCGCGCTCTCTGTGTTTTTTCCGGGGTTTTCCGCTAATGACCCTGCGCTCCGACTACGACCTCTGGCATCAGCGCATCTACGACGCCGGCCCTTCTCACGACGACGCCTCCAGCCCCTGGTATCGCCTCGTCGGCGAATACCTCGGCTCGGTAGCCGGCCTAAGCGTCCTCGAAGTAGCTTGCGGCCGCGGCGGTTTCACCAGCCAACTCGCTCAGGCCGGTGCCCGGGTGACCGCTTGCGATTTTTCCTCCGCCGCGCTTCATGCCACCTCGGCAAAGCTCCAAGCCGATGGCCATTCCGGTATTCCCGTTTCTCTCGCTCAGGCTGACGCGCAGAATCTTCCCTTCGCCGCCAACTCCTTCGATCGCATCGTCTCTTGCGAAACCATCGAGCACCTTCCGCAGGTCCGTTCCGCTCTAAAGGAAATGCACCGCGTCACTCGCCCTGGCGGCCGCCTGTTCCTCACCACTCCCAACTACGCCAATTTCATGGGCCTCTACGATCTCTACGCTCGCGTCCGCCATCCCCATCGCCACGACGATCAGCCTTTTGACCGCCGCCAAATCTTCCTGCAAATCCGCCGTTGGCTCCGTCAAGCCGGCTGGAAAATCCTCCGCACCGACGGCACCGTCCACCAATTCCCCTTCCGTCCCGGCCACAACCCGCTGCGCTGGCGTTCCCTCGAATCCATCCCCGCCATCCGCAAACTCCTCAGCCCTTTTGCGCTAACCTATTTTGTCATGGCGGAGAAACCCTCGTGAGCGGCACGACGCAGCTCGCAGGCGCGGATCGGGACCCTCGTTACCCCGTACTCGACGCCCTCCGCTTCGTCCTTGCTCTCTGGGTCGCCATCGGCCACTACGGCATTTTCCCTCTCTTCGCTGGCGTCGACGAAGCCACTCCTTTCGGTCATTTCCTCACTCACGCCTGGAGCACCGTCTCCTTCGGCACTCCCGCCGTCATCGTTTTCTTCATCATTTCCGGTTTCTGTATCCATCTCCCTTTTCGCGGAAACAAAAGTCTCCCCGTCGGCCATTTCTACCTCCGCCGCTATACCCGCATTCTCATCCCCATCGCTGGCGCTCTCTGTGTTTACCGGCTCGCCGGCGATCGCCTTCATTTCTGGGGCGAGCATTCCATTCTTTGGGAATCTCCGCTCTGGAGTCTTCTCTGCGAGGAAATCTATTACGCTGCTTATCCTCTCTTGCGCATCGCTCGCCGCATTCTTGGCTGGACCGTGCTCCTCGTCGCCACCTTCGTCGCCGCCATCGTCATCGCCCTCACCAATCCCCATGCTGCCAACTGGCACCCCTTTGGTCCGCTGGGCACCGCCGCAATTCTTCTACCCGTCTGGCTCTTGGGTGCCCTGCTCGCCGAACAAGCCGCCGCTCTTCCCAACCTTGGTTCCTCGTTCCGCATCTGGCTCTGGCGCTTCGCCGCCTGGCTCGGTTGCTGGTCTGCCGAGATGCTCCATTTCAAGGCCAAAATCTCTTACACCTTCACCATGATTCCTTTCGGGCTACTCGCCTATTTTTGGGTCCGCAAAGAAATTCAATACAGCCGCCATCAGGCTCCCAACAAATTCCTCGTCGCTGCCGGTGCCTGGAGTTATTCCCTTTACTTGGTTCACGCCCAAGGCATGGTTTTCTATCAGCGTTTGGCCATTCCCAATCTTGGCTACATCCTCACCTGGTGCTTCACCATCCTCAGTGCCCTGCTCTTCGCCTGGCTCTTCTATATCCTCGTCGAACGCCCCTCGCACCGTCTCGCTCGGCGCATCAAGCTCAGCCCCGCCGGTCCCGTCCTGGCCTCCGCCGCGCCCTCGGTTCTGGAAGGTGAGCGTTTTTCCGAGGCCTCCCGCCCATGAACACGGACGCTCTCAAGTACGCAGTCCGCGCCACCGTTCCAAGGCCTGTGCGCAACTGGCTGCGTTCCCCTTCTAGGTCCGCAGAGTGGATCTGGCATGCCCTTCGCTTTTCCCTGGGCTCGGTCGAATCTTTCGAAATCGCGCCTAACTTTCGCTTGGCCTTCCACCCGCACGCCTACAAGCTTTTTTTGCAATCCCAAGTCTCGGATCCTGAGCAGCGCGACGAGTTTCAGAGCTTCATTTCTTATTGCGGCAGCGGCATGCTGCTTTTCGATATTGGCGCCCACTACGGTGTTTTCAGTCTCGTGGCCGCGCAACTTGGGGGCGCTGCCGTGGCCGTCGACCCCTCTCCAGCCGCCGTGAAAATGATCGCCACCCAAGCTTCCCTCAATCACCTCCTCGACCGCATTCGCATTTTGCAATCCGCCGTCAGCGATTCGGACTGCACTCTCGAGATGCTCGATACCGGAGTCCTTTCCGCTGGTTACTTCAAGCTCGCGAAAGGACGCCCCAGCCAGGAGCTCACCTCCGCTAACGCCACTACCGTGGACCTCTTGGCCCGTCGGTTCGGTGCTCCAACGCACATCAAGATCGATGTCGAGGGCCACGAAGCCGCGGTTCTTCGCGGCGCCAGAACCGCACTGCAAACCTCCTCCCCCATTCTCTTCCTAGAACTCCACACCGAAATGGTCAAGTCCGACGGTGGCGATCCCTGCGCCGCGCTCGACGAGCTGGCTCGCCTCGGTTACTCCGCCTTTGCCCTCGGCGGCGAACCCATTGCCAGGGACGCCATTCTCAACCGCCAGATTATCCGCATCGTTGCCAAGCCCTCCCGACTCCCATGACCACCATCCCCGACTCCTCTCTTATGCTCTGTGCGGGTGCCCCACCTTTGGCTTATAAGGGTGGGTCTTTCTTTACTCTTCTCGGCGTCCTCTGCACCTCGGCTTTCCTCCGCGATATTCTTTTTCCTTTTCCCCTTCTCCGTGCCCTCTGTGTACTCTGTGTTGAAATCCCCCTTTCCCGAGTTCTCGCATGACCACTGTCATCCACGCCGAATCTCTCTCCAAGCAATACCGCCGCGGTCTCAACACTGACCCCGGCCTTCGTCACGCGCTCGAACGCTTCGTCAAATCTCCCCTCTCCGTCTTTAGCCGCCCCAAGCACGAAACCTTCTACGCCCTAAATAACGTCTCCCTCGACGTCCGCGAAGGCGAAGTCCTCGGCCTCATCGGTCGCAACGGTGCCGGAAAAACCACCTTGCTCAAGATTTTGTCGAGAATTACCAGG
>Ga0207107_1052_pt1 | contig 30118 bp, 27 predicted proteins | sample Alteio_BWMinHeat_75_FD_153555 | JGI IMG/M metagenome (GOLD analysis project Ga0207107, IMG submission 153555) | Enriched cells from forest soil in Barre Woods Harvard Forest LTER site, Petersham, Massachusetts, United States -... | ecosystem: Environmental > Terrestrial > Soil > Temperate forest >... | reverse complement strand
GCCGCCAGGAATGGTCGAAACGGCTGCGTAGGGCGAAACGGCGCCAACGCCAGCCACATCGGGAGCGGGGAGGGTGGTGAAAAGCTGCTTTTCCGCCGCGTCTGCGCTGATGAAGAACTTGCCGTTGTTGGGAGCGGAAACGATTTTGAATTGATGAGCCTTGGCGAAGTTGCGGCCCGGTGTGCCGTCGTCCTTGACGATGCCTTCGGAGAGGAGATTCAGCACCCGCTCGTGCCGATCCCTGGGCTCATAGGTGGCGAAGAGATGGTCGAAGCTGCGATTTTCTCCGACGATGATGATGACGTGCTTGATGGGGCTGGCGGTCTTGATCTTATCGACGCTCTTGTCGGGATCGTTGTCGGCGTACCCGACCGGGGCGTACGCCAGCATGGAACAAGCCAGGAGCGATGCACAGATGGAGGTGCTAAGCCGGTGTTTGCGCGGCTTGGAATTGCGATGGGACATGGACTCTCCTCTTCGGATTTGGGGATGGAGCGGGCACAGGGTTAATAACGCGTGCACGTTACGTGGGTGTGTCAGAGTGGTTGGCGGGCAATGAAATATCCGTCAGAGGCGCGCGATAGGGAGCGGGATTGAGAACAATTTGATGTATAAGGATGCGCGGCCGAGACTAAGGTGCGGTTGGCGAGGAAAGGAATCGCGAATATGAAGAAGCTAGTTCTTTTGCTGTTGTTTGTTGGATGGGCGGCGGTTGCAGGGGCGCAAGAGGTCGCGAAGAGCGCGCTGGAGAAACCGGTGCGGCATGAGTTTGTGATGGAGAATTTCAAGACGGAAAGCGGGGTCACGCTGCCGCGGGCGGTGGTGGTTTACGGGACTTACGGGAAGTTGAATACGGCGAAAGACAATGTAGTGCTCCTGCCCTCGCATTATATGGCGGACCATCATGGGTACGAGTGGCTGATGGGGCCGGACAAGGCGCTGGATCCGGCGAAATTGTTTTTGGTGGCTACGGAATTGTTTGGGAATGGCAATTCGTCTTCGCCGAGTAATACACCGGAGCCGTTTCATGGGCCGCGGTTTCCGGTGACGACGATTCGCGACAACGTCGAAGCGGTGCACCGGTTGTTTACGGAGGAGCTGAAGGTTACGCATTTGCGCGCAGTGATTGGATTTTCGATGGGAGCGCAGCAGGCGTTTCAGTGGGCGGTGAGTTATCCGACCTTTGCGGACCGGCTGGTGGCGACTTCGGGTACGGCGAAGACGTATGGGCATGGAGTTGTGCGGCTGGAGAGTGAGATTGCGGCGATTACCACGGATGATGCGTTTCAGGGCGGCGAGTACAAGACGGAACCGAAGAAAGGGATCGAGACGTTTGCGCTGGTGTGGGAAGGATGGCTGTTTTCGCAGGAATGGTGGCGGAAGGAAATGTGGCGGGAAGGCGCCAAGCCGGGGACTACGTTTGAGAGTTTTGTGAAGGATTTGAAAGAGAATTTTATTCCGGGGGCGGATGCCAACAATTTGATTTTGCAGATGCGGACCTGGGAGAAGCACGACGTGGGGACGACGCCGGGATTTGCGGGGGATGTGGAGAAGGCGCTGAAATCGATCAAAGCGCCGTTTTTGTACATGCCGTCGGCGACGGATTTGTATTTCCCGGTGGAGGACGCGCGATATGAGGCGCAGTTTATGCCGACGGTGAAACTGATGCCGATTCCGTCGTTGTGGGGGCATCCTGCAGGGGCCGCGCCGGATGCAGCGGATTCGAAGTTTTTGAATGAGAATATTGCGAAGTTCTTGGCCGCGCAGTAAAGACGAGAAAGAACCACGTAGCGGCTGAGGTCTTGCCGAGATGGGACGTGGCGGTGCTGCGCTCCTACTGTTTTTCGGCGTGCCTGCAGTGCCAAGCGAAAATTCGGAGTCGCGGTATAATGGAAGGCTATGATTTCGGTCAATAACATATCTATGCGCTTTGGGGCGCGCGTGCTGTTTGAAGACGTGACTTGCAGCTTTATGCCGGGGCGGCGGTACGCAGTGACTGGGCCGAACGGGGCGGGCAAGTCTACCTTTATGAAGATTGTCACGGGAGAGCTGGAGCCGACCAAAGGCAACGTGACGCGGCCCAAGAAGTGTGGCGTTTTGCGGCAGGACCAGTTTGCGTTTGACGAATTTCGCGTGATCGATACGGTGATCATGGGAAACACCGGACTGTGGGCGGCGATGCAGGAGCGCGAAGCACTGTGGGCCAAGCCCCACGAGCAGATGACGGACGCGGACGGGATGCGTCTGGGCGAACTGGAAGGAATTGTCGGCGAAGAAGGTGGATATACAGCGGAGCCTGACGCCGGCGTGCTGCTCGACGGACTGGACGTTCCGGCGGCCCTGCACGAACGGAAGATGAAAGAGCTACAGGGTGGACAGAAAGTGCGCGTGCTTCTGGCGCAAGCGCTCTTTGGCAATCCGGCGGCGCTGCTGCTGGACGAGCCTACCAACAACCTGGACTTGGATTCGGTGCATTGGCTGCAGGAATATCTGGAAGAGTACGAAGGCGTGCTGATTGTGATTTCGCACGACCGACACTTTTTGAACACGGTGTGTACGCATACCGCGGATATCGACTACGAAACGATCATTCAGTACGTGGGCGGATACGACGAAATGGTGATGGCCAAGACGTCGGTGCGCTCGCGCATTGAATCGGAGAATGCGCAGCGCGAGAAAAAGATCGCTCAGTTGCAGGATTTTATCGCGCGGTTTTCAGCTGGTACTCGGTCGGCGCAAGCTACTTCGCGAAAGAAGGAAGTGGAGCGGCTGCAGACCACGGAGCTGGCGCGCAGCAACATTCAACGCCCGTATATTCGCTTTGACATGAAGAAGCCGTCGGGGCGGCATCCCCTGGAATTCAAGTCGGTGCGGAAGTCGTACGGCGATTTGAACGTGATTCACGGATTCAGCGCCAGCCTGGACCGCGGCGAAAAAATTGCGCTGATGGGGCGCAACGGCGCTGGCAAGACGACACTGGTGAAGTCGCTGGTACGGAATGCGCCTGGATTTATCGACGAGTCTGACCGGCACTTCGGCGTAGACACGGGCACCGTTCGTTGGGGGCATGAAGTGTCCGTCGGGTATTTTGCGCAGGACCACGGGGACTCGATGGAGCGCAGCAATATGCCGACGATCGAATGGCTTTGGCAGTTCGATCCGGCGGCATCGCAAGAGGAATTGCGCGGGCTGCTGGGGCGCATGCTTTTCAGCGGAGAAGACGCGACCAAGCCCACGCGAGCGCTTTCTGGCGGAGAGACAGCGCGTCTGCTTTTCTGCCGGCTGATGCTACAGAAACCGAACGTGCTGGTGCTGGACGAACCGACGAACCACTTGGATTTGGAGTCGATCAACGCACTGAATATCTCGTTGCAGAAATATGAAGGCACGGTGCTGCTCGTGACGCATGACCACGACGTAATCGACGAAGTGGCGACGCGCATCTGGCATTTCCACGACGGCAAGATCGAGGACTTCAAGGGGCCGTACGAAGAGTGGGCGGTCAAAATGCAGCGCGCGGCTGCGGCGCAAAAGCTGCAGAAATCCACCGCATAGCGAATCACCGGCGTCCGGTGCTTCGCTCGCGCCTGCGACTGGTCGAACGGACAGTACCCACACTGAAACTTTTACCCGACTTCTTATTGTCGCGGCTGGTCGCTGGACCTACGATGGCAAGAAGCGAGGTCTGGCCGTGGAAAATCATCATCGAATGGACGCGCTGCCGAAATTCCTGTTTGGCGGCGAGAGTCTTGCAACACAAAGCCCATCGGAACTGAAGCGCGGGCTGATTGTAGACGCGATTTGCGTGCTGCTGTTGCTGCTGGGCCTGGCGGGAGCAGCGTTTGGGCAATCGCAGGATCCTCCGAAAGACCAGAAGCAGCAAGGGCAGCAGTCCTCCAACCAAAGTGCGCCGCAGGCAACCCCGGTTCAGCCGCAACAGGAAGACTCCGTTCCGGAGGCCGCGCGCAAAGCCAAACTGAAAAAAGCAAAGAAAGTGTACAGCGAGGAAGATCTGGCTGGATTGAAGGGCGGCGTCTCCGTGGTTGGCGATCCAAACGTGCAATCGTCGGCGAAGTCGGCAAACAGTGAAACGGTTGCGGCGGGCGTCCCGGAGCAAGGCACTATTGACGGCAAATCCGCAGAGCAAACCTGGCGCGGCCAGGCGGCCCAGATTCATTCGCAAATGGATGCGACCGACGAACAAGTCAAAGCGTTAAAGGAAGACATCAAGAAGAACGGCTCCTCTGGCTTCAATGCGCAAAAGGGTCTGAGAGATAACGTCGTCTACCTGGATGACAAAACCGCACGTGTACAGCAACTAGAAGGCAAGAAGAAGAAGCTCGAACAGGCGCTGGATGATTTGCAAGAGCAAGGGCGCAAAGCGGGCATTCCCCCCGAATGGGTTCGCTAGAAACGAACACCCGCCAGCATCTCCCCGAACCGCAAAACCGCCCTATATCAAACCGCCGGTAATTTGCCCTTATTCTCCAGAACCTGAACTGGAGGCACCATGAAGGTCGCAAACTTGTTGATTGCAGGCACTTTGGCTGCGTCCACGGCATTTACGTTGCAGGCCAGAGAGCACGACTATCAGAAGGGTGTGCTGCTCCGCATGGACTCGAGTTCTTGCGGGTATTCCGAGAAGGACGGCAAGACTTTGGTCGGTCAGATCGTCGGCACAGACGGCCAGCACAAAAAAGCCCAGGAATTGCTGTGTCAGGAGTACGTTCTGGAATCGGACCGACTGACGTATCGCATTCGTCCGAAAGACGACAAGCATCCAGCACTGTTGCCCGTCGGCGAGAGTGCGCAGTTCCGCCTTCACAAGGACAAGATGATCCTGCGAGTTGCAGAGGGCGACGGCAAGGAGCGCGAATACCTGGTGATTTCAATGGTGCCGCGCGACGATGCCAAAACCACACAAGCAGCGAGAGTTAATCCTTAGACCACGGACGACTTCAGAGTCCCTTCTCCGAGCGAAAAATGCGTACGACGGTGACAGGGTCGCGCTGGTCGCCATCGACTGCGGCGTTGAGGCGGCGCATGTCCTCCGCGGAGATTTTGCCGGCGAGATCGGCAAGAGCCGCGCGCAGGTGCGGGAATCTGGCAAGCGTTTCGCGGCGGACGATGGGAACGGCATCGTAAGGCGGAAAGTAGTGTCGATCATCGGATAGCGGGGCGAGATCGAGAGCGGCGATGAGGCCGTCAGTGGAATTGCCGGCGACTACGTCCACTTTTTTGTCGATGAGAGCACGATAGATGAGGCCCAGGTCCATGACGCTGGGTTGGGCGGCAAAATGCAGGCCGTAGCGCTGGCTCCAGCCTTGATAGCCGTCGGGACGCTCGAGAAATTCGTAGCCAAATCCGGCGCGCCAGTGCGGGGCTAGCGGAATGATGTCGGAGATGGTGCGCAGATGGTATTGGCGGGCATCGGCGCCCCGGACGACCATCGCGAACGTATTCTCGAATCCGAGCGGCTCGGTGACTTCCAGCGGAAAGCGCGCCTCATAACCTTGTTTGACTCGATTGTAGATTGTGGCTGCGTTGTCTTCGCCGGGAGCTTCGTTGAGCACTGCGGTAAGAGCGGTGCCAGAGTATTCGACGTAAAGATCGAGATCGCCGGAGAGCAGCGCTTTGTGGCAGAGCAGTGTGCCGCCGAGGTTTGATTTGCGGATCACGCGAATGCCCGTTCGCGCTTCGACGTGCTGGGCGAGAAGCTCCGCGAGAATCACTTGCTCGGTGAAGAACTTTGAGCCGATGGTGATGGTAGGTTGTGAGGACTGGCGGCAACCGGAGAGCAGGCCGGCGAGGAAGCAAAGGCCGATCAGGATACGATATGCGCGACACACGTCAGGAGACTCTCAATCGGCGCTCGAGCAAAGCGAGGAGGCCGTCAGCTAGGAGAGCGAGCGCAGCCGCAGGAACCGCACCGGCGAGAATGACAGGGTCGCTGACCATAGCGACTCCGCGGAAGATAAAGGTGCCCAATCCTCCGGCACCGATGGCTGCTGCGATGGTAGCGACGCCGATGGTGATGACGGTGGCGGTGCGAATGCCCGCAAGAATGACCGACAGCGCCAGCGGCAGCCGGACACGCAGTAGAATCTGCGACGGCGTCATGCCCATGGCTTCGGCGGCTTCGAGCACAGCGGGATCAATCCCAGTGAGACCGACATAGGTGTTGCGTAGAATTGGCAGCAGCGCGTAGAGAACTAGGGCGACGACAGCGGTTCGCTTGCCAATACCGCCGAGGAACGGAATCGGAATCAGAAAACCGAATAGCGCCAGGCTCGGAATCGTCTGGAAAATACTGGCAAGCGCCAGCGCCAAGGAGCGCAGCGCCGGGCGACGCACAATCAACATCCCAAGCGGCACGCCGATAGCGATAGCGATAAGCATGGCGATGACAACGAGCGTCATGTGCTCCAGCGTGGCACCGAGAATCTCCGACCAGTGCGTGACGAAAAAGTGGACCGCGCTCATGCCGGCGCTCCGGGCAGCGCGAGAAGGGAAGCAGCGAACGCGCGAACCTCGGGATGATCGATTCGCAGGAATTCCTGCGGCTCTGCAGCCGCAACAATCTGTCCGGATTGCAGCAAGACGATTCGCGAACCGAGCAGCAAGGCTTCGCGGAGATCGTGCGTGACGAAGACGATGGTTTTGCCGAGACGTTTGGCCAGTGCGGCGAATTCGCGCTGCAGCTCGGCACGCGTCACCGGGTCCAGCGCGCCAAACGGTTCGTCCATCAGCAAAATCGGCGGATCAGCGGCGAGAGCGCGGGCAACGCCTACGCGTTGACGCTGGCCGCCCGAAAGCTCGCGTGGCAGACGCTCGCTAAATTCACCGGACTCCAGGCCAACGAGTTGAAGCATTTCACTTACGCGCGCAGCAATGCGATCCGTAGGCCAGCCGAGCAGTCCCGGCACCAAGCCAATATTTTGCGCGACCGTGAAATGCGGAAAGAGACCGGCTTCTTGAATAACATAGCCGATGCCGCGGCGGAGTTGAATTTCATCCCAGTCGGAAGTCGAGCGCCCCTCGACAACGACCTGGCCGTCCGACGGCAACAGCAATCGATTGACCAAACGCAGAAGCGTGGTTTTGCCGCTTCCGCTCCGGCCGAGCAGCACCAAAACCTCCGCTGTATGTACATCCAGTGAGATATTTCTAAGAATCTGCCGGTGCACAGCACCATTTATGCGATAGGAAACGCCCGAAAACCGAATTGCGGCTCGGCCTTCCTCGATCTTCGCATTCATTTCGATTGACATGGGTAGAACCGAGAGAGACCATCATACGGTATCTCAACAGCTGTCCAGCCTCTCGCGATTTTTTGGCGCATCCTTCGTTCAAATCCCGCATCCAAAGGAAGGGGAAAACGTTATGGGAGCCGTCGCCGCCGCCACTCGCATCCGCAATGACATCCATACGCGCCTGTTGGAGGCGCGCTCGCGCACCGACGAAGTTTTCCGTATCGTTCGCGAAGATGCGCTTTATAACCGGCCCATCCGTGAGCGGCATCGCATCATTTTTTACGTCGGACATGTGGAAGCGTTCGACTGGAATCTGCTGGCCGAACGTGCGTTTGGATTGAAGCCGTTCCAGCGGGAATTCGATCAGCTATTCTCCTTTGGCATTGATCCTATCGAGAGCGGCTTGCCCAGTGACACGCCAGCCGATTGGCCGGAGCGCCGGGACGTAGACAGATATGTGCACCGTTTGCGGGACGAACTGGATCAAGCCATCGAGCGATCTCTGGCTGCGCCCTGGGAAGGGCATCCCCAACTCAGCACCATGCTTGCCGTAGCTATCGAGCACCGCATGATGCACGCGGAAACGTTGGCCTACATGCTGCATCGTTTGCCGTTCGATCACAAAGTAGCCGGGCCACCGCCGTCGGATTGGCAGACGCCGCGAGTGAAGTCCCGCCTTATGGAAATCCCGGAAGGTTACGCGACACTCGGACTAGTGAAGGAACAGGGCGACGAATTTGGGTGGGACAACGAATTAGGCACCCACAAGACGCGGGTCGATGGATTCGCGATCGATAGTTGCAACGTGACGAATGGCGATTTTCTCCGCTTTATTCAGGCGGGCGGCTACCAACATCGCGCTTTGTGGAACGATGAGGCTTGGGCTTGGAAACAGCGGGAAGGTATCGAGTATCCAGCGTTCTGGCGTCCAGCTGGCAATTTGTGGATGTATCGCGGGATGTTCGGTGAGACGCGTTTGCCAACGGAATGGCCGGCGTACGTGAGCCACGCGGAGGCCAGCGCCTATGCCAAATGGCTTGGCCGAAAACTGCCCAGCGAAGAGCAATATCACCGGGCAGCGTTTGGAACACCGGGCGGGCGTCGCGAGCGGGCGTATCCTTGGGGCGAAGAGGCGCCGAGCGAGCGCCATGGTAATTTCGATTTTCACCACTGGGATCCATCCCCGGTGGGAGCGCACCCCGATGGCGCCAGCGCGTTTGGCATACACGATTTAGCGGGCAATGGATGGGAGTGGACGCGCAGCGCTTTCGCGCCATTTGAGGATTTTGTGCCGATGCCTTTCTATCAGGGCTATTCGGCGAATTTTTTTGATGGCAAGCATTTCGTGATGAAAGGCGGATCGCCGCGGACTGCCGCGAGCATGCTCCGCCGGTCATTCCGCAACTGGTTCCAGCCGCACTACCCGTACGTCTACGCAACATTCCGTTGCGTCGAGGACTAAGCGGCCGCATTGCGGCTGCGTAACGAACCCACGCCCGGGAGCCAACATGCCGACCTCTTTCCTGTCCACACGGTACGTGTCCGAATTTGCGGCCGAAGTACGCGAGTCACTGACCAAGCCCGGACAACGCGAGCTGCCGTCGAAGTATCTCTACGATGAAGTCGGATCTGCATTGTTCGAGACGATCTGCGTGTTGCCCGAATACGGCTTGACGCGCGCGGATGCCCGGTTGCTAAAGCGTCATGCCGAAGAGATTGTGACGCTGCTGCCTGCGCCATTCCATGTGGCGGAACTCGGAAGCGGCAGCGGCAAAAAAACGCGCTGGATTCTGGAAGCGTTGTCGCGGCGGCGGCGCACCTACTACTACCCGATCGAAATTTCGCCGTCGGCGCTCGAGGCCTGCGAAAAAGAACTCGGCCAGATCGACATGGTCAGCGTTGTGGGATACGAGCGACCGTATCTGGAAGGCCTGCGAGCTGTGGCGGACGCGCGAGCGGAAGAGGATCACCTGCTAGTGTTGTTTCTTGGCAGCACCATCGGCAATTTCGATCGCAGCGCCGGAGATGCATTTCTTGCGGAAGTGCGCGAGATTCTGCAGCAAGGCGATGCGTTATTGTTGGGAACGGATCTGGTCAAAGACGTCGATGTGCAGTTGCTTGCCTACGACGATCCCGCTGGAGTGACGCGCGCGTTCAATCTGAATCTGCTGGCACGCATCAATCGCGAGCTTGGCGGCAACTTCGATTTGTCCGAGTTCCAGCATGAAGCGCGATGGAACGCCGCCGAACGGCGAGTCGAGATGCACTTACGGACTACCAGCCGGCAGCGAGTTGAGATACCGGCGGCGGGATTGCGTGTGATGCTCGACGAAGGGGAAACCATCTGGACGGAGAGCTCTCACAAATACGAGCCGCGCGAAGTAATCGAAATGGCGCGAGGCACTGGTTTTCGTTGCGAGGGTCAGTGGATCGACCGGGAGTGGCCATTCGCACAGAATTTGTTTGTGGCGGATTAAACCGCTAGAACGCTTCGATGTGCCACATGATGCGTCCAGACCAGGTCTTGTGCTTCGTTAGAGTAGGCCGCCAGACCGCCAGAATCTGCGAGCCTTGATAAACGCGCTCGAACCCTTCCTCGGATTCGGACACGGTTTCAATCGGCGCAATCCAAAATTCTTCGGCAAATGGCGCGTGCAGCCCTACGCGAACACGCTGCCAGCCATCTTCCATTTTCAACATCGGTCCAGGCAGCACGCCGCTGAAACGTAGATTCTCCGGACCGGTGGGCGTTTCGAAAAACCGGTCGGGCTCGGACGGTGCCAACAAATTGATGACGGACTCGATGCCGATGGCCAGCGGACGAGACAACGGCTCACTGAGGCGCAGGCTGATTTCACAGGCGACTTCGATTCCCCGAGGAACCGGGCCGAACGAAAAGTGCTTCGTGATGGTCAGCACACTCGCAAGCTCGTCATCTTTTCCGCCGAGCGCGACTGTGCCCTCGCGAACCAGCTCCGCGTCGTGAGGCGCTGTGTGCTTTACCGAGAAACCGCCTCCCGCAAAACCGCCATCCTCACGCAATTCCAGATTCTGATAATCGGTATGGGTACGCTCTGGGTCGAAAAGCAGAATGCGAAACGCGTGGCGCGGCCAGCGGTCGTATCGCAAGAATCGCTCGAGCCCCGGCTCTTTGACTCGCGTTTGCTCGTGAATCGTGACCACTTGACCAGCCGCGGGTTTCGCCGTGACCTCGCGCAATCGCGCATGATACGACTCCGGCCGTCGGGAAATCGAATTGATAAGCGTGGCTGCGGCGGCACGAAAATCCAGAAAGGCCAGCGTGCCGCCATCCGATGGCTTGAGCAGTGCCTGATATTCCGGCGCCGAGAAAAGAATCTCCGTCGTGCCGTCGGCATCGAAATCCAATAATTCGGCGCGCGCTACTAGCGCGCCGGGCGTCTGGCGATCCGCCAGTCCATCGGCGCGAATCAGATTGCGCCAGATGTCCGTGCGCAGGTGGGGCGCGTACAGTCCGCCGAAGATTCCGTGCCAATAGGCGTCGTTGCATTGCGCCCGGTGCAGCAAGTCGCGTGCTTGAGCGAGTTCTGCCATTGAAGCCGGGTCGCTGCGGCGCACCAAAGTCGAGGCGATGCGTGCTGAGGTACGCAACATCTTCTTATGCATCAAATTAGACTCGGAGTATTTACGAAAAAAGCCCCGCCAAGAACCGCCGCGCAGAAACGACAAAATCTCAGGCCGCTCCTGAAACTCTTTGTGCACGGCACTAAAGCGCTGCCGCACCCGCGTCGGCAGCGTCCATTCCATCATTTCCGTATAAGAAGCAGTCGGCAAGTCGGCGCGGCCAAGCGGGTCGTGCGCGGCGAGATATTCGGCCGGTGTTGAAACTTTCAGCCACTCGGCATTATCTTCGAGCGCGGCGAAGAAATCCTTTAGCCATCCATCCGTATAACAATGCTCCGCGGTGCCGGGCCAGACGCCGAATTTCTCCATATCGTCGCCCATGGCCGCGACCCCACCAGCATGCGCCGCCGAAGAGTCCCGAAGATACTTCACGACGTCCGTGACCGCTCCAAACGGGATAAGGTAACGAAGGCTCTTCTGACCGGCGTAGAGCCGTACCGTCTGTCCGCGGTCTTCGGCGATATACGCACCGAACAGCTCCTCCGGCTCGAAACCCGCGGAAAGAAAATGGATATCGTCCACAAGCGTGTAGCCGACACCCGCCTCCGCCAAGATCCCTGGAAGTTGCGGTTCCCAAACGCGTTCCGCAAGCCACGCTCCGGAAGGACGCTTGCCGAAATGCTTCTCCAAATACGCGCTCAGCCGGGTGATTTGCTCGCGCTGATCCTGCGGCGGAATCGAAACCAAAATAGGCTCATGGAAGCCGCCACCAATCATTTCCACTTGACCGCGATTTACCAGCGTTTTTAGCAGCGGAAAATAATTAGGCCGGTTCTCGAAAATCCAACTCAGCAGCGGCCCGGAGTAGTGCAGCCCCATGTGAATGGACGGGTGTTTTTCGAGAAGCTCGACAAACGGCAGGTAACAAGTGTCGTAGGATTTCTCGAACACGTGGCCGAAATTGCCGCAGGGTTGGTGCGCGTGAATCAACAAGACGAGATGGAAATTCTGCGGCATGGGGACAATTTTGCTCGGTACACATCATACCGTGCGCCAAGGTTTTCTTTTCAAGGCGTAGCAGCTGTGCGCCTAAGCCGCAAACTGCACTCGTTGGATGCACGCAGGCGAGGCCAGGGTGCGATTGACACCCGCATTGTGCTTGTGAAAGGCTACCTGTAGATAAACCTTTTATGCGAGTGACAGCCAAAGGCGAGTACGCCACCCAAGCGGTATTGCATCTGGCCATGCAGTACCCCGAAGTCGTGGCTATTCACGACATCGCCGAGCGCCACCACATTCCGCTGAAATATCTCGAGCAAATCCTGCTGGAGCTAAAGCGGGGCGGGATTCTCGACAGTCGCCGGGGCGTCCACGGCGGCTATACGCTCGCCCGCGCGCCCGAGCAAATCTCCGTGGGCGACGTGCTTCGGTTGGTTGACGGCGCGTTCGCCGAATCGAGCTGCACTCACGCCGAGACCCGGCTGGGCTCCATGTGCGCGGAAGGTCCGAGCTGTGGCCTCAAACAAGTCTGGCAAGACGTGCAAGATGCCGTCGAAAAAATCCTCTTCGCCACCTCGTTTGAAGAGGTCAAGAGACGCACATTGCCGGGCGGTGAACGCTCGCAGCCACTCGCCCGGCTCGACGCCTGATCCACAGACCATGCTAAAAGCAAAACGGCGCGCCAGGCACGCCGTCTCCTGCAAAATCAACTCCCTGTTTCCCCCTGCTACTTCTTCTCGTACCAACCGGAATTGACCGGCGTGAAACTCGTCCACTTTTCCGGCAAATCCTCCAGGGCAAAAATTGCCGTCACCGGACACACCGGGACGCAGGCTCCGCAATCGATGCATTCCACGGGATTGATGTACAGCTGCTTTTCGCCTTCGAACCCCGGCTCGTCCTTGCGCGGGTGAATGCAGTCCACCGGGCAGACGTCGACGCACGCAGTGTCCTTGGTGCCGATGCACGGCTCGGCGATTACGTAAGCCATTCAACCTCTCCTTTATCAAGACCGCGGGCCGGCCGCTTTTCTTCGCGGAATCACCTGCACCGTCGAAAATTTTCTTATATCACGCCGCTGCTTTGGCCAACAAGCTTCGTCTAATAATGATTGTAGACGGTGTGAATGCGTTTCTCAACTTCCCGCCGTGCGGATAAGATAGAGGTGAGGGCAAGCATGAGCATTCGGACCGGAATCCTCGCATTTCTGCTTTTGGCGGCTACCGGTGGCTTTGCCGCTCCGCAAACCGCTTCGCCGCAGACGCCAGCACCTCGGGCCAAAGCTGCCGCCAAGGCCGTGCCGGACCCGGAGATGATCGACACCCAAGGCCTGCAAAAGCTGATCGAGCAATACCGGGGCAAGCCGCTGCTGCTCACCTTTTGGGCTACCTGGTGCGAGCCGTGCCGCGACGAATATCCTATGCTCAACGAACTCGCTAAGCAGTACGCTCCCCAGGGGCTGCACGTTGTGGGTGTCAGTCTCGACCAGGATGGCGATCTGATCTTGATGCGCCGTTTCATCGCACGCTACAAACCGGTTTTCCCAAACTATCGAAAAAAAGGTGGCGATGAGGCCGCATTCGTCCAGTCCCTCTTGCCGGGTTGGAGTGGCGCCATTCCGGCCTCCTTTTTCTATGCCAAGGACGGACGCCAAATCGGTCATCTGGTCGGCGAAGGCACCCGCGAAACCTACGAAGCAGCAATTCGAACCTTGCTCGAGAAATAACGACCCGTCAGTTAATCCGCAACCTCAAACCAGGAGCTGAGCTTTGAACCTCACCACGAACCTGCGCAGCGGCTACATCCAGGAAGATGTCGAAGACTATTTCTATGCGTTGCTCCCGGCGCGCGACAAAGTGATCGCCGAGATGGAAGACTACGCCGCGCAACACGACACCCCCATCATTGGGCCGGCGGTGGCGCGCCTGCTTTCGCTTCTGGTACAAACTTCAGGGGCCAAGCGCATCTTCGAAATGGGCTCGGCTATCGGCTATTCCACGATCTGGCTCGCACGAGCCGCCGGACCCAAAGCGCAAGTCTTCTACACCGATGGCGATCCCAAGAATGCCGAACGCGCATCGGAATACTTTCGACGCGCGGGCGTCGCCAAACGCGTTCGCGTTCAAGTCGGTAACGCCCTGGAATTGGTCGCCAAAGCGTCAGGGAAATTCGATCTGATTTTCAATGACGTCGACAAGCATCAGTATCCAGCAGCCCTCAAAGCCGCTCTGCCGAAACTAAAGCGCGGCGGACTCTTTATCACCGACAACACTTTGTGGTCGGGACGCGCCGCGCGCCCCGCAGCATCCGACGACAAGCACACTCTTGGTGTTCAGGAATTCAACCGCCTCGTCTACGCGTCGAAGGATCTCTATACCGTACTTCTGCCGCTTCGCGACGGCGTAACCATCTCGCGCAAACTCTAGCGATTGTCTCGGCGTGCGCAGCTCTCGACCGCCGGCTGTATTTATTTGTAGATTTGGACTACCGCAGGAAATTCTTCAGGAAAAATCCCACGTTCGCTGGCCGCTCAGCCAGCCGCCGCATGAAGTACGGAAACCAATCTTTGCCGTACGGAATATAAATCCGTAGCCGGTACCCGTCGCGCACCAGTCGCTTCTGCAAATCCGTACGCACGCCATAAAGCATCTGAAACTCGAAATCGTCTTTCGAGATCTGCTTCGTCGCAGCAAATCGAATCGTCGCGCCGATCATCTTCGGGTCGTGCGTCGCAATCCCGTGATAGAACCCGCTGGCCAGCAACAACTGCATCAGCTTCACGTAGTTCCCGTCAACATCTGCTTTCCGCGGAAATGCTACGTCTGCTGATTCCTGGTACGCGCCTTTACAAAGCCGAATCCGGCAGCCATACGCCAGCAAATCCTGCACATCTGCTTCACTTCGGTACAAATAGGACTGAATGACCGTGCCCACTGCGGGATTCCGCGCGCGCACACACTTCACCAGCTCTACCGTCCGTTGCGTGTAAATCGAGCCTTCCATGTCCACACGCAAGAAGTTTTCGTATCCGACGGCCCGCTCCACGATCGAGAGCAGCAGCCCTTCGCAAAACTCCGCACTCAGATCGAGCCCCAGCTGCGTCAGCTTGCAGGAAACGTTCGCGTTCAGTTTCTCTTTGGAGATGCGCTCGAAGATTTCCAGATACGCGTCGCGTGCCCTCTGCGCATCCGCGGTAGTCGCCACGTTTTCGCCCAAATAGTCCAGGCTGGCCATCATTCCGACTTCGTTACAAGAACGAGCAGCGGCAATCGCTTCGTCCAGCGTCTCGCCGGCAACAAATCGCCGCGCCATCCGCCGAGTCTTGGCGTTGGAGGTTACGAAGTTTGCGAATCGTTGGCTTTCGGAAAGCTTCAGCAGTGTCGAGCGGAGCATGGAGACTAGATTATGCCCATGTATAAACCTACCGCCTAGCCCTTGTGCTCTTCGAGGAACTTCTCGGCATCCAGCGCGGCCATGCATCCGGAGCCAGCCGCGGTTACGGCCTGGCGGTACCGGTGATCCTGCACATCACCTGCGACGAATACTCCCTCAATCTTCGTCAAGCTGCCATGTTTCGCCAGCAAATACCCGTTTTCGTCGGTCTCCAGCTTGCCGCGAAACACCGTGGTGTTCGGGTCGTGCCCAATGGCCACAAAAACTCCGTCCAGCACAATCTCGCGCTTCTCCGAAGTATCCGGATTCCGCAGCCGGATGCCGGTCACCACTCCTTCTGGAGCGAGAATCTCTTCCACTACCGCTGGCGTTACAAACTCCACTTTTTCATTCGCTCGTGCGCGGTCAATCATGATCTTCGACGCGCGGAAATCCTTCCGACGGTGAATCAAATACACTCTGCTGGCATACCGCGACAAAAAGTTAGCTTCTTCCATCGCGGAATCACCGCCGCCCACCACGGCGATCGGCTTCCCACGGAAAAAATATCCGTCGCAAGTAGCGCAAGTAGAAAGCCCACGCCCAATCAATTCCTTCTCGCCTTTCAACCCCAGCAACCGCGCCGAAGCGCCAGCCGCCACAATCAGTGAGTTGGCCTCGTAAGTCTCTTTGCCTGCGGTAATCTTGAAGGGTCGCTGCCGAAGATCCACTTCGGTCACCGCGCCAGCCTTAAACTCAGCGCCAAATTTCTGCGCCTGCTTGCGCATATTCTCGATCAGCTCCGGTCCCATGATGCCGTCGGGGAAGCCGGGGAAGTTTTCCACGTGCGTGGTCAGCGAAAGTTGCCCGCCCGGCTCGTTCCCGTCCAGGACCACCGGCTTCAGATTCGCGCGCGCTGTATAGATCGCCGCGGTCAAGCCTGCGCATCCACTGCCAATGATGACAACATCATTCATACGTTCACCGATTGCTATTAGATTCAGAACCGCGCCAGCGGGATACAGCGGCAAGCTATTGTAGCATTCTCGTTGTAAATCAATAGGATAGCGGCCTATTCGCGCGTCTTCCTCGTTGAGTGGGTATTCCGCGGCGACGGGGAACCTGCTACAGCCTTCGGGCGGGCGCGGGTTGCGATTGGCTTGGCCTGGGTGGATCTGACCGCGCCGTCCCGAGAGGCGGTTCAATTGTCGAGAAGGATTTCTTCAGGCTCAGAACCTCGCAGGGATTTCCCATGGTCCGGACCGAATTTGACTTGACAAGCACGTATCGTGAGCAGTCTAATCCCCCCACTTCTAGCGGACGCCGGTGCAGAGACTGTCCCCTGAATCCCGGCTTTCGGGTGGAATCGTGGCGAGACTCCCATCGTCACTCGACCTCGACAACTAAAATTTCGAAGGAGACTCCTACATGAAGGTTCCGCTCCGGTTTGTAGTTCTCTGTTCGTTGGTGTGTCTCTTTGCCTCAGCTAGTTTTGGACAGGCTGTCAGCAGTGCTGTGGCGGGCGCGGCCTCAGTCGACCCCGGCTACGCCCAAAAGGCGCCGAAGCCCATTTCCTCGGTGCCGGCCGGCGTTTCGCTGAGCTCAGTCGTCCTGGACGCCGATACAGGAGCCGTTATTGGCGGTGCTTCAGGGCTGGCGACGACAGCCTCCTTGATTAACGTCAACCCCCTGTGCCAACCAACCAACGACGACCGATTGAACACCAATAACCCATTGCCCAATCAATCGAACATCGACGGGCTCAACACCCTCTCAACTTTTGACGGTGCGTTCGTTGCCCAGGCTGGCCCCAGCGCAAGTCGGGATTTTCGTTTCACCATGATCGGCAACGATCCTCGTCTGGGGCATCCCACCGTTGTTCCTGCATGCCTCGATGAGGTTTCTCTCACGCTTCTGAACGCGGACGGCTCCGTATTCGCTAACGTCCCCTTCGCTCCTTTCGAACAAGCGGTTCTCGAATCTCCCAACTTTGAGCCGCTCAATTACCGCTCCGGTGCCCGCGTTCAGTATGCAGACGCCGTTCACCGGGCCCAGTTCTTTAACGTAATGAAGGACAACTGGCACACGGTGTTGATGCCCAGTGTGACTGCCCGGACGACCATTACCGTGCCGCGCTTCGTGAACGTTCAACTGAAGGATGGGACCATCGTTCAGGCCCGCTCGTATTTCACTGGGACCGCAGGCGACGGAAGCACGTTCGTACTAATGTTGAGCCCATTGTTCAACTTCTTTTTCGACAATGAGGTGGTCAGCCAGATCACTCAAGGGAACTTTGTAACCAACGGCCTCAACATGACTTTGTTTCCGAACACTTTTCTGTTTTCGCTGAACACCACGAATCCCAATGTTCCCGGTCAATGCTGCACGCTCGGGTTTCACACGTTTTTCCTCGACGGCGGCTTCCCGGAGGACCGTTGGGTCACCCAATACGCCAGCTGGATTTCTCCAGGCCTCTTCGGCGCGGGCTTCCAGGACGTGACCGCGTTGTCGCACGAAACGAGCGAGGCCTTTGCGAATCCTTTTATCAGCAATCCAGCGCCAAACTGGCAGTTCCCCGGCCAGCCTGCCAACTCGAAGGTATGTCAAGCGAATCTCGAAGAGGGTGATCCGATCGAGGTCCTGCCCAATGCAACCGCCACGGTCGAAGTCAAAGAGAAAGGCTTCCGTTTCCTCTACCACCCGCAGAATATTCCTTTGCTTCAGTGGTTTGAAATGGGAGCCACCTCCAGCGCCATAGACGGGGCCTTCAGCTTCCCGGATGAGACCGTGCTCACGCAATCTGCCATCCCCTGCCCGCAGTAGCCAGCGGGTCCGATAAGCTAAATGTTGTCGGGGCGGGTGACGACCTCACCCGCCCTAACATTTGTAACTGCTATTCTTCCTCGAATGACTGTCTCCTCGCTCCTTGAGCCCACGCATTTGCCGGAGTAAACTTTCGTTGCATTTCTCCGAGGTGAGCAATGTCACGCATCGTGCGCTGCGGTCTGATTCAAGCCAAGTGTGAATGGTCTCCCGAGAAATACACCCTCGCGCAAATCAAACAGAAGATGATCGACAAGCACGAGGACCTGATCGCCGCCGCCGCCAAGAAAAAAGTCCAGGTCCTCGGCCTGCAGGAGCTGTTCTACGGCCCCTACTTCTGCGCCGAGCAGCAAACGAAATGGTACGAACTCACCGAGCACGTTCCCGACGGTCCCACCATCGTCGCAATGCAAAAACTCGCCAAGAAACATCAGATGGTTCTCGTAGTCCCCATCTACGAGGTCGAAATGACTGGCCTCTACTACAACACCGCCGCGGTCATTGACGCCGACGGCCGTTACCTCGGCAAATATCGCAAGCACCACATTCCCCACTGCCACCCTGGCTTCTGGGAAAAGTTTTATTTCACTCCCGGCAACGCCGGCTATCCCGTTTTCGAAACGCGCTTCGCTCGCGTCGGCGTGTACATCTGCTATGACCGCCATTTCCCCGAAGGCGCTCGCTGCCTCGGCCTCAACGGCGCCGAGATTGTTTACAATCCTTCCGCTACCGTAGCTGGCCTCTCCGAATATCTCTGGGAGCTCGAGCAGCCCGCCCACGCCGTAGCCAATCAATATTTCGTCGCCGCCATCAACCGTGTCGGCACCGAAGCTCCATGGAAAATCGGCGAATTCTACGGCAAGAGTTATTTCTGCAATCCGCGCGGCAAGATCGTTGCGCAAGCCAGCCGTGACAAAGATGAATTGCTAGTCGCCGAACTCAATCTCGACGAGATCCAGCAAGTCCGAGACACCTGGCAGTTCTACCGCGACCGCCGCCCCGAATCCTACGGCGAAATCACCCGCACCCGCGCTGCGGAAAAAGGCGCAGCCGCCGACTAGACGAAGCCAATAACGCCCAGCCAAACTCATGACCGGCCAACCCACTCCCTCCCTCACCGCCCAAACCATCCGCGACAGCTCTCTCTACAATCCCGACCTCGCTCCCGTTGAACCTGCCCGCCGCACCTGGACCACTTACTCCTACGCCGCCCTGTGGATCTCCATGAGCGTCAACATCCCGACTTACATGCTCGCCAGCGGCATGATCGCCGGCGGCATGAACTGGAAACAAGCCCTCTTCACCGTTTTCCTCGGCAATGTCCTCGTCTTGATCCCGATGATTCTCAACGCCCACGCCGGCGCGCAATACGGTATCCCCTTCCCGATCTTCGCCCGCGCGAGCTTCGGCGTCCTCGGAGCAAACGTCCCGGCCATCCTGCGGGCCCTTGTAGCCTGCGGCTGGTTCGGCATTCAAACCTGGATCGGCGGCGAAGCCATCAACGCCATGCTCGTCGCGCTCATCCCAAGCTGGCAGCATTTCGCGCAAGGTCCCGCGGCTTGCTTTCTTTTCTTCTGGCTGCTCAACGTCGCCGTAATCTTGCGCGGCATCGAAACCATCCGCTTCCTGCAAGGCATCTCCGCGCCATTCCTTCTCCCGATAGGTCTTGCTTTGCTCCTTTGGGCGCGTAGTAAAGCCGGCGGCTTCGGCCCCATGCTCGCCACGCCTTCCAAATTCCAATCCTTCCCCGAATTTTTCCGCTTCTTCATCCCATCGCTCACCGGAGTCGTCGGCTTCTGGGCCACGGTCTCGCTCAACATCCCCGACTTCACGCGTTACGCCCGCAGCCAGCGCGACCAAGTAATAGGCCAAGCCCTGGGGCTTCCCGCCACGATGACCTTTTACTCCTTCATCGGCATCGCCGTAACTTCCGCCACTCTGATCATTTTCGGCCAGGCTCTCTGGGATCCGGTCTCGGTCCTTTCGCGCTTGGGCAATCCCTGGGCGGTCGTTCTCGCGATGATTGCCCTCCTCATCGCCACGCTCAACGTCAACGTCGCCGCCAACGTAGTCTCTCCGGCCAACGATTTCTCCAATCTTTCCCCGCGCCGCATCAGCTTTCGCACCGGCGGCCTCATCACCTGCTTCATCGGCGTCGCCATGCAGCCGTGGAAACTCATGGCCAACTACGGCACCTACATTTTCGGCTGGCTTGTAGGCTACTCCGGTTTCCTCGGCCCCATAGCCGGCGTCCTGATCTGCGACTATTTCCTAATCCGCAAAAAGCACCTCGCAGTCGACGATCTCTACCGCCGCAACGGCCAATACGAATATTCCGCCGGCTTCCACTGGCAAGCCATCGCCGCCCTGGCCGCAGGCGCCGCCGTAGCGTTCATAGGTTTGGTCGTTCCATCTCTCCGGGTTCTCTACAATTACGCCTGGTTCGTAGGCTTTTTCGTCAGCTTCGTCCTCTACTTTGTCCTCGCACGGCAAATCGCCGCCAGACCGACCATGTAGAGGCCGTCCTTAGGGCGGCCAGTTCGAAATGCCCCTAATCACCAGTCATCAATCACTAGTCACCCATCACAAATTGAAGTTAAATGTCCGTGCCTCGGAGGCTCCCAATGGACTTCGCCATAACCTTCAAACCCGACATGCCCATCGACCGCATCCTGCGCCTCGCCCAACAAGCCGAATCTGCGGGCTTCTCCTACACCTGGCTCTTCGACTCTCACGTCCTCTGGATGGAACCGTTCCCGCTGATGGCCCTAATCGCCACCAACACAAAACGAATGCGCATCGGCACCTGCGTAACCAATCCCGCCGTCCGCGATGTCACCGTGGCCGCCAGCCTCTTCGCCACCCTGAATCTCGCCTCCCATGGCCGCATGGAAATGGGTATCGGACGCGGCGACAGCTCCCGCCGCGTTCTCGGCAAAAAACCCACCACGCTCGAATATCTCGAAGAATTCGTCCGCACCTTCCGCGAGCTCAACGCCGGAAAATCCGTCGACTACGAAGGCGTCCCCACTCGTTTCCCCTGGGCCACCGCCGGAGTCCCGCGCGTCTGGGTCGCTGGCTACGGCCCCAAAGCCCTACGCACCGCCGGCAAAATCGGCGATGGCGTCATCCTGCAATTCGCCGACCCCGACCTGATCGACTGGTGCATGGGCTTTGTCCGCGAAGGCGCCCGCGAAGCCGGCCGCGATCCCGCAAAAATCGAAGTCATGTCCGCCGCTCCGGTCTGGGTCTCCGACGACCTGCCTAGAGCCCGCGAACACGTCCGCTGGTTCCCCGCCTTGGTCTCCAATCACGTCGTCGATCTCGTCTCCCGCTACAAACCCGAAGAACTCCCCGCCTCCCTAACATCTTTCATCCGCAATCGCACCGGCTACAACTATCTCCACCACGCCGAAGTCGGCTCCGACAACGCCAACTTCGTCACCGACGAAATCGTCGACCGCTTTTGCATCATCGGCCCCGCCTCCGAACACCGCAAAAAGCTAGCCGCCCTCGCAGCCGTCGGCGTAACCCAATTCAACATCTACCTAATGTCCGGCGAAGAAGAAAAAACCCTCGATCTCTACGCCCGTGAAGTTGTGCCTCACTACCGGGTGACAGCCTCTTCCAACGATTGATGTCTAGAGGGCATCTGGTGAGAACACTTGACGAATTTGCTCGGCGTGCGCTTCAGAGGTCGGCACGCCGTCAGAGTTCCATCCGAAGCGAATCAGAGATTCGTTTTCCGCCCTGCTGGCAGATGAAGGCAGGGGCCGTGTTCATCGTGGCAGGGTGTGGTTCCATCTTTGTCCTCATTCTCGCGAGCCCCCGACATCCGAGCGATCCGCCCTACGTCTTTTTGTTTCTACTTATGGTTTTAGCGTCCCTTCCGCTGGCGGTCCTGGTGCTACTCCCAGGCCGGGTTGCCATCGATCCCACGGGAATCAAGCAGCGATTTTGGTGGCGGTCGGAGAAACGCATCGCCTGGACCGATTTCGCTTCCGCGATCCGCGACCGAGATACCGGCTCTACGATTGTCTATGGAAAGTTCACAACCCCGATTACGTTTTCCCCTTATTTGGTGGACCAGTCAGGATTCGATCGTGAAATGAAAGCCATTTCGCGAACCACGGAAATCCCTGAAGACATCTGAGTCGGTCGGATGGGATCTTGCTTCACTCCGCCTCTTCTTTGCCTCCGTTGCGACCGTCTTGCCAACCCAAAACAAAAGCACGGTGCTAGCGATTGCTAGCACCGTGCGGTTACGCGTAGAACGAATCGTCTACGCTACGTTTCTCGCTGTTTAGTTACCGGCGATCGTCGTTGTCTGTTTCAGTCGTACGCACCATGCCGCTGGCCAACCAAGCGCCGCCGCCCGTGCGGATCAAGAACGCAATGTTCGGCTGGCTCGTGCAAGAAGCCGGAAGAGCACCCAGGCTGCCCCGGAAATTGGCATTGCCTTGCGCGCTGAGAGTTACGAGCGGAGTATCCACCGTTGTGGAATTCCCCGTAACGCCAGTCACGTCGCAAACCAAGGTTCCCTTCACGCTGGTCACGCCATCCGGTGTTCCGATCGAATTGCCCGCCGCCAGCACCAAGCCATCAACGTCAAAGCGAATGTTGCCATTGCTCAGGTTCACTTCTGCATGTCCGCCCGATGTGTGCCAAGCCAAGCCACCGCCGGTAACCTTACCCGTGCCAACTCCCACAACGTTGCCGGGCGTAATGATCCCAACGATGCTCCGCCACTCCACTTCGTTCTCGCCAAAGCTGGAAGGCGCCTTCGCATGGACCAGATTCATTGCGCCGAATACCAGGATGCCGAACAGCACGAACCCGATCACCGGCAATCCCTTCTTGAACAGCCAATTATTCCTCAGACCCTTCATGTTCCGTTTTCTCCTGTTTTCAAAGTGATTTACACAGCCGTATTCGCAAATGGCCCTGCTGGCCGCAGTCGCATCTCTGCTCGTTTGTCTTCGATGAAGACCGGCTGTGCACAACCGGCGCAATGTGAAAACTACGACATCACCACAAGTCCTAGCGCAACTGAAATAGCCAACGCGTCAAAGCACGGATTCCCACGCTCTTAACAACTAGGAGACCCCACCCCCCGCTCTTTTATTCCCTCACCAAGCGCGTCGCATCATATGTTCACAATGTCGTCCCGAATCCCCGCGCCCCCCAACAATCCTCGCCGGGTGACGGATCTGCTTTTTTTGCCTTTTCGTCTTTTCAAGGGCCCGCGCCAGAAAACCACAATCCCCAGCACTGACCGTTGTTTCCGCACCAGGGGGGTAGGAAGGTGTAAGCTTACGACGCCCGCCCCAAACACTCTGAAGGCCATCTATCCAGGTTTCGAATTGAGGAGAGATAGACCATGGTTCGTCCTCTTGTGTTTTGCATCGCGTTATTTCTGTCTTCAAGTGTGTCGCACGCCCAAACCCCGCTGGAACAACTGGAAAAGCGTACCGGTCTGGGAGGTGCCAATGGATTGAGCGATTCGAAGGTGGCTTCCGGCTTGAAAGAAGCGCTTCGGGTCGGCGCAAACAAGGCAGTAGGCTTAACCGGCAAGACGGACGGCTATTTTGGAAATGAGGCCATCAAGATTCTGATGCCCAGCAACCTGCGTACCCTGGAAAAAGGCGTGCGCGCCATCGGCTTCGGTCCCAAGATCGATGAGTTTATCCTCAGTATGAATCGTTCCGCGGAAGCCGCTGCACCTTCCGCCAAAAAGATTTTCGGGGACGCCATACTGGCCATGAGCTTTGAAGACGCCAGGAAGATTCTCTCCGGAAGCGACACAGCGGCCACCGACTACTTCAAAGGTAAAACCACCGATCAACTTACCGCTGCCTTTCAGCCCTTCGTGGAGAAAACCATGAGCGAAAACGGAGTCACCCAGCAATACAAAGCGCTCACCGACCAATACCAGTCCATCCCCTTCGCAAAAAACCAGACCTTCAACATCAACAAATACGTCGTCACCAAAGCCCTCGACGGCCTCTTCTACGAGCTAGCCGATCAAGAACGCCAAATCCGCAAAAACCCCGCAGCAAGAACCACCGCCCTGCTAAGAGAAGTCTTCGCCAAGTCCCATCCCTAGATTCTTAGCTAGGCGGCGGCTCACCCGTAGGCCACTGAACTCCTTCTGGCTAGCCCGCCTTTTTCCCCGCCCACACATCACTCAATCTCATGCCCCGCTTCCGGAGCCGCATCCGGCGCGTTCCGCAGAAATTTCATCATTCCGCTTCCCTTCGCCTTCCCCGCCCGTGTCTTGAAAAACTCCGCCGCCGTCTCCACCACTCCCACTTTTTGCGCCACCGCCGTAGCAATCCACTGATTCAAGGACACCCCATCCTCTTTAGCCAGCCGCTGCGCCGCCTTCTTGATCGAATGCGGCAGTTTCAATGGATATATGGCCCTGCTCATCTCTTCACCTCCTCAAACCTCCGATTCACAAATAAGTCCCTAACCCAAACTGCAGTATCCAGGACCTTCTCTGCTATCCCCATGAAAACAAGCTGTTTGTGATATATTTCTTGACAATTACCAATTATGTGATATACTCTGCTCAGTTTTGCCAGCCGGGATCGTCCGTTGCTGGCATTCTTTATGTCTCGCCGCCCGGCTGTTTTTCTAACTTCCCCGCACTCCACCTCTAACTCCGCACTCTTGCTTGCCCTGAGCCTCGAAGGGAGCGCTCTTATGCAAGAGAGAAAAGCTCATCCTCTTCCTTTTCAACGCGTTGCGCACTCTTTGGGCAAAACACCCGGTATGGCGTCTGTTCCGTCTTTGCTTCCTACCTCATTATTTCTTTACTTCGCTTCTGTTCTAACTCCTTTATCCGCAACACTTACAGCCAATCTCCGTGTTTTAGCCGAAATCAGCGGAAATTGTCCGCCCGCAACTCCTTTAGATGCAACACTTGCAGGAACCAGCGCCGTAACCCCTTTAGGCGCAACACTTACAAAAAAACTGGGGGAGGGGGTTCCACCTCAACTCTTGCCATTCGCCCCAAACCCTGCCATAAAGCGGGGCTTATCCAATTCGGGAAGCCACTCGAGGATCTCTCATGCGCCCCTTAACCTTTGACACCATCATTCGCAATGGCACCATCGTCACTGCCACCGACACCTACATCGCTGACATTGGCATCGCCGACGAGAAGATCTCCGCCATCGCTACGCAGCTGCCCGCTGAAAATGCTGGCCGGGTCCTCGACGCTTCCAAGCTCCTCGTCTTCCCCGGTGGCATCGATGTGCACACTCATCTCGACATGCCCTTCGGCGGCACCACCAGCGCCGACGATTTCGAGACCGGCACCACCGCCGCGGCCTTTGGCGGCACCACCACGCTCATCGACTTCGCCATCCAGTACAAAGGGCAAACTCTCCGCCACGCCTTCGACACCTGGATGCAGAAAGCCCAAGGCAAAGCGGTCACCGACTACGCGTTCCACTGCATCATCACGGACCTCGGCTCCGCGCAACTCGAGGAAATGTCTCAACTCATCCGCGAAGGCGTCACCAGCTTCAAACTGTTCATGGCTTATCCCGGCGTCTTCATGCTCGATGACGCCAGCATTTTCCGCGCTATGTCTCAGGCTGCCGATCAAGCCGGATTCATCTGCATGCACGCGGAAAACGGTGGCGCCATCGACGTCATCGTCCAAAAAGCCCTGGCCGAAGGAAAGCGCGCGCCCAAATATCACGCGCTCACCCGCCCTACCACCGCAGAAGCCGAAGCCACCTCGCGCGCCATCGCTCTAGCGGAAATGGCCGGCTGCCCCGTCTACATCGTCCATCTCTCTTGCAATGACGCACTCGAAAAGGTCCGCGAAGCTCGCGACCGCGGCCTGCCCGTTTTCGCCGAAACCTGTCCGCAATATCTCTATCTCTCGCTGGAAAATATGGATGCGCCCGGCTTCGAGGCCGCCAAATACGTTTTCACTCCACCGCTCCGCGAAAAATGGCATCAGGAAAAACTCTGGCACGGCCTCACTCACGATCATCTGCAAGTCGTCTCCACCGACCACTGCCCTTTCTGCTTCAAAGAGCAAAAAGAACTAGGCAAAGACGACTTCACCAAAATCCCCAACGGCGGCCCTGGTGTCGAGCATCGCCTCAGCCTCATCTACACCGGCGGTGTCCACGGCAAGCGCTTTTCCGCCAATCGCTTCGTCGAGCTGGTCTCCACCACGCCCGCAAAACTCTTCGGCCTCTATCCCCGCAAGGGAACCATTGCCGTAGGCTCGGACGCCGACATCGTGCTCTTCGATCCCAACGCCGAACACACCATCAGCGCCAAAACCCACCACATGCGCGTCGACTATTCCATGTTCGAGGGCATCAAGGTCAAAGGCATGCCCAAAACCGTCCTCTCCCGCGGCCGCACCATCATCGAAAACAACCAATTCACCGGCCGCCCCGGCGCCGGCCAATTCCTCCGCCGCCAACCCCACTCCCGCCCGTGACCACCGCACCCAGCTCGCCGCGGAAACTCCGTTGTAGTGGCGCAGCATGCTGCGCCAGCAGCGCCCAGGCGCATTCAGGGTGCTCAGCAGCCAAATTGGTGGCGCATTTCTCTTCAGCCTGCGTTGACCGCCAAATTCGCCGCCGCTATATTCAAGAAATCCCAGCAGTGGAGAAAAACCAATGGATCCGCGCTACCCAGTCGGCAAATTCCAGATGCCCAGCAACATCACTCCCACGCTGCGCCAGCAAGCGCTCGATGAAATCGCCGCTACTCCCGCAAATTTCCGCGCCGCGTTCAAGGGCCTGAACGACTCCCAACTCGACACGCCGTACCGCGAAGGTGGCTGGACGCTGCGCCAGGTAGCTCATCACGTTCCGGACAGCCATCTCAACGCCTACTGCCGGCTGAAATTCGCGCTGACCGAAGACAAACCCACGATCAAGCCTTACGATGAGAATCTCTGGGCTAATCTCGAAGACACAAAAGCGACGCCGGTCGAAGTCTCCCTCAATCTGCTCGAAAATCTGCACACGCGCTGGAACTCTCTGTGGCGATCGCTCAAATCTGAAGATTTCAGCCGCGTGCTCATCCATCCGGAACACGGCGAACGCACCATCGACTGGCTCGCTTGCCTCTATGCCTGGCACGGACGCCATCACACCGCCCACGTCACCACACTTCGCCAGCAAAAATCCTGGTAGCGACGAGCGCGAGCCTTGCATCAAAGTAAGCGCTAAATGAAAACGCTCAGGAATCCTGAAGATCGCGCGAAGATCGTAACTCGCGTTGGCATGGTGCGACCTGAAAGCCCCCGAAAATGGGGCAAGATGAACGCGCACCAGATGATTTGCCACTTGTGCGATTCCTTCTTAGGAGTGATGGGAGAAAAACCCGTCAGCATTGCGCCTGGATGGGTCATGCGCAGCACTGTTAAATGGATTGCGCTTTACACGCCGCTGCCTTGGGCAAGGGGCATGCCCACACGGCCTGAAATGGATCAGACAAAAGGTGGCACCCCGCCCGCCGAATTCTCCGAAGACGTGCGCCGCCTCCTGCAGCTAACCGAGAGGTTTACGAGCGAGCCGCGCGATTTTACCTGGCAGCCTCATCCGTTTTTTCTGCAAATGAGTGATCGAGACTGGATGCGCTGGGGCTACCTGCACATGAATCATCACCTGCGCCAATTCGGCTTGTGAGAAAGAACCGCCAGCACAAGAAAACCGGACGGACGCGCGGTAAACTTATTTCGCGCGCGCAAACTGAAGTCCGCGCTACTGGCTGTTAGCCTATTGCTCGCGCAAAGCCACGACTGGATCGACGCGCGTGGCGCGCAGCGCCGGAATGTAGCTGGCGACAAAGGCTACAGCCAAGAGCAGCACGGAAACCAAGCCGAGCGTCGCCAGGTCTGTGGACTTCACTCCGTACAGCAGGGTGTGCAGTCCTTTGAAGAGAAGAAAGGCGAGAACAACACCAATCGCGGTTCCGATACCGGCCATGGTCATGCCCTGGCGAAGTACCAGGCCAAGTACGTTGATCGGCTGGGCGCCCATAGCGGTGCGGATGCCGATTTCCTGTGTGCGCTGGCTGACGGAATAGGAAACCACGCCATACACGCCGACCGACGCCAGCACCAATCCAAGGACTCCAAACGCGCCGACGAGCATGGCGCCAAGGCGCGCGGGTAGCAAGGGTTTGCCGTACTTCACTTGCGCTTCCATGGTCGTCACCGCATAAACCGGCAGTCCAGGGTCGAGTTGATGGATCTGTTCGCGCACGGCTCCGGTGAGTTGCCGCGGATCGTTTTCGGTGTGCACGATGATGGTAGCGGTATTGCTGTATCGCTGGACCAGGGGGAAATAAACAAACATCTGAGGACTTTCGTAGAGATAGAGATACTTCCCGGTGGGAGTCATGCCAACAACCTGAATCGGCGGCCCGTCTTTCGAAGTACGAAACACTTTGCCGAGGGGATCCTGGCCGGGCCAGATTTTCTTCGCGAAGGTGTCGTTGATGATGGCGACTTTGGGTGAGGTAGCGCTGTCCGAATCGGTAAATTCCCGGCCGGCGATCACGGGAACGCCCATAGCGCGAAAGTAGGCGGGCTGGGCCATATCCAGGAAGGCATCCTGGAGCTGGGTCTTGTCCGTGGTGGCTTCGCCTTCGGGATAGACGTTGACCATATTGCTTTCAACGCCCATCGGAATCATCGCCGTCACGGCGGCATCGACGACACCCGGCAAGGACTTCACGCGTTCGCTCAACTGCTTATAGAACTGCTGGCCGCGCTCTTCCTTGTAGCCTTGCAAGCCGAGATCGAACGACATCATCAGGGTGTGGTCCTGGCGGAAGCCCATATCTTCTCGCGCGGAATTCTGGAAGCTGCGGACGAAAAATCCCGCGCAGGCAAGGAGCAGCAGCGAGACAGCGACCTGGCCGACGACAAGTGAATTGCGAAAACGGTGATGGCCCGCGGAAGCGCCGCCCGAGCGGCCGCCGGCTTTCAGCGTTTCCGAAATGTCGGTGCGCGAAGCCTGCAACGCCGGCACCAATCCGGCGATTATCCCGGTCGCCATGGCAATCAGAAAGCTGAAGAGGAAAATTCTCCAGTCCATGCGCAGGTCAAAGATTTTGATGGGCAAATCGACAGGCATTTGGATGGACATGAGGGCCCACGCGGCCCAGCGGGCAAAGCCGAGTCCAACCATTCCGCCGCAGATGGCGAGCAAAGCGCTTTCCGTAAGGAGTTGGCGAACCATGCGCGAACGGCTGGCACCCAAAGCGGTGCGAGTGGCCAGTTCTTTTCTCCGGCCATTGGCGCGAGCCAGAATGAGATTGGCAACGTTGGCGCAAGCGATCAGCAGCACCAATCCGACGAGCACCATGAACACGGCCATGGCTGTGGACATGAATCCGCCAAGCCCGGGCTCGGGGCGTGCTTTGAGTTCCGGAATCACAACCAGCTGCATGCCTTTGTGAGTGTCCGGGAATTGTTGCGCGAGACGCAGGTCCGTGGGCCGCGCGACGGCTAGAGCTTGCTCGACAGAAACCCTGGGCTGTAGACGGCCAAGTGTTCGCAGATACGCAACGCCGCGGCTCTCGAGGGCATCGGAATTTTGCGGATCGAGAAGAGGCATGGTCGTGAGCGGAACGTATAGATCCGGCTCGAGAAAGTAGTAAGCACCCCGATAGCTCGCGGGAAGCACGCCGATGATCGTGAATTGCTGGCGGTTGAGATTGACGGTCGTACCGATCACTTTGGGATCGCCGCCAAAGCGCTTCTGCCAGTATTTGTGACTGAGAACAATCAACGGATCTTTGTTTTTTACCCAACCTTCGTCCGCGGAAAACGTACGGCCCCGCGCGGCTTCGATACCCAGCCCGGAAAAGTAATTTCCGGTGACCAACTCCGCCCAGGCTCGCTCAGGCTGGCCTTCGGTGCCGAGATTCACCGGATTCGTTGTGTACGCGACCATATCGGCAAAGGCCGGCTTCAATTCGCGATAATCGAGAAAATCCGGGTAGGAGAGGGGCGAAGGGAAATCAGCCAGCGTGCCCTTGGACGCCACCACGACGAGTTGCTGCGGGTCCTT
>Ga0207107_1050_pt1 | contig 30625 bp, 24 predicted proteins | sample Alteio_BWMinHeat_75_FD_153555 | JGI IMG/M metagenome (GOLD analysis project Ga0207107, IMG submission 153555) | Enriched cells from forest soil in Barre Woods Harvard Forest LTER site, Petersham, Massachusetts, United States -... | ecosystem: Environmental > Terrestrial > Soil > Temperate forest >... | reverse complement strand
TTTTACTACATTAACTGTGGGTGCTTCATCAGCATCTATTCCTGCGGTATGGATGGTCCAATACGGACCATCTTACAATACATCTTTGAACGTAGGATCTTATCCGACACCATCATTAACTGTGAACACAACAGATAATTCCATCTCTTTGAATTTTGGGACTATTCATGATACTGCTCCAAATATCACAGAAACGATAGATATTTTGTATACAGTTCAGGTATCTAATCAACCTTTTAAAGATGGATTGATGTTTACCAATCAATCTGTAGCTCGAACTGATAATAATGCATTGACTGCAGCTACTGTATTTAATACTGTTCCGATAACATTAAACGAACCAGATGTGTTTATTAAAAAATCAGTAGTTACGACTAATAATAACAATGCATCTTTTACTGATTTGTCATCAATATATGGAGCTGTCGGTAGTCATACATTGCCACCCGGTTACGCATCGTTAATTAGTACATTGCCTCCATCATTTAATCAGTTAACCGTACCATATTTTCAATCATTTGTTCAGGGAGGAATTTCCGGTTCGGATGCTAATGATATTATTCGATATATTATATTGGTAGCTAATGAAGGAAATTATCCAGCATACAATGTTACCATGACTGATACGATTCTGTCTACCGCTACATATAACTTTATATCCGCGTACAAACTAAATGGCGTTTCTGCTAATGTTACTAGTAGTCAGTCATCGAATGTTATCACATTTACATTCAATGAGCCCATTCCTGCTGGAGGAGTTATGTTCATTATTTATGAGATGCAATTACCTGGACCAGCTCAATTGCCCGTCTGTTTATCGTTCCCAGATACTGTTGCTCTAACCGCATTCTACAATCAAACTTTGTCAACAAATTATGTTACAACTCTCAACCTAAATAGGCAAACTACTGTTAACGGATTTATATTAAGTCCAACCCTATCTTACAGTTCACCATTTACAATTACACCAGTAGGGATTACAACCGGTAATAATGTGACAGCCGGTCAAACCGTATCTGGTTATTTAAAGATTTTATATGCGGATAATACGGTCACTAATTCTGTTGTGGCTACGGTATCATCTAATGTTGGTAGTGTCTCGTTGGTTGGGGGGTCATCCAGTGGTTCGGCAGGAATTATGTGGACAGTATCTAATACGCCTTCAGGTCCGGGATCTTCCATATCATGGAATTCTGGGACTGTAACATCAACGCCAAATAGTTATATGCTATATCCGTTTTCGTTTTTGGTTCCTAATACTCTAGCAAACAACACACAAATCGTCATAAATTCCGTCTTTGCCAGTCAATTGTGTAATATTAATTTTTCAACTACATTCACGGTTGTTCTTCCACAGTTATCTATTGTTAAAACTGTCGCTTCGCAGATCGGCGAACATATCATTTATAGCATTGTGACAACAAATACTGGAACCATACCCGCATCGGATGTATCAATATATGATACGGTTCCAGCTGTATTTTCACCAGCACAATGGTCATCCATATCTTTCTCAGTTGTGCCGGATGCAGATAACGGATCAATGCCACCTATTTCTCCACTGTCAATGAATCCTACGTGGACAGGTACTTACTTTAATGTTTTATATAATCAACTTAATGCTGGTAATTCCATTACTATTCATGTATCCGGAACACTTAATCCATTGGTTTTATCTGGAGAAACAATTACTAATACTGCTTGTACTCAATATTATAGTGTGCCGTCCAATGTAACCGGAACAGAAGTTTTCACGAATTGTAATACCAATAATTTGCAAAATGTACCTACATTTTGTACAAGTGTCACTGATATCACCTATAATCACAATGCCGACTATAATCCATCTCCTTCCCGTGGAACTGTTGGAGCAATCGGAGATGTTATGCAATATGTCACAACTATCAATGTACCACCGGGAAATACTAATTTTAACTATCTTAGGTTCACATTTCCGAATTCAACTGATCTAATTAGACTAATTATTACGTCAGGTAGTTCGGTTGTGGCAGTACCGTCATCTACAAATTTGTCCGTCATCGGCAATCTAAATATTGTCACTAACGCGGTCAGTCAGTACATCGAATTGGATTTCCCATTGGGAATCGTATCGAATTTAGATATGACTGCTCAAACGTATACAATTACCTTAAATCTGCGGATAGCAAATGTCAATACTAATATTACCGGATATTTCTTCAATCCGACAGTAACTTTACAAATATCGTATGATCCCGATATCACCAATCCAAATAGTAACACACAATATTTGGTCATAAACAATTCGACTGGCTGTCAAACTAGTTTTCATGTGGTTGAGCCACATCTCTTGATTACCAAAACTGTAGTTTCTGGTCAAAATATTTATTATGATGGAAGTGTCAAATATCTCGTCACTGTGACAAATTCTATTAGTCAATGGGTATCAACAGCATTTGGTATTTTGATGATTGATGACAGTTTAAATAACCCAACCTTATTCTCAAGTGTTGCACTGACACAGGTCTCTGGGCCTAACATATGGACGATATCTATCAATCCCCCGTTGGTCGCGACGGCATACGGTACCCAATTACTTCCCAATCAGTCATCTCAATTTAATTTAGTCGGAACATTTCAGACGGGCCAACCAGACAGCACATTTCTTTTAACCAATGTTTCCAGTGTAACATATAAATCCATATCAGATACTTTGCCAGATAACACATTCGCCAGAAATGGATCTGATCAAAGTAATGGATTGAACAACTATTACAATACCGCCTCTCAAACCTTATTATTAAGCCCACCGTCTGTTGCGAAAAGTTTAATTTCACCACCGACTTCAATCATAGTCGGAGATACCATACAATTTGCTTTAGTCATTACCTTACCCGAAGTTATTAATCCAAGTATTACTGTGGTGGACACATTTGATCCAAACATGTCATATGTTGCAGCATCTAGTCAAGTTATTACTAGTAGTGGAAGTTCATTTGGATTGTTGACAAATAATTTCAATGGTACAGTTTCGAATCCCACCCCAACTATTACTTCCACTACTCTGACATGGAATTTTGGAAACATTACGGTCAATCCGGATCTGAATGCCGCAAATAATTCATTTTTAATAGTGTACTCTATGAAAATCAATGCAAATCCTGTCTCTGGTAATATATTTACGAATAGTGTAACCCTTAATTCAAATGCGGTTCCAATCGCCCAAACTAGTTTATCCTTTGAAGTTGTCGCGCCCTCTCTTTATATCACCAAAAATAGTTGTTGTAATCAAACAACTTATGTATCCGGCGAATCAATTCCGTATACGATTGTTGTGGGGCACAATCCGAATAGTGATAGTACCGCATATAATTTAGTTTTGACAGATACGACACTGGCGCCGGGTGTCACCGCGTCAAATATTCTTATTCGTAACGTATCGATCTCATTTAATCCACCCATTAGTGCAAACACCTTCACTCTAAATACTAATTACACCGTTAGTAATAATGTCCTAACAATTAGTTCGATGAATAGTCCAGCTAGTCCCATTACATTACCATTGGGATATACCTTAGTGATCAAATACAACGTCACATTGTTAACAGATCCCACTGGTCCCATCACTGATACCGCCAGTTTAATATGGAGTAATTCCCTTAATGGACCGGCAAATCCTCCCATTACGGCATCTACATCAATTAGTATTGGGCAGCCGCTATTGTATATGGAAAAGAGCACTTGTTGCGGCCAAACCGTATTTTCTTCTGGAGAACCGATACCGTATGTCATCACAATTGGTCACCAACCAGTCAGTCAAGCGAACGCCTACAATTTGTCTATGGTGGATACTGTTAGTGGTATTATCTCGACAGACGTATCCATTCAAAATGTCAACGTATCCTTTAATCCTCCGTATGCGGGGGCTACTACTTCTAATGTTACGAATAATGTCTTAACAGTTACTGCATCAGAACTGCCATTGGGATACCAATTAATCATCAGTTATAATGTTGTGTTATTGGCGGATCCTACGGGCCCCCTGACAAACACCGCTGTTCTCAATTACAAAAATGTAGCCGGTACATCACAGACTCCAATCACGAGTACCGACAATGTTACGATAGGATCACCTGTTCTCTATATGAATAAAGACACGTGTTGTAATCAAACCGTCTTTTCGCCCGGAGAACCAATCCCATATACTATCATCGCGGGACATACCCCAACCAGTCAAGCGAATGCCTACAACTTATCAATAGTTGATACTATTAGTGGAATTACCTCAGCCGATGTATCCATTCAAAACGTTAACATAAGTTTCAGTCCGACTTATGCCGGTACCACTAGTTTTAGTATTGTGAACAATGTTTTGACAGTAACTGCATCTGAACTTCCTTTGGGTTATCAATTAATTATCAAATATGATGTGGTACTTTCTGCAGATCCTACAGGAGCTTTGACAAACACCGCTGTTCTCAATTACAAAAATGTCGCTGGAACATCACTTACTCCAATCACGAGTACCGACAGTGTTACGATTGGGGTACCTGCACTCTACATGGAAAAAGATACTTGTTGCAATCAATCTGTTTATTCTTCCGGGGAACTTATACCGTATACTATCGTTGTCGGACATCTTCCCATTAGTCAAGGAAATGCATACAATCTGAGCATAACGGACACTATTAGTGGGATTCCTTCGGCGGATGTTTCTATTCAAAATGTTAACATTACTTTCAATCCACCGTATGCGGGTACTACGAATTATAATATTACTAATAATATCTTAACAGTAACCGCATCAGAGATGCCTTTGGGATATCAATTGATCATTACGTACGACATTAAATTACTAGTAGATCCTACTGGCCCCGTCACGAATACCGCTAGTATTACATATCAAGCTATCAATCCCGATGTTTCAGTCGTGTCGGTTCCTCCAGTGACGACGACAATTACGATTGGGGAGCCGTCACTTTACATCACCAAAAACACTTGTTGCAACCAAACAGTATTTGCATCGAATGATCCTATACCATATACTATTACTGTGGGGCATAATCCAAATAGCAAAGCGAATGCGTATAATGTGGTGGTTAGTGATTTAATAAGTAATATTTTTGCAGATACTGCTGTAGAAAATGTTCAAATCGTATTTAATCCACCGACATCAGATACATTTGATTCGAATAATTATAACTATGTTTACAATAACAATAATACTGGAACCCTAACAGTCAATTCAATGGATGGGGTCACTACAAATCCAATCAAACTGCCTTTGGGATATCAATTAATCATTAGCTATAACATCGGCTTAGTTACGCTTCCGATGGGTCCCATTAGCGATATTGCCACCCTTCATTATACAGATGTAGCAAATAACCCGACGACGATTAGTACTCCTTCCGTTGTAGTAACTATTGGAGGACCTTCATTGTTCATGAATAAGCAAGTCTTTGTCAATCAAAATCAATTCATATCTGGAGATAATATTCCATATCTGATCACAATTGGTCATAATCCTGGAAGTCAAAGTAACGCCTATAATTTGACGATGAGCGATGTCATTATGGGACTTCCAACTGCTGACTATCAAATCCAAAACTTAACAGCTACATTTAGTCCAACTTCATTACCATATCCACTTAATGCATCATTTAATCCACTCACAAATACGATAACGGTGACAACTACCGAATTACCACTTGGATACAAGATTATAGTTGAATATAACATTCACTTGTTGGCTGATCCACCTGGACCAATTTCTAATTCCGCCTCATTGACTTACATGGATAGTAATGGACATGTTTTCACGACATCGACGCCAACTATTATTGTCACTGTCGGAGCTCCTTCGTTGTATATCACTAAGAATGTATGCTGTAACCAATCTGTGTTTAAGTCCGGAGATTCCATTCCGTATACGATTATCGTCGGTCAAAATCCAAACAGTCAAAGTGATGCATTTAATGTGGTGATAACGGATACGATTACCGGAATAAATCCGAGTGATATTCAGTTGGAGAATATTGATATTAATTTCAATCCTCCGTTCCCACCAGATACTATCACTGCTGCGAACTATACATTCAGTGGAGGCGTTTTGACAATTAATTCCATGAATAGTAGTCCTACAGTTCCGTTGGTCTTACCACTGGGATATCAAATAATTATCAAGTACAATATGGTTTTGACAGCGGATCCTGTAGGTCCCATTACAAACGTTGCTCAAGTGAATTGGACCGATGCAGCCGATAATCCTGGGACGACTTCAGCTCAGGCGGTGGTAGTGGAAATCGGTGATCCGTTGTTGTACATTGACAAAATGATAGATTCTACACAAACTAAATGGACGACTGGTCAACCCATACCATACATTATTAATATTAGTAACACGCCAAACAGTATGTCGAATGCATATAATTTAGTTATCACTGATATCTATGGTCTTAATAATAGTGATGTTACTATATCAAATGTAACCGTGTCAGTCGCACCATCAATTCCATTATTTTCGCCGACGATAACAATTGCAGGAAATACATTGACTATTGGATCAATTCCAGAATTACCATTGGGATATGTATTGACAGTCCAATATTTCATCACGTTATCATCCAATGTCATCGGTAACGTCAGTAATACCGCAACATTGGCATGGAACCGACGACCAACCGATCTAACACCGATAACAGCGGCCAGCTCCGTGACTATTGTGATTGGTGATCCTGTACCAGTCGTTGAAAAATCCCCAGCGACCGACGTAGTTAAGCCAAACGATATAGTTATTTGGGACATCACCTATGAAAATGACGGTCAGTCTACTGGTATGAATGCATATTTATTAGAAACGATTCCATATCCATGGCTAACTTATTTCCCATTGGCTGGATACAATTGGTTACCTCCGCCGAATGCAAGAAGTACTACATCTTATGCATATGAGCTCGGTAACGTACTGTCCGGCACATCGGGCATGGTCAAATTCGCCTATGAAATAACCGGCCCCGTACCTGAGGGAATTACTCAAATTAATAATACTGTTGATTTGTTTATGACATCCAATAATCCGGATACGGGAACTCTGGAGGCGACTGCGGAAGGAACAGTTTTACTCAATGGACATTCTCAAATTAAGATCACTAAAGAAATAACAGATGGATGCTTATGTCCCGGTCGCAACATTATATTTACCATTTATGTAACAAATACGGGTGATACACAATACGATGGACCATTGTATGTCTATGAAACAGTTCCGAGAGAAACATCGTGGAATAGCAAATTTAGTGATAAAGGATGGATTCGTCGGGATAAATATTTGATTTATGAGATTTTGAATAGTGGTTCGTCATTAAATCCTGGAGATCAACTTATGGTAAAAATAGCTTATAGTATACACCACGTCATGAAAAAGTGCATTCTTACGAATGTTGTGCAGGTAAGTTTCTCTGATACAGTTCCTCCGCAGAATATCTTGGATCAATACACTGATAATGTATTGTTAAACAATTGTCCAAAACCCGGAGGAATGGTGATATACCAAAATAATAAGTCGGAGTCAAATGAAACAAAATGTCGTGATGATACAAGTAAACAAGACATATGCCTCAATGAATTGAATGTCAAATGCAATTGGTGTAAGATATGTAGGAAAATTAATTGTCAACATAATCGTAATCGATTCTGAACATGATCGTAAATAATACGATTTATAAATTCATAAATTTATAAATCAAATATGTTAGACCTAACAATGAATATTATTGTTATCTTGGTCTGGGTAGAGGCTGAGGTGGTAAATTAACTATGTTTGTTCCTGGTACGACATAACCTATTCCACCTCCTGGAATATTAACTATGTTTGTTCCTGGCACGACATAACCCATTCCACCTCCTGGAACACTGACTATATTTGTTCCTGGTACGACATAACCCATTGACATGTTTGTTGATTAGTTGGATTGTCTATATCAGTCAGAATCTCAAATGATTTTTTTTTCAATTTTTCGAATGTACTTACATCTAACAATTCACATCATTGATGAAGTGTATTTCATTGCCCAAATAATTAGTATATACATAATATATTCTAACTATTGAATATTGAATATTGAATGGTGAATGTTGAACAAACCAGTTTTATTTTTTTCTGGGTCTAGATACGGATGGGGGCTTGTTAGGGAAATAAACAATATTTGTTCCTTTCATGACATTACCGATTCCGACGCCTGGAATGTTGTACATGGTTGTTCCTGGTATAACATTACCGATTCCAACGTTGGGAACATAGACCGTGCCTGTTCCTGGTATGATATTACCTGTTGACATGTTTGTTAGTTAGTTATGTTATTTATATAAGTTTGGATTCTCTTAGTGATTTTTTTTCAATTTTTTTTATTAGTGCATAATAACTTATGAATCAATAAAAAGAACGCGCTATCGACTTCCTTCAGGTAAGTAGTCTATCCCAATTGGTAAGTAATCGAATACAGTGTGTCGATGTCATCAATTTCTGTTTCCAATATAGAAAGTGTGCCAGTCACTCCTTCAAATTTTCCTGCACCCGCAATCACGGTCAATTGGTTGACAATAGGCCATTCGGTTTCCACATATAATCCTTGGGAAGAAATAGATCCGATATTGTCAAAATAGACTGTGTTCATGCAGTAGGATCTGGTTTTGCTTACTGTTTGAATACAAAAAGTCACAGAGAGTCCGATTTGTGGGTCGGAGACGTTTGACCAATGGTGGACAGATGTTTCGGCGACATATTGTGAACCGTGTGAATCTGTAGTTGAGTTTCGATCGGTGCTATAAAATTCGGTCACTCCGAGTGTTCCCATGGAATAAAGCGTGTCTGGTTTGTTCTCGACAACTCGCGCGAATGACAAAGCGATGAGAGTACTCACAAGAAACAGTATGTCGAGCATGTGTAGTGATATAATTATTTTGAATATTGAATTGTTCTTGCACTTAGTTTTTCAATTTTTATTTGGTGATAATAAAAAATTGAACACAACAATATATTGGTTATGCTATTTAATTAAATACTCTTAAGCAAAATTGGTTCAATCCGTTAACACCGACGAATGTACATGAAACAAGTAAATTCTAAAAAAAAGTCTAAATCATCGACACGTCCAAAAACAATAAAGAATCGTTGTAATGGTATTACCATGAAGAGATCTATATCGAATAAGGGGCGACCATGTGAAAAAGCCGCAATGACAAATGGTTACTGTTATAAGCACCAGTTTCAATATAAATCAAATTTAGATAAGAAATTGTTTGATCTTGAAGATGAACTCGATGATTTTCGAGCCAAACCAGTTCAAAAATCATCGTCATTGGAAGACGATTCGTCTACTCAAGAATCCGTACATGTTGCTGAAACTGTAGGATTCACTACAACTGACTGTACATTGAATTCTCCAAAAGAAATATCCCAGAATGACACTTTCATTGGAGCTCCACAAACAGAAAAAGATGTCTCATCCCAGATGAATCAATCAGCCCCATCTGATTTAAATGAGTTAATTGATGATACAGATAATTCTGGAGAAGTCGCACACGTTCTCGCAACTGTTGTAGAAACCTCGCTTCCGTTACCACAAATTCTCAGTGATAGTTCAAATAATTCTACTGAAGATATGGACATTTCAGAAGCATTCGCTAATGCAATATACAATCAAATATTGAAAAACTCTATTCGAGAAATGAAAGAGAAAATGAACGCAAGTCTGAATGCGAAATTCAATCAACTCATGGCCAGATTGAATATGCCTTCCGAATTGAAAATGTCCACGTATTCCGTATCGCAAAATATGAATTCGGTTAATGTGTCTTCGGCTGGACCTAGGGACAATGGCGCATTAGCCACTTGTGAAGAGACCATTACACCTTGTAGCGTCCCGGTCAATAATTCTAGTAATGCCCCGAAACAACTACATCAGTCTAAACAACAACCGGCTGACCGATTAACAGGAATCACGAAACCAAATAATATAAGATCCGCTGCAGCAATACCCTCGACAAAATTAAAGCAAGTATTCACATCTGATAGAGCTGTGATACAAGCTGCTAGATCGACGAATGGATCGTTCGGGTTGGAGTGCCTACCCTCAGGTAGGCATGACGTACCTGTAATCAAACCTACTCGACTTACGACGGACTCGACCATGGAAGAAACGCTTGCCTACTTTAATCTACCCGAAGGAGACAATAAGCCCAAGAAACAAGAGAAACACAATTTCAATGTAGCCTCTTTACGAGATGCAGATCAGAATAAATCTGAGTCGAGCCTATTCCTCACTAGGAACGGTGTAGTCGTTCAGAGTAAAACATCGGAAGCAACGAAAGTTACCGATTTTAACCTGCCCGTAGAACTCGTCGAGTTCAAGGGACAAGGTAAAACATTGAAAGCAACACTTGCCGATTTTAACCTACCCATTGAACGCAGTAAGCCCAAGATACAAGGTAAACGCGATCCTAACGTGAACGTTAGAAACGGTTCATCCGTTCCGGGTAAACGCGATCCTAACGTGAACGTTAGAAACGGTTCATCCGTTCCGGGTAAACGCGATCCTAACGTGGATGTTAGAACCGGTTTAACCGCGAAAGTACCCGTGATCCAAACTACTCCATCTAATACAATTCCGTATGGACCTAGGGACGGTTTTAACGTTATGGTAAATGAAAACGTGCATGAGAAAAGATCCGGATCTAAATAATTTCCGAATCGAATTTATTCAAAATTTGATATGGAATTGATGCCGATTTGAATTATTAAATTGATATAAAAACAAGTAACCATCCTATATTAATTTAATTGTTTTATGCATATCTACAAAATCGAAGGAAATAAATACTACTTGGCTGACGAGACAAAGAAAACTTATCCAAAAGTATTCAAGGGTTGTCAGAATAGTCGGGCTCTTATTCAGAAGCAGCATTTATCTGTGAATTGTTATGTATTTGCTCGAAAGACAAGTGGTCAGTGGGAAAAATCAAATGGTAAGAGTTATCGAGATGATAAACTGTTTTTGAGATGTAAATGGTTCGATAAGAAATATGGAGAGGATTTGAGTGACTATGAGAATGATGTTCCAGATGCGCCACCTGTTATTGAGCTTGAAGATAATGAAAAATTCTATGACAATGAGGATAACGTGATTGAAATCGAGGTGAGAGGAGAGCGGGCCCATGATAAGTGCTATTTTAGGGTCAGTGATGTTATGGAAGGATTTGGGATGAAATCTTTGCACATTAATATTCTTAATATAAAAAGTGGGTTTAAAAAAAACATTCATTATGTTTATTTAATGATCTTAGGTAATTCGTCCGAACATAAAATAGAAAAATTATTTTTGACATACAAAGGTCTTTTACGAGTCCTTTTCACATCACGAAAGCAAACTGTAGATAAATTCATCGACTGGGCCGCAAAAACCCTATTCGCGACTCAAATGGGAACACATGCGCAGAAACAAGATGTCGTTGCAAATGTATTAGGTATATCAACCACGAATGTAAAAGCTGTTTTCAGCAAGACAGCACATAATATACCATGTATTTATTTATTTTCAATCGGCCAAGTAAAGGATTTGCGTGAATCTCTAGATTTGGATGATTCTTATGATGACGATGATTTTATGTATAAATGGGGTATGACAAACAATCTAAAAAGGCGAACGAAAGATCACGAAAAAACATATGGTGAATTCGAAGGGGCCAACTTGGAATTGGTATTATTCGGTTACATTGATCCTCAATACATATCTGAAGCAGAAACCAGATTAGCGCATTGTTTTAAGGCTATGAATTTAGTTGTCGAACATGAGACATACGAAGAATTAGCCATTATTCCCAAAGAACAAGTTAAATATATCAGAGAACAATGCGAAATGATTTCTGGAATGTACATGGGGCATGTCAAGGATTTAATTATTCAGATTAAGAATAAGGATCACGAAATTGCGATATTAAAGTTGAAGCATGAGAATGATATATTAAAAAAGGATCTTAAGATTGCCAATCTGATGAAACATAATTGAATATGTGTCGTATTGATATAAAAGCATGTGTAATTGAATATGTATCAATGACAAAAGTGAAAGAATATTGTTATACAATTAATCGAGGTGAGAATTCTGTAACGTACATAGCTAAGAACAACAAGGCATTTATGAATTATTTTATTGAGAATATTAATGAATTTCGAGATTTATTGATGGATATATTTACAGATATGTATTCAACGAAATCAAGATATATGAATATATTCTCGGAATCATTTGATACTGTAAATATGTATGATATTAGTATTAACAAGGTTTGGGACTATTGCGTGGAAGATGTATGTGATGTGTTACGAGACAAGACGTATGAAGAATTTGTTATGGCATTAGAGGGTAAACGTAACAATAATCAGCGTAATGATTCATCACACATATCAATACGAAGATCTTCAAGGACGAGAAAGATTTAAAAATGAAATTTGTACTAAACATTATTACATCGTCGCAGCATGTTGTCTCAAGTAGAACTGATAGACTTATTGTCCCGGTCGTACGAAAAAATATAATTAGTATTGAGTATAATACTAATTATATTACATGACAGTCACTGACACTTTTTCATACAACAATCTGATATCAGTACGTTTAAAATAAATAATGACTGCGATTAAAAGAACAATAATTAATACTAATATAACGATTGCAGGTATATTAGTATTAATCGAAATATCCTGACTAAAAATCGGGCAATCACTTCTATTAAAATCAGTTTCATTATAATCGCATCCACACAAGATATCTAAATATTTAGGAGATTGACAAGTGCATGATATGTTACATTCTGAATCATAATCAAAATTATCAATAGTTACATCATTTGATTGGTCAATTATGTAGGTTTCATTCAGAATGTCATAATCAATATTTCGTTTGTGCTTATTTTTGCATCGGTTGATCTGTTGTTCGACATCGTGAATAATATTTTTACCATATATGAATGATTTTTCATTTAGCGCGCGAGCACAACTTCCCATTCGAGCATGAGATACTTGTTGATTCCATTTTCCGTATGCCATTACTAAATTTGCTAAAATATTAGTATCATCCACAGAGTAGGTGCAACCTTGTTGATCAAATATATGTTCTACTTGATAACATTGTTGGCCGCCTTTACCGCATTGACCAAATTGATTATTGATACACCATTGGCCAGAACAATCAATATGATTGTTTTTTAATAGTTTTAAAAATTTTTGATTACTCATTTTTTCACAAGGATCCATGCCGGGTTGTTGCGCGATGTTGATGCCAAAAGTGGATGGATCATAAAAGTAATTTTTTGAATTTTGTGTGGAATTCCAATATTGGGAATATAATTTTGTGTATTGTGGTTTGACACACTCATTCAAACGATCAGTTGGGCATTGACCTTGCGATTGACTTTGTGTTACAAATAAAATCAAGAATAATTGAATCATTGTTTATTATTGTGATCTTATTGGATATGGATCATCTTATATATCATCTGTTTCAATTTTTTCTGATGTACTTGTTATAGATATTTATAATGTAAAACTAACGGCTCATTCTAATTAGATTACACGATTCGTCTTCAATCAACACAACAACAACACATTTTCCGTCCGTTATTCATATTGTTTCGATGTAATTAAAAAATTGAATAATAGAATATTAAGGATATTCGTATACATTCGTGAATAAATACAACTACAACACGATGGGAGTATCTACTTCGAAAACTACAACAACAACACAAACGAACTGTTATTATACTTGCGCAAAAGCTGCTGAAGATGGTGATTTAATAAGACTCCGATGGGCTCGTGCAACTTATTGTGATTGGGATACTTGGACTTGTGCAAGTGCCGCCGTAAATGGACATTTAGAAGTACTTAAATGGGCACGCGACAATGGTTGCCCTTGGAACGAAGATACTTGTGCAAGCGCCGCTTTAAATGGACATTTAGAAGTACTTAAATGGGCTCGTGCAAATGGTTGCGCATGGGATAGCTGGACTTGTGCTAGTGCCGCGAAAAATGGACATTTAGAAGTACTTAAATGGGCTCGTCAAAATAGATGTCCTTGGGACAGCTGGACATGTGAAAGAGCGGCTAAATATGGGCACTTAGAAGTACTTAAATGGGCTCATGCAAATGGTTGTCCTATGGATCGGTCTACCTTTTCGGGGGCTGCTACAAATGGACACTTCGAAATACTTAAATGGGCTCGTGAAAATGGTTGCGAGTTAGATAATTCTATATGTTCAATTTGGCTTAAACGAGAAGGTATTTTTCCCAAACAAGACTGTGTAATATCACATAGAAGTTCGCTTGATCAAAATAGCGATAATGAGAGTTCTTCAGACGACATACCAATTTGGAATCGTCGTATCCGTAGAAACTCTGTTTCGAATGGTTATATAAATGATCCTGATACGGATGAAGAAAATAACACAAATATTAATAATAATAACAATTCTTTGAATGATATGCCGAATAGTAATACCGCGGTCCATCCGAATTCACAAAACGAAGAAATTGGCTCTCCGTGGAATCAGAATAATATTTCGTTCTGTGCGGATGCCGCTGAAAATGGAGATTTAAAAAGACTTCAATGGGCACGTGAAAATGGTTGTTCTGATTATGACGTTGTTATGGATAATTCTCCAAATTATAACAATATGTTCAACAACAATTCTATTCCTGAGAACAATTCTTTGGATAATCAACCGACTAATAATCCAGAACCCATCAAACTAACCGAAGAAGAAGTCATTTGGCTCAAGCAAGAAGGCGTCATACCACATAATCAATTGGTCAAACCAGAAACTGCAATTCAAAAACAAGCCCCTCTAGAAAAACGAACTGCTTCTGATTGTATAATTTGCTTTGAACCTCTCATTAAAAATATCGCTTTTGACCCATGTGGCCACGTTGGTTGTTGTAATGGATGTATTGAACAATTGAAACAAAAAGTTTGTCCCATATGTACTAAACCTTTTGAGAAAACGCTCCAAATTTTTCATTCTGGTCGTGATAGTTAAATCAAATACTCAAAAATACATTGTATTTGTCAAAAATCTATGTGACTAAAAAAAAATTGAACCCTGACATACTTAAGACATTTTATATTAATCCATATGAACAATCACGAGTCACAATCACGAGTCACAATCATGGGTAGGAATCAATCAAAGATATGTAAAAATGGCAATTATCATGCAAGTGCTGCTCACCGCGAAATATGTAATCCGGCACGTCAAAAAAGCGATGTCGGGTTATATACGATTTCAAATCGTGGTGTTATATCGACGGATGATTGCGATAACGAACCTATCTACCTACATACACGGGCATATCAAGATAGCAATGGGATCGACATCGTTGCATATCATAACGATGATTATACAATTACTGGTCGCCACGAAATACGTAATTCGGCACGTCCAAATAGTAATGATGGGTGCTACACCACTTCAAATCTTAGTGATATGTCGACGGATGATAGTGATAGTAATGATACGGATGTTTCTTTCGATCATCAAAAGGAAAATAATCCAGAACCTGTCGCGCTAATTAGAGAAGAAGTTATTCATGTCAAACCAGAAGGCGTGACACCACATAATCAATTGGACATAACCGAATCTACAATTCAAAAACAAACGAATTGTATAATTTGTTTTGAACTTGTTGTCAAACATTTCGCTTTTGATCCATGCGGTCACGTTGGTTGCTGTGATGGGTGCATAAGGAAATTGAAAAAAAAAGTTTGTCCCGTATGTAATGACTCTTTCAATAAAACGCTGCAGATTTTTCATTCGAATTGAGATAGTTAAAAATGGTGTTCATTTATTTTTGCAGAAAGACTCTGCCAAAAAATATTAAATCCAAAGAGTAATAATTATTACTTTTTGAATCGCTAAATATTTTCAAATAAAAAATTGAAATTTGAATCATTTGCATGGTTCATTTATGTATTATTCATTATTCGTCGTTTTAGAGTCAAATGAGTCTTAGCAACGTGTTACCCGCAAATATCATTACATTAATCTTGAATCAGTTGCACAATGGATCTGATAGAGATCTTGTAGTTTTAGCAAATGTTGACAAATTTTGCCGTTGCGCCGTTGGTAAATATGCGAACAAGTATCAAATCAAGCGACCACTAATAGTTTGTCACGAATTTGCTGAAAATGGACAATTAGAACTCCTCAAATGGGCTAGACACATGAATTGTCCTTGGGATTGGCAAACCACCATTTATGCAGCGAAAAACGGTCATTTAGAGCTACTCAAGTGGGCGAGAGCGAATGGCTGCGAATGGAATGTCATGATATGTGCGGTTGCCGCTGAAAATGGACATCTCGATGTGATAAAGTGGGCTCGTGAAAATGGTTGTGATTGGGATGCTTACACATGCGCATTCGCTGCTAAAAAGGGTCGCTTGGATATCCTTCAATGGCTAAGATCGAATGGGTGCGAGTGGAGTGGGATGACAACTACGTATGCATCGAGATTTAAACACCCAGAAGTCCTTCAATGGGCACTAGAAAATGGATGTCCTGGTGTCCATTGGAGTTATTGGTAGTCGATTGACTTGCCCTATATATCGAGCCTTTTTTGGGATTCCGACTATGGTGATGATACAAAAATAATATTATAACAATTTTACAATATTATTTTATTCTGCTGTACTGTTCATGCCTGAAGCAATCATTTGACTTATGTCTGTCATACACTTCTAACGCTATCCATATCACAAGCAAAATACCGGCTATGATTGTCCATATCAAGTAAAGTTCAAAATAAGAAGAATCGTCTGTTAGTTTAATTTCAAGCTCGTATGGTTGGTATGGATAAAAGTAACAGGTAATTGTTCCGTTCAAATTGTATTTTTTATTAAAATCACTTGCGTTGACAACTCCCGCAGAAACATTTTGAACAAACAATTCGTGATCGGATATATTGTGTGTTAGAGTCAAGTATCCATAAGTACATTTGGTCGGACACTCTTGACATACACTGAAACAATATGGCCAATCCGGGTTTCCGGGCCCTCCGCCACCAATGCATTTATATATACAATTACATTTATAGGTACACATTTCGATTTCTGTGTGCATATTTTCGACAACACATTGCGTGTCCACTGCATATTTGTTGAACTTTCTTCCGATTCCAACATTCCATAATACACATGGAACTAAAGACGCGAGTATGAAAAATAGTATCAGGAGCCGTTTCCCGATTGAACACTGGAATGGCATTGGATTTAGATATTTCTTGATATTTTATTCGAATGAATCCGACAACGGAAAAATTGGTCAATTTTTTATTACATATCTCATAACAAAAAATTAGATGAAGCTTCTGTTGAGAATATATAAAAAATTGAAAACTGAACCGATAAAATAGTTTATTACAAATATTATTCGTATTCTTCTGGTTAAGTGGAATGCAATCATTAGTGTTGATAAATTATATTGAAGAGTTACCTACCGAACTCATTATAATGCTTTTAGAAGTTATGTATACCATATCCGAAATATCTCCACAGGTACTCGTTTATGTCAACAAGTTTTTTAAGCGGATCGTTTCAAATTATGCTAAACAAAACGACATTAGAAGAAAAATGTATTGTTTTCAAATTGCGGACAAAGGTCATTTGGAACTTCTCAAGTGGGCACGTAATATAGGTTACGAATGGGATCTTTATGTTTGTTCAGGTGCTGCTAAAAATGGACATTTCGAAGTTCTGAAATGGGCACACAACAATGGTTGCACCTGGGATTCTCGGGTTTGTCATTTGGCCGCTATAAATGGCCACATGAAAATCCTAAAATGGGCTCGTCAAAATGGATGCGAATGGGATGTGAATGAGTGTTTTTCCAGTGCAGCTGAAAACGGTCACATGGATATTATTGATTGGATATTGTCATGCGGATACTTGCCTATACACGATCAACACAAGTTACTGATAAAAAATTGAAAACTGGAGTGCTTGATACATTCTCTTTATATTTTTCATTATTCTTCCGCACTACAAATCAAAAAATGGCAGGCAGTTCCACAGAACAACTCAAAATCCAAACAAATTGTTATCGCCCGGCATCAAGTGATGAACTACGTGCTGATCTTGATAGGTTTGGTATTGATAGCAGTAAGCTTAATGGTAAAGCAGGGTCCAAGACTGTTGACGCGCTACATGGAGAAATTGTTGACAACGAGTCAGATATATCTCTCTTGAGGACTGTCAGTGTATTAAATTTATTTATTAGACATAGTGATCGTTTGCTATTTGAACAAAAGCAGTACTTTCACCAAACCCAGCAGGAGAGAAAGAGAGATCTTCCGGTTGCGGAAAAACTCAAGTCTGGTGAAGAAAATGATTTGAACGCGGTTATCCAAAGAGCAATTCACGAAGAATTAAATTTGGCTCCAAATGAATACGTTATGGGATCTTTTATAAAAGATCCCAAAACAATCACTTCGTTTCAAATGGCTGCATCCTATCCAGGACTCATGACACAATACAAAAAAATTTATGTTGGACTTAGTCTGGTGATCAACGACAACGAGCGAGCAAACAAGTTTTTTTCGGACTTTGCACATACTGAAACAAAAGATGGGGCACCGCGACTTACCACATATTGGCATTGGGTTCCGATCAGGGATCTTCTCAATGCTGAACCATGTGGACAGTCACAGATCGAAATTAAACAAGTCATCAAAGAATTTTTTTGTTGATGCCGTTCTTAATAAAGTTTCGTCAAATTTTCTATTTAATCGTATGATTGAATAAAAAAATTGAAATTTGGAGTACTGGAGTGGTCCATTGAAATATATTAGTATTTTTCTTTTTGTTTGTGAAGTGTGTGAAATGCAATCTGATTTAGTGAATTGTTTTGAACAGTTGCCTATTGAACTAATATTGATGCTTTTAACATTTGCGCATAGAGCAACTAAAGCGACTTTACATGTTTTCAGTCTAGTTAATAAATCGTTTCATTTGACCTGCTCTAGGGTAGCTCATACGTACGATATAAAAAGACTATTGAATTGCTTCGAAATCGCTGCAGAAGGTCATTTGGAAGTATTGACATGGGCTCGGGAAAGTGGGTGTCCTTGGGATAGTGCAACTTGTTCAAGTGCCGCTGAAAATGGCCATTTAGAAGTTCTGAAATGGGCCCGTGTGAATGATTGTGAATGGGACAACTGGACATGTGCACGAGCCGCTGAAGGAGGTCATTTAGAAGTACTAAAATGGGCCCGTAATAATGGTTGTCCTTGGGATAATAATACATGTTCAAATGCCGCTGAAAATGGCCATTTAGAAGTTCTGAAATGGGCTCGTGAAAATGGTTGCAGATGGAATACTTTGACCTGTTCGAATGCCGCTGAAAATGGCCATTTAGAAGTTCTAAAGTGGGCTCGTGAAAATGGTTGCGAATGGGATAGTTGGACCTGTGCAAATGCCGCTGAAAGAGGTCATTTAGAAGTTCTAAAATGGGCTCGTGAAAATGGTTGCGAATGGGACAGTTGGACTTGTGCATGTGCCGCTATGAATGGACACTTAGAAGTTCTGAAATGGGCGCGCGCAAATGGTTGCGATTGGAATTATTGGACTTGCCAGCATGCCTCTGCATATAGACATTTAGAAGTTCTTGAATGGGCTCGTGCAAATGGTTGCGATGGATAAGTGTGAACTAAACTGATTTCAGCCTGCATCCAGTTTACAAACGTGATAGACGAATTACAAAATTTTTATAAAACATAGAAAAATTAAATAAAAGAAGAATACACTTATTCTTCTTTTATTGTATTTTTCACAATTATCTTTTTGGAACTGTGTTGTGCATAATTTGGTGGTGTCTAAATAACTATCGATCTCGTTGATGAATAATTTTGGTAAGTAATTTTTCTTGATATTTATCATCAACGTTATCTGGATCTTCATTTGGATTCCAATACTTTTTTGGAAAATACTTTTTGTTCCATAATACATATACATTCTTTTTTCCCACTGCATATGGATATGGAACATCTGAATTTCCTACAGGCGATTTTAATTCCAAGATAGTATCCTTTATTCGAAAGGTAAATATTTCTCCATCGATCATCGTATATTGATTCGATTCGTCGGATTGAGCGGTGTGAATCAGAATAGTGTTTCCGAGATTTTCTGGATCAGAATCTTCTCCGATAAAGACTTCAATATAATCGTTAATTGAGCCAACTAGTTCTGTGTATTGATCTGTATCATCTTCGTCAAAATCACTATCAGTGCCATCGTATGGAGGGTGACGATAAATATCAATTTTATTTGGATAAACTGATATTTTGAATGGTCTATCCATGTTATCATGGATCATGTAGAAATTTGTTTGATCTGTCATATGATATATTGTTATGATGCATATTTTTTTATATCGGAAGAATATATCAATTTTTTGAATTAGAATCATCTGTTTTGAATTCAATTAGTTTATCATTGCATTTGTATCTGAAACACGGTTCTCCATTGTATTCATTGATATAATCCCAATCAAACAATCCACTATCGGTACCAATATTGAATGGATTAATTTCAATAAAAATAAAACCATTATTCTCGATATTCGACATCGCAATATCAACCACTGCGTCTGAGTATGGGACTTTATTTGTAGTCAACAAGTGGTTAATAAAATGAAGAACTCTATGATAAATATCACTCACCGATATCTGGCTGTTATCAAGAACGGATTTGTAACCATTTTCTAAATCGACATAATATTGCGAAAAGGCAACCAGTTTAGAACCTTTTATAAAACATCTCGTTTCAGTATCGTACAAAATATCATTTTTCCAATCCATTAATAATACAGCCATTTCCAAACTACTATCTAAATCATAAAAGACACGTTCACTGTGGCACAAGACTAGAATACATTGTTCGACAGTGCTGACTTTCAACAATGACAATTCTAATTTGATTAGATCGGGGGTAACAACAATATCTTCGACTTCATCTTCGGCAGGCGTTTCCACACAGAGTTGATAATAAGCATCTTTGGGACTACAACTGCTTAATCTAATAAAGTAATTACCTGGATTTTTCTCAAAGAATTCATTCATGGCTCGACATAACTCGGATATTTGAGTCATACAATCTTTGACATATGGAATGGATTCTTTTGGGCTCTTATATTTCCGTAATACATCATCTATGATTTGGATTAGTATTTTCCGTTCGGTTGCAGATAAAATGTATCTAAATTTGATTTCTTCCGGGGCTAGATATTCTTCGCTGTGGTATGATTGTGATGACATGTGGGAAATTACTATATTAGTTGATATACATTTGTTATGAGTGCAATATATTGTTCAATATTTTGATTTCAAGATAAAAAATTGAAATTTGAATTGCTTGACGAATCCAATTGGAATATTACCAGTATTCTTCTTTTGTTTTGAAATGCAATCCAATTTGGTGAATTACTTTAAACACTTACCAGTTGAAGTTATTATGGTGCTTTTGGAAAGTGCACGTGGGATATCCGCAGTGTCTATATACATGCTTGTTTTAGTGGACAAGTCTTTTCATCGACATGTTTCCCGTTGTATGAGAAAACGTGACATAACAAGATTGTTGTGCTGCGATGATGTGGTTAGAGAAGGTCATCTGAATATACTCAAGTGGGGACATGATACTGGATACAAAATGTATACGTTTTTTCCTGGTTCAGAATGTCAAATTGCCGCCAAGAATGGCGATTTGGAGACACTCAAATGGTTACACGAAAATGGCTTCGCGTGGAATTACAAGACCACCGTTAATGCTGCCCAGAAAGGCCATTTAGAAATCCTTAAATTTGCACGTCAGCATGGTTGCGAATGGAATAAATATATATGTTGTTATGCTGCGGAGAATGGTCATATGGAAGTTCTGAAATGGGCTCACGAAAATGGTTGCCCGTGGGATGCAGAGACCTGTGCGGATGCTGCTTCAAGTGGTCATTTCGAGCTGCTAAAATGGGCACATGAAAATGGATGTCCATGGAATGAGAAGACCTGTGAGAATGCTGCTGCTTGCGGTCATTTAGAAATTCTACAATGGGCACGTGAAAATGAATGTCCCTGGGATGAACAAGTTTGTTCAAATGCCGCTTTAAACGGTTGTTTTGAAGTTCTCAAATGGGCTCACGAAAATGATTGCCCCTGGGATGAACAAACTTGTTCAAATGCCGCTTTCAATGGTTGTTTTGAAATTCTCAAATGGGTTCACGAAAATGATTGTCCCTGGGATGAACAAACTTGTTCAAATGCCGCTTTATTCGGTTATTTTGAAATTCTCAAATGGGCTCACGAAAATGATTGTCCGTGGGATGCAGAGACCTGTGCGTGTGCTGCAAGAAATGGTCATTTCGAAATCCTTAAATGGGCTCGAACAAATGAATGTCCATGGAATGAAAAAACTTGTGCAATGGCTGCTCATGGCGGGCAGTTCGAGATACTGAAATGGGCTCGTAAAAATGGATGTCCATGGGATAAAGAGACCTGTGCGAATGCTGCTGCGTATGGCTATCCCAAAATTCTTGAATGGGCTGAATCTAACGGTTGCGAAAGGGAAGATATTCTTAGTCGTCTGAGACATGACAGAAGTTTATAAATTTAGTTAAACACATAAAACACATAAAACACATAAAAATAAAAAAGAAGAACAAATATGTTCATCCTTTCTATCAAGTGTGAAATACTAATAAAAAAATTGACAAAATTAATTGATCAATTAATTCTTAAGTAATTACTTATCATTCAATACACACAATCATTATGGATTCGTCCAACAATACTTCTCACCAAGAAACAACCAACACAAAACGTTCGGTTCCAGTCGTATTCAATTTTCTAGAGGATCCTGTTGTTCTTGATACCCCAAAAAGTTTCACCAGTTCTGACTATGATGAGGAGGATGAAGACCCTCAACCATCCCCAAATGTCACACATGCAGCTCCCAAACAAATACTTGGTTTCGAAAACCCACAGATTGAAAGATCTATTGTGAATTCATTCTGTGATATCTTGAAAGTAAAAGCCGCCGAGAAAAAAGGAATTAATACTCATCTAAAAGAACTGTATCTAGATCCAACAAAAGTATCCCATGAAGATTATCTGAAACATGCTCAGACAGATGTAACAATGACTGCATTCGATACGTTTAGTAATCGATTTCAAGTTCATACAGGAATTCCAACAACCTCAACAGAATATCTGTACGAAGGCATTACAGAAAACGATTTTAAGATTCTCCCAGAGACCTCCATCTGTCATCCTAAACCCGACGTTCAGTTTTGTGGATTAATGCAGTACGTATTCAAATGTTGGGCTTTAGAAAAAGGAGTCATTTTGAGACCATGTGATGTTTTTTTTACTATTGTTTCCGAAATAGCCGTACACATCATGAAACACGACTCTTTTTTCAGAAAATTATTTGGAGTTGAACATGATGGAAAGCAAGAGATAAATATTATAGCGATACATCCACATGATTTTGTTAAACAACTTACTTCAATACTTTCTACGTACAATCCGTTGAAAGACTTAGCTAGTCTCATTCTTAAGACCAATTTTGTAGATGCGCCTGAACATTATCCATTAGTAATGTCCATTACTTTGGCAGAGATAGGTACTCAATATTTTAGTTACGGCACGACTGCATGCGGCATTCCGAAAGTGACTGTCACTGGTGGATTAGAAGAATGGCAGAAAATTTCGGATACGTTGCAAAAAATGAGAAACATGTTCAATAAAAAATCGAACGGATGGAACGAACCCCATCATCGATTACAGAGTCTCATATATGACCAGTTTGATATTGTGAATCAAATTATCAATAAAACATATTTGGAACCAGATAAGAATTTTTTCTCTGATATATTTGTTTATGGAAGAGATAAGAAATGCGGTTCAGGACACACTTCTCCAGTCATAATAAGAGGTTGGTTAAGGAAATTGTACGCAAATCACAATTACATAGATTTCATCAATAGATACAATAGTCATCTAAATTGTCTTCCGTATCGTCAATTAGAAAATAATCAACTAAAAGTATTTGTATCTGGATTAACCAGTGGTACGTTCGATTCGGAGAATAATTTGGTACCTCATTATGATGTAGTGCATGCTGACTTAATCGGTCCCAATGCGGAAAAAATATTTGCACATCTATCTGGCTCATCGGAACGAGTTCCTGTGGATGATGATGACTGAAATGATATTATCTAATCAACTTAATTTGATAATATCATGAGAAACAGTTGAAGCGACTAATCTATTTGATCAAATACAAGTCGTACACCTCATCAACGTCCGATAATTTGATCCAATTAGGTGCCTTGACAGATGTTTTGAGAACTTTCATTGTACCATGTAATCCAACGATATTCCATTCGGGGCGAGCGGATCGAGGTACGTAGACTTTGGAAGAGTCTGTCAATGGATTTAGTATGTGTTTAATTAGAGTAACGGATCCGGTTTTGATTCTTTTTGGGATTCTTTTTTTACCTTTTGGGACTCCATTAATTACGACATCGACTTCTTCTGTGACAGGAACATTGATGGTTTCAACTATGGTATCTATATAGAGTTTGCCGTCGGTTAGGGTTTCTTTTTGAGTTTTGATTTGTTTAGTTTCATAAACGTCTTGATACGTATCTTGAGTAATCTTGGTCGGAATATATGTTAGGTGCCACATTTCTTCAGCTGCATTTCCTACAAAACTGGGATTTTCAGAGATGACTCCAAAAGGAGTGTCTGCTTGGGTGGCGATTCTTATTTTCCGACCAGATCCAGTCTGGATGACGGATGTGCCAGCGGGATATTTGTAGGTATCATTACTTTCAAAATACTCCGCATAATCCGCACCAGATGATACATAAGAACCACCTGTTTTAGTATGGACGGTACCGTCGGATGTAATAGAAAAGAGATTACTTTTCGAACCACTATTTAGGCCATTACCAATCATAAACATTCTAGAAAATCCTCCGATTGAACCAGCCACATTGTAAGAACCAAAACCAACGCTATAATCATCTGTCAGCGAAATACCTTTTCCACCGGCTACGGTAAAGTTTCCAGAATCTGTTATTTGATATCCTCCAACAATGGCAGAATATGAACCACCGTTAATAGTGTTATTATATCCACCAGAAATGACAGAGTTCGCAGCATTGGTTATGTAATTATCTGCGCCTCCACAAATCACACTGTAATAAGCATTTAGATTATTATTAATACCACCTCCAATGACAGCCGAATATCCTTCAACTATATTTCCACTACCTCCGACTATTGCGGAATTAGAAGAATAGACACTATTATTGTTACCACCGCCGACGAATATGGAGTTACCCGTGGCAAGATTTGTGTTTCCGCCACAAATTGCACTATCTGTGGAACCTCCAGTGATGTTGTTATTTTCTCCTCCGGAAATAACCGAAAAATCCCCTGATACGGTATTCGACGATCCACCTGTTAGAACGGAACATTGACCCGTCGCCACTTGAGTTGCAGATGCTCGGAATCGTTGTAGGTCAATGGCATACTCACCTCTCTCATCACCATCACTCGCTGTCCTAAAACTACCGGTTCCCAGGGGTTCAACCGTGGTGTCCACATCTGTATCAGGAAATGCACTTGCTTTAGGATTCCAAATAGCTTGTGGATCTAGGATCTGCGACTCTGTCCAATAATTAGTGCTACCTTGTGGTCCGAGCAGTGTCCAGGATCCATTGCTCTTGATGTAATAAAATCCAGTAATCGTATCTATGTAAAGATCACCATCACCACCAATCAGATATAGAGGAGGCCCAGTATTTGTCAAGATTTGGACAAAATGTCCTTGTAGTTTCCATCCTTGTAATGTTTTGATGTAATAGTTTCCTGTGGTATTGTTAATAAATAAATCGTTCGGCATACCTGTCGTGTTGCTTGGAAGAACCGAACCTGTCAATATTTTAGATCCAGGGATGCCAGCTGGGCCCCAGATTGTAGTGGGTAATTTGGACATGGTTGTTGATATAAGATCTGCGAAGATATTTAGTGCAATGAATATATGCTTCGACGAGAGTCAATTGTTTTTTATATTTTCATACAGAAAAATTGATAAATAGAATATCTTGGTATCCGCTTTATTAATAAATACACTAACCCGCGATGAAGCGAATCAACTCCGAAGTAATAGAAGAAAACGCACCTAAGCGTCCAAGAACGTCAAAGAATCGTTGCAAAGGTTTTATTGTGGGCCGCTTAAAGCGGGACATTGGACAGCCATGTAAAAAATATGAAACAACTCATGGTAACGGTTATTGTATTCATCATCAATATCAAAAAGGATCAAAATATTATGAGACACTGTCTAATCTTAAAAATACATTCAATAATTCTTCCGAATCTATCACTCAACCAATAGTCATTCCGGAAGCTTTGCTTCGAGAATCTCCGGATATTCCCGAGCCCAGCGTGCTCGGGGATATGCGCATGTTGTCGGAACCGTTGGTTCCACAACATCCGGACGAAAATGTGATATTAGTCGAAACTATTGGTTCTCTAACTCAACCAACTAGAGAATCAATACATGTTATAGAAAGCGAGCTTTCGTTACATCCGACTTCCAATGATAGTTTGGCTGGCTCTAATTCCATTGAAGATATGAACATTTCTGAATCACTCACAACTGCAATATGTAATATAAGAAACTCTATTCGAGTATTGAGGGAGAAAATGAATGCTGCATTCAATCAATCCGAAGCCATCCCGTCGACAAATAAACCAACTACCAACGATTCTGTAATCAAATCTACTCGTCTTACAACTGGATCGAACATGGAGGCAACACTTGCTTATTTTAATCTATCTGATCCTAATGAATTAATGGGTGTATCAGCACCTAGGAGATCTGGTAAACGCGATCCTAGCGTGGACGCTAGGAACGGTTTATCCGTTCCGGGTAAACGCGATTCTAGCATGAATACTGGGAACGGTTTATCCGTTCCGGGTAAACGCGATTCTAGCATGAATACTGGGAACGGTTTATCCATCCCAGGTAAACGCAATCCTAGCGTGGACGCGACACCCTCTGAGAGAGAGCTTACTATTGGATCAATAACTACAGCAACAGCGAGAGAATCTGTGATCCCAGGCTACTACATTTTAAATTACTACTCCAATACTGTGAAATCAAGTAACAATACAAAAAATTGATAAATAGAATATTCTGATACTCACTTTATTAAAAAATACATTAAACTTCGATGAAGCGAACCAAATACGAAGTAGTCGTCATTAACGATGAAGAAGAACCTACCAACGAAGAAGAAATTATTACTGAAGATAATGCAGAGCCAGATAATCAAAAACAAATCGTCAGGACTGAGAAACGATCTTTTATGCGCAAATATTCTTCTTTCAAGGAATACTATGATAATGATCCAGAATTCCGTGCAAGACATATTAGATACATGTGTCAAAGAATTACATGTGATTGTGGTACATCGTTAATTAGATCTGGGTTATCTAGACATAAAAAAAGTAACAAACATTTAAGATTGATGGCCAAAATGAAGACAGAGAAAGAACGAAAATTTGAACTAAAAATGAAATGGTTAAAGGATTTCCTTAACAATGATGATTAATCGTCATATACCTCGATAATTATCAGGGTATATGAATATATTAAAAAAATTGATAAAATCAATAGATTGATAATGTCATTGGAATAAATACTTTAGGTAAACAAAAACGGTTTGACCAACTGGCGTTAACGAATGAACCCAATACGGATGAGTTCTAAAAAACCAACCAAACAAAAATCAAAGATATCTACGCGTCCAAAAATGATCAGGGCTCGCTGTAAAGGTATTATTCAGAGTGGCCCCAAGTGGGACATAGGACGACCATGTGCAAGATATGCAATGGCTAATGGTAGTAATTACTGTTTTCACCACAAATCTCAAGGTCGAACAAAATTCGATAAGACGCTGTTTAGTATGGAAGATGAATTAGATTATTCATACACAGAAGAAGAAAGAGAAGTACCACCTCAAATGAATCAATCTGAATTACCCGATTTAAATGAATCAATTGAGGATATCGATAATTCTGCAGAGCCATCGCCAGTTGCAGCAACTGAACCTTCTGGTTCTATTGAAGACATGGACATTTCTGATTCACTTGCAAATGCAATATATGAGCAAGTATTGAAAAATTCTCTTCGAGAAATGAGGGATAAAATGAACGCTAACTTAAATGATAAATTCAATCAACTCATAGCAAGACTAAAAATACCCGCCGAATCGGTGACTCCCCCAAAGCCCGCACCAAAAAATCTAGGTTCTGATTCGAGTAACGCCCCAAAACAATTATACAGACATAGACAACAACCCTCTAGGCCATTAATAGGGGTCAAGAAATCAGATAAGACCACACGTGAAAAAGTATCTGGATCAAACTAATTTCCAAATCAAATTTATTTAAAATTTGATATGTAAATCACACCAATCCAACATATTTAAAATGATATAATTGGTTTATACGTATCTACAAAATCGGAGAAAACAAATACTACTTGGCAGATGAAGTTAAAAAAATTTATCCAAAAGTATTCAAGGGTTATCAGAATAGTCGCGCGATTATTCAGAAGCAGCATTTGTAGGTTAATTGTTACGTCTTTGCTAGGAAGACAAGTGGTCAGTGGAAAAAATCAAACGGCAAGAGTTATCGAGATGATAAACTATTCTTGAGATGTAAATGGTTCGATGAGAAATATGGAGCTGGATTAAGCGATTATGAGAATGATATTCCAGATGCACCACCAATCATTGAATTAGTCATTATAAAAAAATTGAAAATCGTAGTGTTAGAACGGGCCATTAATATATTTTCTATTATTCTACGTTCAGTGCGTATGAGTTCTGATTTTGCTACGACTGTTCCAGCTACCCAACAAGAAAGACCACGTGATCTGCCCCAACAATCGGCACATTCCCTAAAATGGATGACTTCTATTAAGAATTCCATAGTTCCTTTGCAGAAACCAGACTTGTACTCTGTTGATCGAATGGACATTTGTCCAGATAGTTCTCATAGGTTAATATTCTCATTATCCTTTAATCGAGACCTTGCCGATGTTGAGGTTTCTCATTACCAAATGATCTTTCGGGACATTATGAAAAATAGCGGTTTACTCAACATTGCTGTCGATGTGGACTATCGAAAGGTTCTGTTCATTGTTGCGTAATGTGAGTATGTCACTGAGTTTAGATAAAAAAAAACAAACATAAAAATAAAAAAAAGGAAGTAACTACTTACTCTTTTTTATGATTCTCATGTACGAAACAAGATGTTTATGCGTGGCATAAAGATCAATTTTAAGTGCATAATTTTAAGATGTGTAATTTATTGTAGTGAATATTCTTGAGAATTCGTATGCCGACAACAGGTATTGTTAAGAACAATGGATAATACGCACAAATCGAAGCAGTAAATGCAATTCCGGCGCCGATCATTCTTGGGAGGATCATGAATTTTTCATATATTTTGCTTGTTGGAGTTGTTTCTGATGGCTTATATGGAATCGTTGTTGATATTCTATTTCTCCTACTACAGAAATCATCATACATATCACACATGGAAAAATATGTAGGACACGTGATATATATATCGGCTAAGAGTAGTGTATTTTCGTACAGAAATTTTCCAATACTCCCCAAAAGTATTTCTGAAGATGTATGTGCAATTCGAAACGAATTTCGATACACTTCGTTAATCGTACTAGTCAACAAATAGGAGATCATCTTGTTACGATTATCATTATTGAGTTAGAATGTTTTGATGATGATTATTTTTCAATTTTTTATCTAATCTGATGATCAGATAAAAAATAGAACTCGAAATGACTCAAATTCTTGTTAGTTAAAGATAACAATATCTATATATAATACATATACACAATGAGTTCAACACTTAATTCGCGTACTCTTGATCGAAGAAATAAAAAATACAAATATGCAATTGATATACCCAAAAGGATTAAGTCTAATCAAAGACAGGAATGTCAGTCTGTATGTGAACCGGTGTGTAAACCGGTGTGTCCACTGACTCCTTTTCCAATCGGACCGCGAGGTTTGAGAGGACTAACTGGGCCAACTGGACCAACCGGTCCAACCGGTCCAACTGGTCTAGCAGGAAATGGATTTAATATTTTATGGATGCCAGGCGTTCCGTCGAATGATGATCAGGTTGCGACATGGGCTGAAGTTATGACTTTGTTTAATGCTCATCATGGATTAGTAACTGTTTCTTGTGATGATTCGGTTGCATCTTGCGCAGTAGATCCAGGTACTCTTGAGTTAGCCGGACGTATGACTTTTGCACCAAATTTTGTTAACATCAGTAGTAACGTAAGAGTTACTTTAGGTGAAACTACTATTTTGCGAAATCTTAGAGGTATTGATGGACCGTTATGGGTTGTCGGCACTTCATCAACTACTTGTTTGGATTTTGATTATCCAGCGGGCAAAGGTAATGGTGCTTTATGTATATTGGACCATGGCG
>Ga0207107_1048_pt1 | contig 31351 bp, 40 predicted proteins | sample Alteio_BWMinHeat_75_FD_153555 | JGI IMG/M metagenome (GOLD analysis project Ga0207107, IMG submission 153555) | Enriched cells from forest soil in Barre Woods Harvard Forest LTER site, Petersham, Massachusetts, United States -... | ecosystem: Environmental > Terrestrial > Soil > Temperate forest >... | reverse complement strand
ACGCCGGATGGGATTCCGTTGTGATCGGAGAGCATACCAGTCGTGGCGATGTGGCTATAGCCATCGGCCTTCTCATTGGTAGTTGCGCAGCGAGTTTTCACTGGTGGAAGGATAGGGTTGGAGCGACAGCCCGCACTTGGATACCAATCATATTGGTCCCCCTTTCCGTAGTGCTGGCATTCATCTTTTTTGCAGGCCCTGATATCTATCAGCGAGTGACTCAGCGGATTATCGTTGCATCAGAGCCACCGCAATCACTCCCGGGCGACACAGCCAAAATAGCAGAGCTTCAGCGGCAGATAACCACACTGCAAGAATCACTCAGAGCGGCAAACAAAAAAGTCGTTGCGCAATCGAATCCTCCACCAGCCGCTCCGGCCCCCGCGCCTTCGCGGGAGCCTGCTAACTATCAGGCTTTTTACGATTGGCAAAAAAGGGTATTTATAGACGAGATCGTCAAACTTAAGCCCATGATCCCTAAGATTCTTATAGTGAGAGTGCAGAGCATATATACACAGGGTTTTTACCGAAGCTGGGAAGAGGTCTTTCAGAGAGTTGGCATTCCAATCGACGCTGATTTTCAGAACGCCGCCGGACCGGAAGAGGTCGGTATAATGGTCGCAGTTAAGGACCCATCTCACCCGCCCTACGTTGCCTTGCAACTGATCGATGTAATTAAAGAGATTGGGTATAACTCTGTAAATATAGTCCAGCTATCTGACAAAAATGCCGCGCTGGATCACGGTTATGATTTTGCTATATTCCTAGGATTACCGCCAGTATCACCATGATCACTGATGCCGCAACTTATCTTTCGCAATTTCCTTGGCCTTGCGCTTCCGTTTCTTGGCCGGCTTCGACTTTGGTTTGGGCCGATAGTCGAGCACCTTATCAGCGATAGCGTCCAGCGCCTTGGGTATGCGTTCGTCGCTCATTGAGTAAGCCTCCGCTTTGTCCGACCAGCAACCGGCGTTGCAAAAAGACCTTACTGCCCCGCTCCCGCATACCCAACACGGCTGTCTTGCCAACCCGTGCCGCGCCCAGCCTTCAGCTTCTTGTTTTCGTGCTTGTCGGCTTCGATCCCGCCGACGAATGTCTCGTCAATTTCGATGATGCCCCGAAGCTTCTTGAGGTCAGGACCGCACGCCTCGCGGAAACGGTGCAGGACGAACCAAGCCGACTTTTGCGTGATCCCGATCTCCTTGGCGAGCTGCGTCGAAGAGATGCGCTTGCGTGCCGTCACAAGCAGATACATCGCGTAAATCCACTTATGCAGGGGAACGTGGCTGCGCTCGAAAATCGTCCCGGTGCGAACAGTAAAGTCCTCTTTGCACTGATTGCATCGGTAGTAGCCGCCAGCGCGAACCGTTATCCGCTCGCCCATGCCACATACTGGGCAACGCGGACCCCGCGGCCACAGTCGACCCTCAAGGTAGACGCGAGCCGACTCTTGTTCTGGGAACATCTCGAAAAGCTGGAAGCTCGAAATGGTCGACTTGCTCATATCGTAAACTCTCCGTTTCTGGGGACTTTTTAGCCCGACACGGCGCGGGAGTCAAGTATATAATTCCTGAAAAAATGATCAAAGATGTAAACATGACGGAGGACGAGTTCCGCAAGTTGCTCTGAGGATCACTGCTTCTTGTTTTGGGAATCGACGACGCCCTTTGCATTGACCTCATATATGTCCTGACCATCCATGTACACGGAGTCGCACGTCTCCTTATTATTGCCGATCTTGTAGCACCACAGGTCGCCCTTCACTCTGATCTTGCCGGTGAACGTTCCCTTCTTTCCACCGCCTTCCCATGTGCCCGTTTGAGTTCCCTTCTTGAAGTCGAAGGTTGTGGTCCCAGCCATCTCCGTTTTCTGAGTGAAGTTGTTCCAAGTGATGGTCGCCCCGTCGTAGAGCTTGACGATTTCCGGCCCGGTCAGCTTCTTCGCAGTCGGCGGGAGCGTGGGAGGTGTGGGCGCCGCAGCAAGGACCGGCAGAGTCAGGGCAGCAATGAGCAGGCTAGTGGTGAGCACGCGCTTCATGGCAAATCTCCTTCTTAAGGTTTCCCCGCTGACCGTTACATCCACACGGTCGGTGGGTCCACAACCCCGTAACAACCACTGACAACTGAACCGCGTGCCGGCTCGGCAGAAAAGTGCCTCACGACAGAAAAGAGCCCTGCTAACCACCGGCAACAGTTGTGGAGCAGACGCTTGCATGAGTCGCAATCATCCATCAAGTTTGGGACTATCGGCCGCGAGAGGTAGCGACCACTTTTTCACAGATGCATCGGGCGGCCTGCTCACCGCCAGTCCCGCGGCATCTACTGCGCAGCCGGCGAGCCGCAGATGTTACTTGATCGCTTCGGCAACATGGTTGCCGTCGTCCGGTCGAGTTGCCGGCGCAAGCCGCGCATGAGGCGCAGCCCCTTATGGAGGCCCATCCGTTCGTCAGAGGGTATCTTTGTTGACTACGTCGGACGGGCAGAGCAGCATCTGCCCGTTCGCAGGGAGCATGTACCGATGAGCAAGGCTGTTCGGCGTGGGGTGCTTGTTTTTTTGGCGACGATAGTCGCGCCTGCCTGGGCATGGGCGGTACCACTCCCAGATCCCCTGTATTCAGCGGCTGTTGCCGAAGCGATTGAATCCCCCGGCTCTAGTACCGCCGGTACAGGGATTGTCCCAGGGACGCTCAAGCAAAGCTACAGTGGACCACTTGGCGAAGCTGTGACTCTCGAAGCGGGGACGTCTTCGGAACCTCGGGCGTTCGCGAACTACTCCCTTTTTGTCCCCAGTCTACCTGGTGCAAGCGCCAGTGCGTCCGCGTCGAGCTCTCTTGAATATTCCTTTGAAGTGGCGGGCAGCCTGCCAGGAACTATCCCGGTGAACGTATCCAGCGAAGGAAGGGTCAGCACGGATATCGAGGGCGGAGGAGAGATCGATTACGCAAAAGCTTCCATGACAATATCGGGGAGCGATTCGACCGTTCCGATTGTGGACGAAGAGATCATGGCTGACGTGGAACTCGCCCATGATTCGGCGTTTTTTGCACTATTCCAGAATTTCGACTTCGTCGTGAATACAATTTATACCGTTGACCTACGAGCGGAGGTCTCCGGCTCAATATCCGTCGGGCCATTCGGCGGAAGGCAATTTAATAGCGCGTTCGTTGATCCGGTGTTCAGCCTGGACCAATCGTTCATGGACGAGGGCTATCGGCTTGAGTTCAGCCCGGGAATCCGAAACGTATCAGCCGTTCCACTCCCCGCCGCACTTCCACTTTTTGGTACATGCTTGGCTAGCGCTGGCATTTTCAGAATCAAAAAGAAACTTAAGCAGGTCCGGTCGGGACGATCCAGATAAACGCCGTTTTTTGGGTCCTTCAGCCACACGCCGCCGACCATATCCCGAGCGCTCGACCGCAACGCCCTTGCGAGCCGCCAGCTCGCGAATGTCTTTGATACGCAATACGGAACGCTGAGTGGGTTCCCCTCGCTCGGAGTCAAGTAGTCAAGTGGGTGCCTTCGACATTATGGGCTCCTCGACGTTTCAAATGGATTTGAGGAGATCTCGGAGTGGGGCGGCGAGCAGGTAGATGATGGTGATGTAGGTTGCGGTGTTTCGGTATCCTCGAGCACGGGCCCGTGCGGCCTGGAAGACGCCGTTCAAGCCTTCGAGGCGGGCGTTGGAGTGGGATGATTTCCAGCGCTGGATGATGCGCTCGACGTGGGTGGCGACGGTGCCCAGGGCGCGGCGAACGGGATCGAGCAGGGCGGTCGGATCGAGGCCGATGCCGATATGATTGATGAAGCGGGTGACGCGCCAGCGCGCAGCTTGCAGGCTATCGGCCTTGCGGATCCAGCGCAGCATCTCCTTGGCACGGTAGGCGGCGGCGGTAGCGAAGCCGCCGGTTTCCAGCTCGGCGAGCGCGATACGCTGGTCGTCGGTGAGGTTGCCGTCGCCGGCCCTGAGGACGGCCCAGCGGATGGCCTTGGGGAGCTGCCGGCTGCGCGCCTCGGCCTTGCGCACCTGGTCGACGGCGGTGGTGAAGAGCTGGACGACGTGGAACCAGTCGACGGTGACGGCGGCGTTGGGGAAGCTGGTGGCGAGCGCGGCCAGGAAGGCCGGCGACATGTCGCAGACGACCTCAGCCACACGGGTCGGCTCGCCGCCACGGCTAAGCAGGAAGGCGCGGAACGCGGCGACGCAGGCCTTGCCCTTGCCGGGCGTGGCGAAGATCACCGGCTTATTGGCACGGTCCATGTCGATGAACACGGTGACGTAGTTGTGGCCGCGCTTGGAGGCCGTCTCGTCGAGACCGACCGCGCGCACCGAGCCGAGATCAAGCTCGCCAACGGCGCGTGCAACGTAGTGCTGGAGGATACGCCACAGCCGCTTGTCGGTGATGCCCATGAAGCGTGCCGCCGCCGCTACCGGCATCTCGCGCGCCAGGATCAATGCCGCTTGCTCGAACAGCAGCGTGAACCGGCTGTCCGACCGCGCCCACGGCACCGTCACCCGCTTGACCCCGTGATCCGGGCAATCGACCCGCGGCACCCGCGCCGTGATGAAGCAGTGGTGCTGGAAGAAGTTCAGGTGCTGCCAGGTGAAGCTCGCGAAGTCGTGCGCCTTGCAGGCCCGCTGGCAGTCGGGGCACGCAAACAGCGCACCCCGCTCCGCGACCACCTCAAAGTGAAGCTCATGCGGTCGCTTCTCCATATCCAGCCTTTGGCCGGCAAGCTTCCATGGCGCACTCAAACCAAGCCCGAGCGTAAATACATCCTTCGCTTCCATCGTCCCGCCCCCATTGCCCAAACCTCCTCAGATCCGGGTGCCAATGATGGCTTCAACTCTCATCCGATTCCACTTGGAACGTCGAGGAGCCACATTATGATGGGGTTGCGCAAGGGCCTGAGGCTCGTCCGCGGCATGCGCCGCTCTATGACCGAGGAGGAGCAACAGCGCGTCTCGGGTGCAATCGCAGAGCACCTGGAGCACGCCAACTGGCAGATCGAGCGCGGCGCACCTTCGCGAGGCGCTGCCGTCGTGTACACGATTCGTAAGATCGAAGTTGCTTCGTGACCTGACGCGAGGGATGGCCTACAACGCCATATCGCATTGGTTGACCTTTTGCCCGCTGTCCGTTTCTGACTCCGTAGGATGGAACGCTCATTCCTTGGACAGGAGCCGCCGTGCCAATTCGATTGAACCGCGCCTTGATAATAAGGGATGTTCCTGACATCGCTGACAGGTGGGAACATGCACTTAGAGCGATCGAGCCGACGACTCTTATGGTCGAACAGCAGTCTCCCCAGGAGTACGCCGAAGACGATGCCATTTGGCGCGCTGTTAGCGCTGGGTACGATTGTATTCTGTTGCCCTTGAGTCTTCCTCGTTTAGGATCTATTCGTTTCATAGAATTTGTAATCAAATACGACTTACCAACCAAGATCATACTTATCAGCGCATCGGAAGAAAGTAAGAATAATCTCAAGGAATTGTACGACGGATACATTCATGCCAGTGAGTTCTCGATAGAAGCGCTAAAAGAAGTTTTCGATACTCCCCACCTAAGACCCAGAAGCAATGAATTAGCGGCGCTAATTGCTATTATTATCCAGTTCTCGCCGTTATTATCGTCGGAACGCGATAAAACAATAAATGAAATGGACCAATGGAACCCTTCAGGAACGTCCGGAGCCCGTCCCATTCGTTACGAGGAGTATGTGAAAATTGTTAGAGAGCATAAGCATGAACAACTTCAGAGTACTGTCGTCTCTGCATCCAGCGAGTCTCCCGTCGTATTCGATCCTACTCGAAATGAGCTCGTAGCCAAGATTGAAGAGTGCTTTGCTAATTTAGTTTTTTGGAGGGACGGAGTTACCGACCCGCTGAGGAACGTCGCCGAGGGTCGAGGAAGTCGAAAAGATCTCTCAGACATTCGCAAAAGGATGAAATCGACCGAGCAAGGGGTGCTTGAGGTTGCCCAGGTGCTCAGAACGCTCAGAAGCGACGTCGTATCCGTTATGGGCATGGATGTTGCGCAATTCTTAGATCAGATTGTGTACGCGAAGATTGGCCCAGGGCAGCTCGGCGAGCAGCTAGGCGACATTGGCACTTCCACCAAAATCCCTAAGGCCAAGGCGCAGGCCGTGCTCTTGAAGCTAGACGAATTCAACAAAGCACTAAGTGTAGCCGACGCCGTCGTCAAGAAGAGTGGTCGCTCCGCCATCGCTAAAAATCCACGCTCGAAAATCGCAGTGGATACGTTCAAAATGGACGCCGGCAAGCAGGACCCTATTAGGACAGCACTTATCATTACAGACGACTCGATGGAAATGTGGGAAACCACGCTGAAGTCAGTCGTGGGATCAAAAATTAAAATTACCAAGAAGGACCCGAAAGAGTTTGATTCAGAAGAGCGGGTGCTAGCCGCTCTTACCGAAAATTATGATTGTGTATTGCTTCCTTTGACTCTTCCGAACTACTCCGCCATAAGATTTGCTGATCTTACAATTAAATCAGACTTTTCCACAAGAATAGTCTTAGTAAGTGGAACGGAGGCCGATCGGGAGGCACTTGAAGCTCTTTTTGATTCATTTATTCCTAGACAAGAATTCTCAAAGCGATCTCTTGCTACTGCACTGGGCAGAGGACTACATCGACCAATAGTATTTCATCTACCTGATTTAATCGAACGAATAATCCAAACTGCTTCTTTTTTTACACTGGAATACTTAAAAGTGACCGATTGGAAGTTTACGGCCCCTCCTAGACTAACTTATAATGACTATGTAGTAGGACTCCCTTCTTCGAAGACGACACCAAAGAACAAAGAGATTAATGGAATACCTGCATGGTTTTCGGTTGCCGGACTTGCCTTTGCCGCAGTGACATTAGTTTTCTTCATGAGCTATCTTTTTGTCGGACCTACTATAGATTCAAGTAAGCGTATTATAATCGACGCGTTAGTGGCAGTATCCGCTTCGGTGTCTTTCGCGTTCTTAGGTGGCCGCGCCGCCGCCAATGGGCAAATCCCAGGTTTTAAAAATGCGCCCGTAAATTTTTCTGTGGGTGGTGGTATAGCGGTTTTCGTAATTATATTACTTATTATGGTTGGCGCGAACCGATAGTCGGGCGACCTTCGTCCAGCTCTGGCGGTGCGCGACGTGCAAGCGCACGTTTACTCCCGGCCCAGCCGCCCTGCGCAATAAGATTACGATCTCGGATACTCGGATACAGCCTCCAAGCCACCTGATCGCGTCACAAACAAGACCGGCCGAACCGTCGAACCGTCTCACCCTCGACGATCAGACGATCCTGAACGTCCAAAATCCGTGAGCTGCCCGTTTCCAATTTCCGTGGGCTCACCTTTTTGATTTTTTAGTGAGCTCAGCGCTCCAGCGGCCCCGCGGTGATCTGCCAGGAGGGTTTCGCCCGAACGAGGCGATTACTCACCCCGAACTTCTCAAGTTCGTGCCGGACGAGCCCATGTTTGTTGAACTGGGTGGTGAGCGCGTAGAAGCTGCGGCCAATCCGCAGATGACTTTGCTGATATGTCGCGGCGTCCCAGATCCTCTTCCAACGATCGCCCGGGCGCACGTCCCCCACAAGATCGAGCACGACCGAGTCGTGGTACGCGCGAATGGCGCGCCACATCTCGCTCTCGTTTTTGAACTCGCTCTTTCGCTTGTACGATTTCCGAATTCCCATATGGTCGACGCTACCGCTGCTCGCCTTTCCACGTACGGCGCGATGTGCTGCGGATATGCAGGATGACGACGCGGTCGTCCGTCGCGACGATCCGGTAGAACAGCCTGAAGGGGTACTTCACGAGCGCGACGACGTGGACGCCTGGTCGGTTCTTCACCGGCGTCGCACTTCCCGGGTCCCACTCAATCTGACCAATGATCTCTCGGAACCGGCGCTCAAGCGCTGCAGCTAGGCCATCTCCGAATGCAGCTCGGCTGTTTGCAGCGATGTCGGCGAGATCGGCGACCGCACGTCGTGTGTACTCGACATTCATGCGCCTCGGAATTTGCCAAACGCGGCTTCGACTTCCTCTTGCGTGGCCAAGCCGCCTCGCTCGGCTTCGTCGATCGCCGTGAGTTCTTCCGGTGTGGCGCGATATCCACGCACGTCGTGGAGTTCAACAATTCCGTTGAGGAAGTCCTCAACCTCATCGAGCAGTTCCTCGGACATCGAAGCCACTCTATTTAATAGGCTTTTGCGCTTATCGGTCATGTCACCACTATAGCATACGCTGGTATTTCACGCTCGCCGCGTCGAATCTCGTTAACTGCACCTCAACAACGGTCCGACAGACGCGCGCCGACACCGCCGTGACGACAAAATCCGTGAGCAGCGGCGCTTCCAATCCGCGTGGCCTTTTTTTCGAAATTCGTGAACTATGGTACCGTGTGGGTATCCCCGCATATGCCAGCCATTCCGCGCATTGCCCGTGGCCCATACACGGCCAAACAACCGGCGCGTGCTCCTACTGCGGCAGCCGCAACCTGACGCGCCGTGGCACGCGCATGAAAAAGCTGGAGATCGTCCAGCTGTGGCGTTGTGCTTCGTGCAAGCGCACCTTCACGCCCGGGCCGGCGGCGCTGCGCAACAAGACGTATCCGCTGCGGGTGATCCTTGCTGCGCTCAGCGACTACGACCTTGGCTACAGCCTCCAAGCCGGCGCCGATCGCCTCAAGAAAAAGACCGGCCGAACCGTCTCACCTTCAACGATCAGTGCTTGGCTCAATGAGTACCATCAGCACTGCAGCTACCGCCGCTTGCGCCGCGGTTCTCCCCAACCCAGGCGAAGCACGATCAGCATTCGTTTCTTGGCATTCGGCATTTTCATCTCCATCGGAGTTCCGCAACGTTTGACGGCGTCTCTGTGGCTGGTGCTTCAATGCTCGGCGCCTGCCCTTATCCGGAGCGTGCTGCCGCCGTTGATTTTATGAAGCGTTCCGCACCGTGGGCAGCGCGATTGCTTCGGATCATCAGCGGGATTTTCGGCCTCGATTTCCACCAACCAGTTCGTGCCGCAGTTCCAGTTCTGGCATCGAAATGAAATCACGATGCGGGTGTCTCGAATGTCTGTCATGGGGTCAGCCTTTCGTTCTGGCAACTCAGGCGCAGATCGTAAGGCCGGCTGAGGGGGGTGCGGATTCACGGGATTTTTGTGCTGGCCAGGGTTCACTATGAGCGAACTAGGCCTTCAATTAAGCCTATGATATGATTGAGCTATATGGCTCAGCAGACCCGCACCTATTCGCTGGTCGTGGACTACAATAGAGACGAGGATGGCTACCTCGCTTACTTCCCCGCGCTTCCCGGCTGCCACACGTGGGCGCACCACTACGAAGATGCGGTGGAGCGCGCGGAGGAGGCCTTGGTCGGCTACCTCGAAGCCCTCGCCAGAGCCGGCAAGAAGATCCCCGTCGACAAACGACCCGTTCGCGGCGCCTCCCTCGGCATAACGCTGGAGGTGCCCGCCACAGCATGAGCCGGCTGCCGTCGTGCACGGCAGCCGACGTCGCCCGAGCGCTTGAGCACGCGGGCTTCGTCGCCGTTCACCAGAAAGGAAGCCACCGGTATTTCGCCGATCCGATTAGCGGAGAGGTGCTCACCACAGTCCCAATGCACGCCGGCGACATCAGCCGATCCCTCCTCAAAAAAATCATCAAAGACGTTGGGCTGAGCGAGGAGGAGTTCCGGAAGCTGCTTTGACGCGCTAAGCTGCCGGGTTCTGGACACGATCCCCCTCCAGCAATCCCCTGTTGAAGGTCAGGCCCGCTGACCGGTACCCAGTTCCGTGCGTCGGGCGCTTCTCGGCTCAGCCGACGTTCTGCAGTACACCGCTGAGGTTCTGCTAAGCCAGCAAGCGAGCCAAGCTCACATCACAGCCTCTCACTCATCACCCCGGTCCGCCTGGTGCGGGTCCTTTGTTCGCAAAAGCGACGGTACGACCGCTTACCACCCGCCTAACATCCTTTGATCGATTTAATAGTTGAAGACCGCCCGTAGTAAACCTTTTCTCTCGTCGGGAGGTGGACCATATCTATTTACGTCACGTGTTCCCTCTCTAACGAGTAAGTATAAAGTAAGACAAAAGCCAATCAAAGGAATTGTAAATGCAAGGGCGACAAAACCACTAAGCCCCACGTCGTGAAGACGCCGAATGGCAAGCCCTGCATTCATCACATAGACAAACGCGGCCACAACAACTTCGTATGGTATCGGAATATTAGGATCGCTACTGGGATTAGCAGGGCCACTTATTGCATACCAAATTATAAATGGGATAAGCAAGACCAACGCGCACACAGGCACGAGCAATATTGCCTGAAAAAACCGAGAACGATTAAGGCGCCCGATCCAGAGACGTTGAGCCGACCATGTTTCGCTTGTTGTCACTGCATAAGTATAACTCTATTTTCTAACTACTATATCTACGGTGTGAATAGCGGTGGTCGCTCTATATATGTAGAAGCAGCGAGTGAGCAAATCCAGCCGAATAATCTGCAACAAGCAACCCAACTATTTTCCCTACCACAAGCGTTTCAGTTCCACCTGGGATTGGCGCCGTTGCAATCGCGTCGTCAATCGCAGTATCCGCGATAAAATAGGCAGCATCCCTGAAATGACCTGTAAATATATCTCGCGTAATTACCCCGATATCGCGCGCGTCTGTAAAAACGCCGACCAATTCGCCGAATAAATTCAAATGTACGACCTTCAATGCCGCGTTGACAATATCCGCGACTACGGCGTCATGAAGCGCGCTTATTTCTTTTGCAAGTAAGTGATCCGTCTCGAACTTTGTCCAACCGGCTTTGTTGGCTTCAAGAGCAATAGACTCTATCCTTTGGAGCGGCGAGTTCGACGGATTCCGTATGTTGAACCTGAGGATCGAGGTTGCGGTTCCCCCATGTCCATCATTGACCGTATAGGTGAAAGTGTCGTGTCCCCCTGTACTCGGGATATGATCCGATGTCTCAATATAGCTATAGCTCCCGTCAGAATCGACCTTAAGCGAGCCGTAAAGTCCATGAATTGACGCCCCGTGGCTCGGCGTAGTGTGGACCGTCCTCCGACCGAAACTTATGGAGCTGACCGTTAGAGTGTCATGAATATCTGGATCCGAATCGTTTGCTAGAACACCATGGTTGGCATCTGTCGAAACCCCGAATCCCCGGACTACCTTTCCCGTATGCGGAACAGTCTGAGGCGGATCATTGGCCCCATTGATTGTTACGGTCACGTCCTGCGTGACTGTGCCCCCGTTATGGTCGTCGATCACGACCGGGACGGTGAGAACGACGGTCTCTCCAGCTCCCAAGAAATCAAAGTTCTCGTCTGCGACGCTGTAGGTCCAATCGATCTTGCCACTGCTCGTGTTCCCCGCTTCGGGCGTGACCGAGAACCCCGCTTCAAGAGTGGTGATCTGTGCGGCTGTGAGTGTGTAGGTTTGGCCGCTTGAGTTCTGATACGTGATCGTCTCGTGCGCGGCATCGATCGAGGCCGTTGGTCGATCCGCACTATCAGGATCCGTGAACGCCAAGGCGCCCTGTGCTTGATCTAATCTACTGCTTCCGGTTGTGAGCAGCAGTTCACCGACGCTTCCAGTCACCGTGGAATGGGCTAGATCGACCGTCGGTGCCGAATTCGGAGCGGCTCCCGCCGTTGTGAAATAAAAATCATTTCCCGATAGGCCTTGAAACGAATTTCCGGCTCGATCGAGAATGACTCCGCTGCCAAAGGTAAGGTAGTACTTCGTACCGGGATCAAGAGGCTGGTCGGCGAGATCTATCTGAAACCCGTAGTATCCTATCGGCGCCCCGCCGAATCTCTCGTTAAAAAGGCCTTCAAATAAGACTACACTACCATCATTTACATCAATGGTTCTTACTAGGTGACCTGACGCATCACTTATTTCTATGTTTCCAGTACCCGGTCGAACATCTTCATCAAACAGTATTACCAACGGAGAATCAACAGCAGTTTTAGCTTGTATATCTCCAACAGGATGCGGAGTCGTACCGTCTTCTGTCCAGCCACCCGTATAGTGCGGCGGTGACTGATCTCCCCACTGCCATGCTACAGTGGAGTAATTTTGGCTAGGGGCGGACGCAGTTCCTGCGGTGAAAAAATCAGAAAATTGTTGTTCTTCAGAGGCAGGATATATGGCAGCAAAAAAATGTTGACCAAGAGGAATGTTACTTAGACCATAGAAACTGCCGGAGAAGCTGTTAAGTTCTTCAACAAGCGTGGGATTAGAGATTCCCGAAACCGTGTCGATAGCTATAAGCTTTGAAGCGCCTGGAATACCTTCAAATAGCGCAATTTCTGGAGTTCCGTCAGACCACAAACTAGATGGTATCGACCAAACGCCGGAAGTCTCTGGTTCGTATTCTCCGCCGTTCACAAATGAGGCGGTGTAGCCATAACCATAGAAAGTGAAGGGGACCTCTGCGTAGGTCGGGTCATTTGAGATGTTGGTGGTATTCAACGGAGTGACGAGCGACGATTGAAACCGAGAATTAGCAATAAATGAATAATGGCGAGATTCTTTACGACTACAGGGCTCTGTCGAGATATTGCAGACAGCCAGAGCGACGTCCGTTGCATAAATAATGTTTTAACTTGGCTTACCATCAGTCACCGCGATCCACGGCAGCGTCGGTGTGGTTGATCCATACGCTAGACAGTGCCTCGCCTCGCTCAATTTGATAAAAGACGCCGTACGTCCCTACGGCAAAAGCGCTGCTCAAGTCAGCTTCCTATGGTTGTCGTTACCCTAACGCTCTTTTTCATGTTGAGTCAAACTTTCAACTCACACTGCTTCCGTCCGAAATTCCTTCTGCTCTGTCGCACGACCATATCGCGTCGGCCTCTGCCGCCGTACAGGCGTGGCGAGACGAAGATGGCGCGATGGTCGCCATCGCCACGGCGTAGCCGGGCTCTGTATGGCGCCTGGTCAGCAAGTTCGTGCGCCGGCATGGGGTGGAATTCAGGGGCAAGCAGTACCGCGTCTGCCGCCGACACCCGGAACGCCATAAGCGTGCCAGCGTTGCCGAGCACCGCTGCGCGGACGTTCTCTGAAACCTGTTCAAGGTACTGGTTCGCAAGCGCAAAATGGCAGGCGAACTTACGTGCCTCAGATAACAGCGACGCGAACGCCTCGGTGCTGAAGCTCTGGAACTCGTCGACATGGACGAAGAATGGCCGACGGTCATCCTCGGCCTGGTCGCTCCGCGCCATGGCCTGCTCCCCCACCCCGCCCTTCGCCCTGGCATCACATTCAACCACCTCGCCGACCGTGGAGGAGGCGCCCAAAAGGCGCCCTCCAACCAGTGGTACCGTTAATCGAAATGTGCTATCCTTCGAGCTTCTAGCGGGCGGACATCGGCTATGAGCACCGCGACAGTGTTGGCTATAGCGCTGATCGTTATCGGCGCGGCTTGTTTTGTCTTTATTCTCGCTCGCCTAAGCTTTTTTTCCCAGGCACTAAGAGATAACCTGGTCACTTTGGGTTGGGGGGAAAAAAGTCGACCATGCCGGCAATAATGTTTCTATTGGTTATGTGTCTTGCCATCGGTGCCGCTGGGTATGCTCTCTATACCAAGGATGTAGACGGTCAGATCCAGGTTTCTAGTCTACTAGCGTCTAACGCCAAGCAAGAATACAACGCGCTATTTGAACAGATTCGTCATTTGGATCCTCAATATTTCCTTTCGTTCCCGGGAGGAGACTTACCAGAAAACTTCGATCCTAACGCGTTGATAACGCATGTGTATAGAATAAAAAGAGGCGATACTACGCCAGAGCTGTATACCAATGCGGATGTCGAAGAGGGCGCGGGCAGATTGGTCGCTAGAGTGCATGATGTCTTGTTTGGAGATAAAATCTTTGTTACGGCCGAATTGAACGGCTGGACTTAGAAAAGTTATGTTGTTGAAGTTCCGAGTGCACACCTCGACATGCAAGGTAAAAAGCGGACGTCTCCGCCATGAAAACTTGCTACCTGTTTGTGCTCGGTGCGCTTTTGATGCTCAGTTCGAGCTTAGCGCGGGCTGAGGAAATCGAGGCCGCGAACATCGCTCGCGCTATTGGCGACGGGCAGTGGGAGTGGACTGTTTATATTAAAGGTTCAGCTGAGCTCTTAGACAATGTTGATTGTGTTGAGTACACGCTGGATCCCACGTTTAAGGAGTCTATTCAAAAAATCTGCCAAAAGGCCAGCGATGCCACACCGTTTCCGTACAGTGCCAAAGGATACGGCACCTTTGTCATAAAGATCAAAGTCACCACCAAGGACAACCACACCCTATCGCTTTCTCACCAACTTGTCTTTGACCGTCCGGGACCCGAGGAAGGGCAAATCGCACTAACGAACGTCGCCGAGCGGCAGGGGGAAAAACTGTGGAAATGGTCAGCTTATATCAACGCTGGAGCAGATATCTTGGGTAAGATTTCCTGCGTCCAATATACGCTGCACCCTACCTTCCCCAATCCGATTCAGGAAGTATGTTCGGTAGGGAACTCCGGCCAACCCTTTGGCATAACTGCGATCGGCTGGGCCCCGTTTACGCTCAAAGCTACCGTCTTCTATAAGGACGGGACCGTTAGTCGGCTCGAACGAGTTCTTGATTTTTCCAAAGCACCTTAGAATAAGTGTTCCGCTTGCTTGGGGCGGCAGCCAAAGGCCGGGTTAAAACCTGGGCGCTCCGAGGCCCGCGCCAACAAGCCGATCGCCCAGCTCGCGCTGACGCGCCGCGTGCCTGGTATCCGATTTTTCTTCGACATCAAATGCGCGTGGTTCAACGAAGAGGAGTCTGCGAATTTTTCCCGCGCACCCTATTTGTGCGTCAGCCTCAACGGCACAGAACAGCCTAGAGCCGGAACGGCGCAAAACGGAGGACGAACGCAGCCGAGTCGATAGTGGGTTTGAGTGGTAGCGGGCCTCCGCTACCAACTTTCCCACTGACGCGCGAACAGCGTTTGGAAAGGCTTTCTCCCCGAGCACTGGATTCAGGCGACCAGTTATCGTGACGGACAGTCCAGCGGGTCCGTGTCCCACCGTGACCGCGTCCACTAGCTCCCGGAGCGCCGCGGCACCTTCTCCGTCACCACTCATGAGACCTTCCGTCAGACCTTCGGCAAGGCGCGCGACCTGAGTGCGGTAGTGATCGATTAGTCCCGGATGAATGGGAAGAATCTTCGCCGGCGGGCGCAGAACTCGGAATTGTGATCGGACAGACTTTTCCTCCTCTCCGAGCGCTTTCGATCGCGCTCCTGGTCCCCGATGCCTTTCACGAGCCGATCAACGCACCGCTCGGCCTCCCTATCGATGTCGACTAGCCGACGCTCTAGCCGGTCGCGCTCGGCGTTGTCGCGCATAGCGAGGCGACGCCGCTCGGCCTGATACTCCGCGACGTAGGCGGTCACCGCCTCGGGCTTCAGAAGGTCTCTTTGGAGGCCGGCGGTCACCGCCTGCTCGACTACGTCAAGGCAGAACGTCTTTGGATCGGGGCAGCGCCTGACTCGACTGAGGCCGTGCAGCGTACGCGGATTCGTCCTGAACGATCGCGTCCGGCGGCATTCACTTCTTGAAAAATCGCGATCACCAATGGGCTTTTTCCAGCTGATCGCCGTTCGGAGATGGCCGCTACAGCATCGACGGACGCGTATGGGCGCGGCCTGATCCTGGGTTTGAATCGTGTGCCGTGCGCATGCGGGCCCTCCGGACTTACGACAGGCTATGCATTGCGAGAATCGGCCGCCGCCAGCGCCGCAAGTCGTGGAAACAGCTTCAGCGCATTTCCTGAGAGGACCGCAGTGCTTTCATCGGCATTGAGCTCGGGACTGTTCTCGATCTCGACACTGCAGTTCACCGCAAGATCGCGCCGAAGATACGGAAAGTCCGATCCAAACAGCACGCGATCGATGCCAGCGACGGATTTTAGCAAGTGTAGAATCGGCGGGCGCCAGGCCAAAGCCGTGTCCCAATAGATTCTTCTGAACATGTCGGCCGCCGTGCCGCGTTCCTCGTCGCCCGGAATGACCTTCATCTCATCGACAATGCCGAAGCGTGTCGAGAGATAAGGCGCCGTCCCGCCGGCATGGCAAAAGACGTATTTGACGTTTGGCGTTCGCGCGAACGTGTTGCCGTAATGGAGCTGCGCCACCACGCGCGTGGTGTCGGCGGTGAAATCGATGAGCGTGTCCGGCAGACCGAGGCTATGCGCGCTCGGATCGGGCGACAGTGTCGGATGCACGAACACGACGGCTTTGCGTCGCTCCAATTCAGCGAACAGAGTCGCGAAGCACTTATCTCCGAGATAAATGCCGCGCGAGTTCGTGAACAGCACGACGCCATCCAGCCTGAGAACGTCGAGCGCATATTCGAGTTCACGAAGTGCGCCTTCCACGTCGGGCAACGGCAGTGCTGCGAAACCGCCGAAACGATCCGGACGTTCGTGGATCAGCTCGGCGGACCATTCGTTGACGCGCCGCGCGAGGTCGCGTGCGGCCGCATCGTCACCCATGTGAACGCCGGGCGTGCTGATCGAGGTGATCGCGACGTTGATGCCTGCGTCATCCAGGTAGGAAAGCGCCGCCTCCTTGGACCATGGCGGTGGCGTGATGCCGCCTACGGGATTATCGGTCTCGTTGGTGGCGCGCCAGAAATAGTCGGGAATGACGTGATGATGCACGTCAACGGTGAACCGCATGACAGCCCCCCTCACGCCCCTGACTTGATGAATTCCGCCGCGCGTCCGCCGATCATGAAGCAAGGCCCGGCGGTCGGACCGGAGATGATCGATGGCATCACCGAGCCATCGGCCACCCTCAAACCGCCAAGGCCGTGGACGCGAAGTTCGCTGTCCACGACGGCGTCCGCATCCGTGCCGATCCTGGCCGTTCCCACGGCATGACCGAAGCTTGCCGAACCGGTTCGCGCGAGATCGATCACATCCTGTTTGCTGGTCGCCTTTGGCCCTGGGATGAGTTCCGCCGCGCGCACGCCGTCGAACGCCCGCTGGGCGCCGATTTCACGCGCCGCTTCGATACCGCGCACGATCGCCGCAACGTCGCGATCCGTGCCCAAATGGTTAGCGTGAATGATTGGCGCGTCGCGCCAATCCGCGGTAGCGAGCCTCACCTCACCGCGGCTCGTCGGCTGAACCAGTGCCGGCGCGTGATAAAAGCATCCTGCTGCGGCGGCGGACCAAACCGCTGCGCTGCTTCGGGAGTGGTGATCGGAAACTGCTCGAGCACCAGATTGACGTCGGTGGGGTGATCGTCGACGCCGCTCGATAAATAGACTTCCGCCTCGACGCCGTTACTGGCGGCGGGCCGATCCGGCATCGTGCCTTTGTATTGAAAGACAACACCCGAGAGCAGAACGTGATCCTGCAGATTGCGCCCGACGCCGCGCAGATCCGCGACGCTCTTGATGCCGAGCTTCTTGAGCGCAGCGGCATCGCCAATCCCCGAGAGCATCAGCAGTTTGGCAGTGTGTATCGTCCCTGCCGAGAGGATGACCTCGCGCCGCGCCTCTATAGTTCTCGGGATGTCGCCTGAGACAACGGCCACGCCGTGCGCGCGATCGCCTTTGAACAGGACCTGCGTTACCCGTGTATTCAAAAGCAGCGCCAGATTGGGACGCCCGAGATTTGGGTGCAGGAAGGCGCGCGCGGCGCTCATCCGGGTACCATCACGGGCGATGTTCATGTTGATGTACGCTGCGCCCTCGCGCATCGGGCCGTTCGCGTCTTCGTGGATCGAAAAGCCCATCTGCCGCGCCGCTTCCAAGAAGACCGGCGCGGTGGGATGGGGATCGTGCGGCCGGCGAATAGGAACCGGCCCGCCCGCGCCCCGCCATTCGTTGGCGCCGCCTTCCCAATCCTCCTGCGCCTTGAAGGTCGGGAGCACGTCCTTGAAGGCCCAACCCTCGGCACCGTTTTTGACCCAGCTCTCGTAGTCGCGCTCCATGCCGCGCGCCCACACCAGGGCGTTGATCGAGCTGCCGCCGCCCACGACGTGCCCGAGCGCCATGTTGAAGTTGCGATTGTTCAGCTGCCGGACCGGCAATATCGGCAGGTGCCAATCGAAGTCGCTGCCGATATTGTAAAACCAGATGCTCGGGTTGCTGATGGTCGGAGCGGAGTCGAGACCGCCCGCTTCGATGATGAGAATGTCGGCGCCGGTCTTTGATAATTCGCCGGCGATGACCGATCCAGACGAACCCGAGCCCACGATGATGTAGTCGTAAGCGCTCTTGATCTGGTCTTGTTTGGCCGACGACCGATCTTCACTAACCGCCAGCCCCTGGTGAATATTGGCGCTCGCCGACGCTTTTATGGTGACTGAGGCGCTTGCAGTGCGCGACGATCCTCCTTTCGTAATCGCGCTCATGACGTACTCCTCAGTTGAAGCGATGACGGCTTTGAGTGATGGACCGGGCTAGCCGAAGGCGCGTACGTCACCGTCGCGAAACGCTGGACGCCGGCGCATGGCTGTTGAATCTGCGGATTAGGCGCGAGCGGCAGCTTATTGCGCGGGCGCTCCTGCTGGCGGGCGCTCGTCAGAGACGCCCTTACCTTTTCGAACGCGCGCACCTCTATTTGGCGGACTCGCTCGCGACTGATTCGGAACTCGTTGGACAGCTCTTCCAGTGACGTCGGATCGTCCGCCAGCCGCCGCGCCGCGAATATGCGCCGTTCGCGGTCGCTGAGGACGCCAATCGCATCGCGGAGAAGGCGGCGGCGGTTGACGGCCTCCTCGTTCTCGGCAAGGCGCACCTCCTGGTCCGGCGTTTCGTCGACCAGCCAGTCCTGCCACTCGCTACTCGATTCGCCGTCACCGTTGAGCAGCGCATTGAGCGAGACGTCGCCGCCGAGCCGCCGGTTCATCGAGACGACGTCCTCTTCGGTCACGTTGAGGTTGCTGGCGATGGTGGCGACCTGATCAGGACGGAGGTCGCCCTCTCCAAACGCCTGGATCTGGCGCTTCATGTTGCGAAGATTGAAGAACAGCCGCTTCTGGTTGCCGGTCGTCCCAATCTTGACCAGGCTCCATGAGCGGAGGATGTACTCGTGGATCGCTGCCTTGATCCACCACATGGCGTAGGTAGTGAGCCGGAACCCTTTGTCCGGATCGAAGCGTTTCATCGCGTACATCAGCCCGACATTGCCTTCGGAGATTACCTCGCCGAGGGGCAGGCCATAGCCGCGATAGCCCATGGCGATCTTGGCCACGAGGCGCAAGTGGCTGGTGACCAGCCGATGGGCAGCATCGCGGTCGCCATGCTCCTTGTCGCGCTTGGCGAGCACGTATTCCTCGTCCGGTGCCAGCATGGGAAACTTGCGGATTTGAGAGAAGTATCGATTGAGGCCGGACTCACCGGCAGTAATCGCGGGCAACGCTGCGCGGGCCATGGGGCGTTCCTTTCTTATGATCGCATTAAGACCGACAAAGTTCTCGAAGATGTTCGTTAGGCTGCCATCGCGGCCGGCTCTTCGATGGCTGTATTCGCGCGCGCCGACCTCGCCGAGCGGTGGCGTCGCCGCCAGCTCGCCGGACTTTCGCCGACGAGGCGGTGAAACATTCGCGTCAGATGAGGCTGATCGGATAGTCCGCATCGCACGGCGATCGAGGCGAGCGACTCTTCCGTCAAGAGCATCAGCTCCCGTGCCCGTTCGATCCTACGGCGGAGGACGTACGCATAGGGTGTCTCCCCGAAATCGCCGCTGAACGCACGTGAGAATTGTCGTGGGCTCAAGCGAATGGACCGCGCCAGATCTTCCAGCCGGATCTTTCCGCCCACATTTTCCTCTACGACTTGGATCACCCGTCGCGTTTGCCATGGCGCCAGGTGGCGGTTGCCGGCTGGCAGGCGCTCGGGAAATTCAGTTGCCGCTCGACGATGCACTTCAGCATCGAGGAGGTCGGCGGCCTTGAGGATGAACCTCTTGGCCTCATCGTCGTCACCATCGAGAGCTTGCTGTGCGGATTGGACAAGCTTGACCAACACGGCATAGGGAATAGGCGAGCCGTCGGACTTATCGATTGGCTGTCCGTTCGTTGAACGGGTCCAACCAACGCTGTTCGGCCCAGTGCCAGCCGGGCGATCGATCTGCCGTACGCTTGGAAGTATCGTTTCCGTCGGCATTGGCGTGAGCCTTTCGTGGTACTGGGGTCGCGGGGATTTTCGAACTGCGGCAGTCCACGAGCCATAAAATGGCAGATGTGCGCCCGAGCAGAAATTGCACGCGTGGGCACGAGGGTAGCCTGAAGGTTTAGAGACCTGACAGCGGAAGGTTTATCGGGTCTAGTTGAGCTTTAGTTTGTCGGCTACGCGGCCAAGCTCGGGGAGCGAGCCGACGCCCATCTTGCGCATCAGATTGCTGCGATGCACCTTCACGGTGGTCTCGCTGATCCCTATGTCGCCGGCGATCTGCTTGCTCAGTCGCCCGCGCACCACATGAACCATGATCTCCCGCTCACGCGGGGTGAGTGCGTCGAAGCGTCGCCTGAGCACCATAAAGGCGGCTTCGGTTTCGCGCCGGGCACGATCGCGATCGAGAGCCACTTGAATAGCGTCGAGGAGATCCTGGTCGCGAAATGGCTTGGTCAGGAACTCGACCGCGCCACCCTTCATTGCCTGGACCGACATCGGGACATCGCCGTGCCCAGTTATGAAGATGATTGGGAGCTCTCGCCTGGACGCGGCGAGCTCGCGCTGAAGGTCAAGACCGCTCTGCCCCGGCAATCTCACGTCCAGGACCAGGCAGCTGGGACCATCCGGCGGCTTGGAGTTGAGAAAGTCGGAAGTGGACACAAACAGCTGAGCGGCAAGCCCGATCGATCGCAGCAGCCGCCCAACCGAGGCTCGAAGGTCGGCGTCGTCGTCAACGACCAAGACGGTGGGGCTCAAGCCAGGCACCTTGCTACCCACGGATGCCATCTCGATGCGCTTGCCGCGGTGAACCGGTTTTTCCCCGTCAAGCAGAAGCCGTTGCCGCATCGGGAGTCGCGTCGGACCGAACGCGAAGCCGGTCTGCTTCATGGGAGATCCTCCTCTCCTGACCGCCCGCATCGCTTGAGCATTTGATCATCGCTGGCTTGGTCCGACCAGTTAATCTCCGTTTCACACCGTTAATTGGCGTAGCGTACGCTCGTAAGAGTCAAGCGGGGTCCTTACAGGTATTTGCGACTCTTCACTTGCCGCGAGGTGCGCCCACTCGGAGAGCTCTCGAGACACCTGATTGAAGCGGGCGACGCGATTCCGACAGTCCTCGCGACTGCCTACCCCAACAACGTTGACGGGACTCGCGCTCTGACGGATGGCGTGATCGGGTACCTGCAGAAGCCGGTCGACGAGAAAGATCTCACTCGGCGTATTCATGCTGCTCTCCATTCTGGTGAGCGGCCTGGAGAGAATCCATGAGCAGTTTCCCCCCGGCAGGCAAGGTGAACTGAAACGCCGCACCTCGAGGTTCATTCGGCTCTGCCCACAGTCGGCCCCCGTGCGTATCGATGATAGACCGGCAGATCGACAGACCCATTCCCACGCCGCTGGCCTTGGTCGTGTAGAAGGCGTCGAAAACCCGATCGAGATGCTGCGGATCGATGCCTGGGCCGGAATCGCGCACTCCAACCGCGATGCTATTTGCCGTACTTTGCTCGGTGCTGATCAACAACTCTCGTGTGCTAACCTCAGCCGCGCTCATCGCTTCGACCCCGTTCAGGATCAGGTTCATCATGACCTGCTGCAGTTGAACACGGTCCCCGTGAACCGGACATAGTCGCGTCGCAAGGCGGGTCTGGACCGAGATGCCATTCTTGATGATAGCGCTTCGTACCAACACAAGGACTTCATTGATCGCCTCATTAAGGTCGAAGAGCAGCTTCCGCGGAGGGGCCTTCTTGATGTGATCGCGGATCCGGTCGATGATGTCCGCGGCTCGATCGGCGTCGCTTATGACGCAGCCGAGCGCTTCCCTGATCTCGCCCAGATCTGGCGGCAGCCCGTCTAGAAAGTTCAAGGCCGCGCGGGCGTTGTTCCGCACACTGCCGATCGGTTGCGTGATTTCGTGGGCCAACGACGCGGCCAACTCGCCCATTATGCTCAGGCGATTCACGTGGGCGAGGTCCGATTGCAACTCCCGGAGCGACTCTTCCGTACGCTTGCGCCCGGTCAAATCAAGAACGAAGGCTACGGCCTGATCGCGTGTTCCGCCGAACGCCGCCCCACCGATGAGCACCGGCACACGACTGCCGTCCTTCCGAAGATACTCATTCTCGTATGGTTGGAAGGTCCCGTTTCTTTTCAGCTCGGTCAAAGCCTGAGCAGTGCGCTCGTGCCACTCTGCCGGTGTCAGCTCCGTCCAGCGCAGTCGTCCCGAGACAAGATCGTCTCGATCGTGTCTTACCATTTGCAGCATCGCCTCGTTGGCCTCGACAATCTGGCCTTCGAGATCCGTGATGACGATCCCAATGGCGCCGATGTCCAGGGAGGATGTAGGGATACGAAACGAGCACGGCATGGCAACCGTCTACTCGTCCAGAAACAGCCGAACGTGATCGGCAAATAGCTCCGGATATTGAAACAGCGCCGCGTGTCCCGAATCCGGATACATGATCAACTGCGCGTTCTTGATTTGCTTGAACATGAGGTAGGCATTCGCGTCTGGGAGTATCGTGTCGTCACTTCCGCTCAGCACCAGGACTGGATGGTCGATGGCCTTGAGCATCGAGTGATCGGGATCCTTAGTCGCGCACCAGTCGATCAACGCCCTGGCCTGTGGCTCGCTGACGGCCTGACCGCTTTCCGGTTCACGATCCAGGGTCCGCACGCTTGCACGTCGGAGAAACGCGCGGCCGGCGGTTTGGCTGGATTCGGAAGGGGTAAAGAACAGCGGCAAGCGCACGTCGGGTGCTTCCGGATGCGAATGTGCCTCCTCCAGCGCCTTATGCAGGTGTTCCTCTCCTCCCCGGGGGGCAGTTCCGACCAGGATCATTTTCCGGACAAGGTGCGGTTTCTCGACCGCGAGGACCTGTGCGACAAATCCCCCAAGGGAAAATCCCAGCAGGTCGACATGCAGGAAGTATCCGAGCGCTGCCATGAAGTTCTCGGCGTCCGTCGCCATCTGGGCCACATTGTCCGGCGTCCTGCCGCTCGATTTTCCGACGCCGGTGTTGTCGAAGACGATCACCGGGCGGTGTTCCGCCAAGGCATTCACGACTGCCGGGTCCCAGGAATCCATCGTTCCCGTAAAGTGCTGTAGCAAGATTAATGGCGTCCCCTGACGATGCCCCAGTTGCCGATGAGCGAACCTGATACCGGAGGCCTCGACGAACTCGGTGGGGGCAGTTTCAAGCGATACCACGTGGCTCCTCCTCCAGTCTTAGTCTGGCGGTACACAAAATCAGCTCACCCGCTCATCGCGATGTTTCGATCGCGAAGAGACTGGGACCCGTAAAGGGCAAGGCTACCCGGCTGAAGTGGTCGCTATCTGGCCCCTACCGCGCAGAAGCCGAAGCCACGTGCAACGCCATCGGCGAGCCTCGCCTCGTTATTTGACAAGGCTGAGCCTGGGACTCTCGCTTCCTCTTCGCTAGTAAAACGATGTGAAACTTCGTGCAGCGGGCGAGCGGCCTTTGCGGCTCTGTGCGGCGCCTACGCGACCCCGAGTCCGCGAGGCATAATTCACTTCTTTTCGCGCGCGGCGGAACTGCGAAGCGCTCACGCCCTTCCGCTGGAGCGTATCCGAAGATCGGCGTCGGCGCCTGCACCCGGATTCACAACGTTTAACGTGCGGCGGCCACGATGCCTGTTCACCATCCGCTGGCAATTGTTTGGTTGCGCAAATGGCCGCGGCCAAGCGATGTGTACCTGCGGGGAAGACGTCATCGACGTCGTCCCGCTTCAGAGACAACCGCGTTTCAGGTCGAGCCGACCGAAGGATAAGGACGAGGCGAATGGCTTCCGGCATGTGCAAAGGGCCTCTCGACCAGACCCAACGAATCGATGCAACGGGTTCGCCCGCGGGTTCCAGCTTCAAATACCCTGACGCGCTTGAACGCCTCCATGGGGCCAGTCTCCCGCGCGCTCATGACCATTCTGCCAGAAGTTGCCGCGCCTTGACGACATCGTTGGTGTCGAAACCCTCGGTAAATCGATCGCTCGTTGCGGCAAGCAGGTCGTGCGCTTCGGCCAGGCGGCCCACACGGCGCCATAGGCGCGCCAGGCTCGTCGCGCTGCGCAATTCCCAAGATAAAGCGGACTGTTGGCGGGCAAGCTCAAGAGAACGCAAGAGTTTTGCCTCCGCGACTTCGGCTGCATTTGGGGCGCCATGCCAGAGTACCAGTTCAGCGTCGACGCGCAGCACCTCAGGCAGGCTCCATAGTGCGTCAGCAGGTTCGGCCTCTGGCATCGGCACTGGCATCGCCGGCGCGGACTGTAGCGCCGCTATCTCCGAGGTATTCGAAAGATCCATGCGCGGCTCGAGGAAGGACGCGATCAGCGACTCGTCTTCGCTCCCTTGCCGCAAGCGCAGGATCAGCATGTAGCATCCCCTGAAGGTGTCGACCCCGGGGTTTCCCGCCCCACGATCAGCCAGTACGCCCAAGTAATTCCGTGTCATCTCCAAATCGGCAAGCCAAAGCGAGAGAGGACAGGCGGCAGTATACAGGGCGTAGCAAACTGAAAACCAATGATCCGCCTCTTCCGCGGCGTCGATTGCCTCTCGCGCACTGGCCAACGCCTGATCGGGGAAACCCTGGATCCATTGAATACGAGCGAGCAGCGTCGGCATGGCAATGCGCGAATCGACCTGCAAATCAGTATTGGAGCTGGGCTTGGAGCGGCCTGTCTGGCTACTCACACGCTCCACCAGCCGCCGGGCGAGCGTCTGCTTGCCGAGATAGTGGTGTGTCAGTGCGAGGATCCTGTCGCCAAGGATGATAAACCGTGGATCGCCGACTTCTCTGGCGATGACCTCGTACCTCTTCGCGACCGCGAGCGCGGTCCGGTACTCGCCGCGGCCACGGCGGACCGCCCACAAGCCCCATAGTGCCTGCAACTGGACGAGGGTGTCGCCAACCTGCTCGGCCAGCGCCAAGGCCCGCGCGAACGCGCGTTCCATCGCGGCTGCGTCGGTTGCCGACCACTTCTCTGCGGAGTACCACAAAGCATGGCCCAAGGCGGCCTGAAGGCGCATTTCCACTCCGGCCTCCAGCTCCGTAATAGCCGGCAGGTGCTGCAGCGCCCGCTCCACCCGCTCCCGGTATTCCGACATGAGCGACAGCTCGAACCAGAGCTGTGCCGAAGCCGCGGTGAGATCAAACCCAATTGACGGATCGCCACCCGGTGCGAATGCCCAATCGATGGCGGCTCGCACATCGTCGAGGTTGCTGCCATAGGTCCCGAGCCAGCCGGCACCAGGCTGAACCTTCCATTCGGCCTCACCACGTCGCATGAGATCTCGGAAATACGCAGCGTAGCGCCGCGCGACCGGTTCCGCATCGCCGCTCTCCGCGAGCTTCTCGGCCGCATAGGCACGAGTCGTCTCAAACAACCGGTATTGGATCGTCTTTCCGCCGACGTCGGTTGCGACCAGCGATTTGCCGACGAGGCCCGCCATCGTTTCCAGCACGCGGGATGGCGCAATCGTTGCGTCGGCGGCCACGGCGATGGCGGCGTCCATGGTGAACCGACCGGCCATGACCGCAAGACGCCTGAAGGCGATCCGCTCGGCCTCCGACAGCAGACCATGGCTCCAATCGAACGTAGCCCGCAGGGTCTGGTGCCGCGGAAAGGCCGTCCGGCGCCCCGCCGTGAGAATGGAGAAGCAATCGGCGAGGCGCGTGGCAAACTCCTCCACGCCGAAAAGATTGATGAGCGCGGCTGCGAGCTCGATAGCCAGCGGAATTCCGTCGAGGCGACGACAGATCTGGCACACCGTCGCCGCGTTCGCGTCGTTTAGCTCGAACGTGTCCAGTGCCGCTGTCGCCCGTTCAACGAACAGCTGTACAGCCGGGAAAGCCAGAGCGTCGACCGCAGACATGCCGGCGGATCGAGGCGGCACGATTAACGAAGGTAGGCGGAAAAGCCATTCACCTTCCGCCCGGAGCGGCTCACGGCTCGTCGCAATCAGGTGAACACCGGGAGCGCCCTTTAGGATGCCTTCGGCCAGCACCGCCGCCGACTCGACTACGTGCTCGCAATTGTCGAACACGATAAGCATCGATTTGTTTCGCAGATACGTGAGGAAGCCCGGCAACGGATCCTCCGTGTTGAGCCCGACGCCCAAGGCCGATGCCAAAGCGCTCGCCACCAGCCGGTGGTCGGCGAGCGGCCCCAGATCGACGAAGCAAACCCCCCGCGTGTAGGCGCCGACGAGGTTTCCGGCGACTGCCAGGGCAACTGTCGTCTTACCGATACCGCCTGGGCCAACGATTGTTACAAAACGCCGCTGCGTCAATTGCGCGCCGATCAGGAGAACCGCCTGTTCGCGTCCGATCGCGCGCGTCAACGGGGTCGGAAGATTGTGGACGACATCGATAGCATCGACGGAGGTATCGGCAGCACCGGTTGCATATCGCCTGCCAACCTGAGCGACGAAGCAATAGCCACGTCCTGCGACTGTGTTGATGAAACGCTCGCCGTCAACACCGTGGCCGAGAACCTTTCGTAACTCCGCTACGTGGACCCGAAGATTGACGTCTTCGACAAAGATGCCCGGCCACACCTTTTGAATAAGCTCGTCCTTACTGACAACCTCGCCCGCCCGCTCGACAAACGCGGTAAGGAGATCCAGGTCGCGCCCGCCTATCCTTACCGCCTTTCCATCCCGAAGCAGCGACTGGCGCGTCGGGTTGAATTCAAACGGGCCGAACGTCAGCAAGGTATCGGTCACTTCGACCCCATGGTCCAAGTCAGGCGAGGTAGCACCTGTCAGTGCCTTTGAACTGCGTCCAGTCGATCTTGGCGTCAGACGCTGCCCGAGCGAATACGCTGTCGACAGCGTATGCCGTCGGCGCAGTCGGCCTGTCCGGAGGACTCGGCAAGAGGAATTCCCGACGGTTCATCTCTACGCAGATAGAACGATATACCCCATAAATCTCCACTGTAGCGACGAGCGCTGCCATCGTATCGTCGGAGAATAGGTAGATCGATACATCTATATCAGGGCTCTGTCAAACAACCTTCTTGCGGCTCTAGGGTGAAGGGAACGAAGAAATGAGAGACCTCGAAACGGAAGTCACAAAGATTGTCGCGCCGCCGAAGTCGATCGCTGCGTGGCGCCGCTCGTTCATGCAAATCGCGGCTTGGGCTTCGGCTCTGCTGGCGACCGGCGGCATCGCTCTGACAGCCTCGCGGGTGAGAGCGGCGACTGCCCCGGACCGCATTGTTCCTCACAATGAGGAAATCATCCGCCGTGCCTACCCTTTGGCGGAAGTCAAACCCAACCCCGATTTGCAGGGGTGGATCGACGCGTTCACACCGGACGGGACGTTCACCGACGAAGCCCAGCGAACCTGGCTTCCTCAGGCACACAGCGGTCAAGTTGGCCGACATGAGATAGTTTCTCCTTTCTCATTGGTTAGTTCGTGGCGAACGAAGTTACTTGGCCTTGCCCGCCGCGCGGTCAGAACATGCCGTTGGCATTCGCACGCGGAATGTTCGGCGCGATGATCGGAGCCGAGTTTTGCGGCGTGCCCACGAGTTGCAACGCATCCCAGTGCTCGACGGCTTTCCCCTCAGCGTCCATGCGATAGATATCGACGCCAGCAATGCCGGTATCGTCTGGATCATCGTTGAACAGGTTGAGGAAGTTCAAATGTGCCCACACGTAGTCGCCGACCGCAATGATCCGGTGAACTACGACGCGTGCCCGAGGCTGCTCACTGGTAATTTTGGCGAAGAACCGGCCCAGCGCGACAGAGCCGTCTGGAATCAGCGGGTTGTGCTGGAGGTAGGATGGACTGACGAACTTCGCGGTAGCCTCTTCGGACCGCTTTCGATTGATCATCAGATCATACAGAGCAAGAACATTGTTCTTGTTGCGGATAGCGTGGCTGTCGTTGGTGGCGATCAGTTCGATCACGGCGGACTCCTTCACTTGGATGATTTCAGGTCTATTCCAGGCCGACGATTTGAAGACGAAGCGCGTCCTGTTCGTCGTCGGATCCTTTGCCGACAGCGCGAAGGATTTCGTCAGCATCCTCGCCAACGGAAGCAGAGCGCTGCGGAGGGTTCTGCTCCGCCAATTCGATCACCCGCTTTGCGGCATCGATCGACGCGAGGCCGCTACTTTGCATGCCGTTGAGTCTCGCTGCGAACGCGTTGAACGCTTGTCCATAGAGCTCGTGTTCCTCAGGCGTCATTCTCCCCGCTGTGCGCGCGAGCGCGGCGGCTGTCTTGGCTGGCCCCCCCGTTCTCATATTTCCGGCGACCGCGACGACGACATCGATACCGAAGCGCTTCAGTTCCTCTCGATAGACGGTTGCGAATACCTCCATGGCCGCCTTTGAAGCGCCCGATGGACCATTGAACGGAAGGGGCAGGTGCGCCGTCCAAGTGCTGACCTGCACAATACGACCGCGCGCTTTCCTCAAAGCCGGAAGGAATGCGTTCACCACGGACAGCGCACCGAAAACGTTCACTTCGAATTCGCGTCTGATGGAGTCGATCGGGAGCGTCTCGATAGGTCCGGGTGTCAAGATTCCGGCGTTGCTGATGAGAAGATTGAGGTCGCCATCTGTCTGCTCGCTCACGGCACGGGCCCAGCGCTTGACAGCTGGCTCGTCGGTGATGTCGCAACTGGTCAGTTTAACTGCGCCGCCAGAGGCCCGTTGGAGGTCAATGATCTCGTCTGGTGTGAAGGCAGTTCCAAAGATGTGGTAGCCCTTTGCAGCGAGACCAAGCGCAATATCTCGCCCGAGTCCGCTACCCGCGCCGGTAATCGCGGCAAAACGAGTGGACTGCTGGATGCCTCGTGACATTGTGCATCTCCTTCCTATCGGCGATTCGATTCGCCCTGAATGACTGGCTCACGCCAGGTAAGCGGGCCAGTATTGTTCTTGCGGGTTTTTTGATGGAATTGGTTTGTTATAGGTGCTGAGCGCACATTATGCAGGCTTGAGCCACCAACAGCGGGACAGTCACCAGGTGATGGGCTTAATGCCGGGTTGAGCCATTTGCGCGATCGCCACCTCTTGCTGGTCAATGCCATCCGCGCCCTGGAGCCGGATGCCTTCCGACGCAGCACTTGACATCGGCGCCCGCCTCGCCGCGTTTGCGGGACCAGCTGGGAATCCCATGCGCTTCCTCCAGGGTTCCGCGCTCGCTCATCCGATGGGTCGTCATGGCGGATCTAGAATTACGTACAGCTTGGCGATGCGTCCGTCCTCGACAAACGCTATGTCAGTTCCCGCCACTCCCAGCGGCTTCCCGGAGGAATCGACGCCGTGCCATCGAAGCCTACCGAGCCCGTGGTGGCCCGCCGCCGGCCCGTCGGCTTCAAAAGTAGCGCCTGGTGGCAGCATTTTGAGGAGTGCGCCGACGCTGCCCGACACCGCCTCCCATCCGGTAACGACCTGCTCATTTTCCGCCAGCACGCCGTTCTCGGCCCACAATTCCTTCAGCGCCGTCAGCCGCCGATCAGGGTCCGGCTCGCTGAAGACACGCCTCGCGTTTGCGCGGAGAAGACTATCGTAGTCTATCGCTTTATCCTCCTTCGGGCGGCGCCTAGGCACGATGGTCATTTGACTTTCCTCCACGCTGGGCGTTTCAGCACGCGTTTCTAAAAGATTGAAGCTGGCTCACGCCAGGCAAGCCGGCCAGTATTGTTCTTGCGGGTTTTTTGATGGAATTGGCGTGATTATAGGCGCGGAGCAGACATCATGCGGGCTAGAGACACCGACAGCGGGATAGCCTCCCTGGGGTGATGCGCTTTAACGCCGGGGTGAGCCATTTGCGCAATCGCCACGTCTTGCCGGTCACTGCCATTCCCGTCGTGGCTCCGGATGCCTTTCCGCGCTGGACTTGCACTCGGCGCCGTCTCTCCGCGATCGCGAGACCATCTGAGGCCTCAGTCGACACGGTTGTCGCGCGCCCCCACGAACTTGCTTACGACAGACGCGGGTCGATCGGCCTATCCAATCGTGCCAACCGAGCTGCTGCATCGAACTTCTCTGCGGCGGCTCGAATTCCGCTGACCTTCCCCCCCATGGCCTGCCACCCACTTCGCGTATTGAACACGTCAGCCGCAACCAATATCATGGTAGGACCATAGAACCATGGACTTGAAATCGTTGAATCGCGCTCCCCCACCAGCCGCCGAATTCACCGAGGTGCTGGCCATTCCCCCCAGCGAAACGGCTGAACGGGACCTATTTTTTGTGCACGTCGTCGACGAAACGCCACTGCACGCCCGGGTCTCGTTTCGCGATCTCGCGCTCGGGCTTTATTTGTCCGGGCGCCACACGATTCGGCGCCGGAACGGCGCCAACGTGGTCGACGGCTGGAGCGATCCTGGCACGATCAATCTCACCCCGCCCGGCATTGAGGAGACATGGGAGGCCAGCGCATCCTCGCGCGCTGCAGTCGTGGTGATCCGTCCGGAGTTCCTCTCTCGGGTGATCGAGGAATACTGGGGAGCGGATTCCAGGAGGGTTGAGATCATTGAGCAGTTTCTGATTCGCGATCCCGTCGTTGAGGCAGTAATGCTGAACCTGGCACGGGAAGCCGCCGGCGACACTCCAGCCGGGCGGCTCTATGCGGAGAGCGGTTGCGAATTCCTCGCGCACCATCTGATTTACCGCTATTCCAACCTGTCCCGGCCTCCGCCGCGATCCGTGGGCGGCCTTTCAAGTCGCCGGCTCAGGGTGGTACTCGAGTACATTGAGGATACGCTCGGTCAGCCAATCAAATTGCGCGAGTTGGCTGCGCTTGCCGGGATCAGCGCTCGTCACTTTGAGCGCGCGTTCCGCCAGAGCAAGGGATCTTCGCCTCATGCCTACCTCATGGAGAGGCGGTTGCAGATGGCGCGTGACTTGCTGCTCAATCAGCCGGAATTGCCAATCGAACAAATCACGCGTCGATTGGGATTTTCCAGCAGCAGTCATTTCTCATCCGCATTTCGTCGACGGACCGGGTTCACACCGACGAACTTTCGGAAGACTTGGTCGCAGTAAACGGCACCAGCCGGGCCGATGCCGCAAGGAAGCCATGCGCTGGAAGCCATTGGGGCCTTCGTCTCTAAGCAGTAGGCGGCGCCGGCCAGTGGCCGGCCAACGGCCGTCGTAACCAACGCCGAACAAACGGCACTTTTCACTG
>Ga0207107_1044_pt2 | contig 31457 bp, 25 predicted proteins | sample Alteio_BWMinHeat_75_FD_153555 | JGI IMG/M metagenome (GOLD analysis project Ga0207107, IMG submission 153555) | Enriched cells from forest soil in Barre Woods Harvard Forest LTER site, Petersham, Massachusetts, United States -... | ecosystem: Environmental > Terrestrial > Soil > Temperate forest >... | reverse complement strand
ACGCGAATATTTTTCACCTGCATCAGGTAAACATCGCCGATCTCCAGTTTGGCGTCTTCCTCGCCACCGCTATTTTTTCACTCTTCTTTGCACTGGGGACAGTCCGCCATGTGCCCAAGGCGATCGAAAACGTATTAGGCTTCCTCGCCAATTACAGCTATTCGCTTTACCTCACGCACCTGACCATTTTCTGGTACGCATTCATCCGCTTCCCCGGCCATGAACACGATCCGCGCCTGTTCTGGCTCGCGATTGCCGCCGCCAATGCCGTGGCTATGGCGTTCTGGTGGCTGTTCGAGCGCCATCACCGGTTCATTGCCGCAAAGCTGAAAGCCGCGCTGCAACCTGCTGCGAGGCAGGCGGATGCCCCCGCTAACCCCGGGCTTCCTTTATGGTCTCCCGATACAGCGCTTCCGTCATCTGCGCGATTACGCGCCAGCCGGGAATAGACTCTTTCAGCGCCCGCACCTCCTCTCCCATCGTGGAGCGGAGTTTTGCGTCTTCCACCAGCTTCGCAAGCGCAACGGACAGGCCCTGGACATCTTCGCACGGGACAAGATAGCCGTGCTTTCCGTCTTCCAGCAGCTCGGAAAAGAGCCCGATGCGGGAGGCGACGATGGGCCGCCCCATGGCAAGCGCCGCCATCAGCACGCCGGATGCGTCGATTTCCCGGTACGGCATGACCATGACATCGGCCTGTGAAAAAATGTCCGCCATTTCGCTGTGATCGACAAAACGCAAATCCCATGCGATGTTGCTTTCCACCCCCTGCTCTTTCGCAAGCGCGCGGAGCGGCTCCACATCCATATAGGACTTGCCGACGATGCGCACATGGCAGCGCGCGCGCGTTTGCGGCTGCATGGCCCCAAGCGCGCGGATAAGGATATCCGCGCCTTTATAGGGCTTGAGCTTGCCGAACAGCAGCAGCGTGACGGGACGATCCGTGCTTGCTGCGGCAGCCGCGGACGGCGGCAGCGAAGGAATGCCCGATTCCAGCAGGCCGTGTGGAATGCGCGCGATGCGTGCCTCAGGCAAGCCGTAGGCAATCAGGCGGCCTTTCGCCTGCTCCGTATGCACGATCAGGCGATCGAACTGTTTGAAAATTTCAATGGAACCGACTCTCTGCAGGCGCGAGCGGGGATTGTTATTAAACGGCGTGGAGTCATGCACCGTGAGGATCACCGGGGCAATGCGCCTGAAGGCTGGAATAAAATAACGATCGATGACCGGCAGCGGCGCCCACTGGAAATGGATGACATCGGGCCGCCACTGCCGCAATTCCTTGAGCAGCTTCGTCAGGAAATAAGGATGCATCAGCCCTTTGAGCGCAAGGAAAACGGGCTTTGGCAGGGCCTGCATCGCGCGGCGCTGCATGAAGGGATAAAAAAACTCGCGGTAGTGCGGTTCGCCCTTGCCCGGCTCACCCTCGGCCAGGTGTTTGCCGTAAATAACGACTTCGTGGCCGTTTTCGCGCAGGCCCTGCGCCAGTTCATTGTCATACGGCCAGGTGAAGAGCGAAGGATCGATCAGGGCGATTTTCATGTGGGCTCAAATTTCAGGATGCAGCATCCCTTATATGCAAAGGATATATATTCTCCATATAAACATATTCGGATTTTATACGAACGCGATCAAATTGAGCGGCGCCGCATCACTCAACTCCTGCCGGGGCCGCACGCATGAAGCTTTTCTACTATAAAGTCCCCGAGGGCAATTTCGGAGACGACCTCAACGCATGGCTGTGGGAGGAGCTGGCGCCGGGAATCTGGGATGATACAAGCGAGGTGGCGGTCAGCGGCATCGGCACCATACTGGGCGACCAGATGCCCCCTTCGCCCCGATGGATCGTGATGGGCAGCGGCGCGGGCTATACTTCCGCAAGCCAGGATTTCACGGCGGATCAGTTTAACATCCTCTGCGTGCGCGGCCCGCTTACGGCCATGGCGCTGGGCCTGCCGCTGGAGAAAGCCGTGACCGACAGCGCCATGCTGATCGCGCTTCTTCCGCAATATCGGCCTTTGGAAGAGGATAAGCGAAGCGGCACCGTCTTCATGCCCCATCACACGAAAATCCGGCATTTCCACCGTTGGAAGGCGGCCTGCGAAGAAGCCGGGATAGGATTCCTCGACCCCACCGCTGACAGCAAACAATTACTTGAGCGCATCCGCAGCGCGAAGCTGGTGCTGGCCGACGCGATGCATGCCGCCATCACCGCGGACGCGATGAGGGTCCCCTGGCTCCCCATCATCATTTCCCAGCATACCAACAGCTTCAAATGGCTGGACTGGACGCTGTCCATGAACCTGCGCTATGAGCCCGTCAGGCTTGCCACCAGCAGCCTTGCGGAGGAATTGCAGTTCAAGGTGAGCACCGCGCTCGGGTATGGAAACACCTTCTCCGACCTGAGCGTCGCAGGCGCAAGGAAATATTTCATACGCCTCGAACCTCCCGCGCAGAACCAGTCAAAAGGGGGCTTGAAGGCCACCCTCAAGAAAAGCGCCGGAGCTCTCAAAACTCTATCGCACATAGGTTTTGTACGCCGATTCTATGAGAAACTGGATGGCAGGCATTTCGCGCAAACCGTGGATTCCCTGCGCAGGGCGGCGCTGATGAAGCCCATGCTCAGCGACGACGTAACATTCCAACGGCGCAAGAACCAGATGGCGCAGCATCTTGAAGCGTTGAAAGCATTGGGAAAATCCGGGAACACCGCTTATACCAGAAAGGTGATCAACTGATGGCGGCCCCTATAGCAATGAGGAGCGGTGAAAGGCTATTTCCCCTGAACTCGCGCGCGTTCATACAGCGCGTGGGCAATACGCTCCTGCGCCTTGGCTCTCTCGGCGCCAAGCTGGTGTTCACTTTATATATAGGGCGCTACCTTGGCCTCGCTGAAATGGGAACCTATGGGCTGGTGGCGGCTTATGTCGCCATCCTGATAAGCGTGCTGGGCGTGCGATTCGACTATGTCGTGGGGCGCGATATCGTGAGTGTCTCTCCTTACGAGGTCGCGTGCAAAATCCGCGATCAGATAGTCTTCTATGCCCTGAATTACGCCATCCTCGCCGCGGCGCTCGCGCTGCTTGCGGCAGGCCCGCTCAAAGAAATCCGCACGGAGACACTGCTGTTCATCCTGTCGCTTTCCATCTTGGAAAGCCTCGCCTCGATCACCACGGGCAATATCGTTTCGCTCAAGCAGCCCGTGCTTGCAACCGTGCTGTTCTTCATCCGCTCTTCATTATGGACGCTGCCCGCGATGGTGCTGGGCATCCTCTATCCCGCCACCCGCACGGCCGACTTCATATTCCTCTGGTGGCTGGCCGGCGTGTCGGTCAGCCTGGTTGCGACCTGCTTCGCCTGGCGCGGCATGCCCTGGGGCGCGGCGCTTAAAACCCCTGTGGACTGGAGCTGGATACTCTCCGGCGCAAGAAACTGCATCCTCATCTGGCTGGGCACGATAGGCGCGGCGGCGGCAACCTATGTCGACAGGTTCGCGGTGGAGCATTACCTCACGCTCGATTTTGTCGGCATCGCAAGCTTCTATGGCTCCTTCGTCATCGCCATGCAGTCGCTGCTGCACAGCAGCGTTTTCTCCTTCACCTATCCGCGGCTCATCACCCACTACCGGCAGCGCGACGATGCCGCGTTCCGCCGGGAATTGCGGCACATGACGATGCAGGCCACGCTGTTCGGCGGTTTCATGGCGGTGATGATCGGCGTTATTGTGCCCATCCTGGGCGGGATCTTCCACCGGCCGGAATTCGCCGATCAGGCGTTTATTTTATGGATGATGCTGTTCGGCGCGTGGATTCGCTGCACTACGGAAGGGGTGTATTTCGTGCTTTATGCGCGCCATCAGGATCGCCTGATCTGGGCGGGTGGGCTGCTGGTGCTTATCCCGGCCTTCGTATGTAATATGGTGTTCGTGCCGGTTTATGGCTTCGCAGGTATTGGCTATAGCGCCGTCGTCACCAATGTTTTCCTCTGCCTATGGCGGCTTTTCTGCCTGACGCGCAAGCCGCCGCCGCGGGAGATGGAGGAGACACCGCAGCCGATCGGCGTCCTTCCCGGCACCGAAGAGCAGGACGAAATATTTTAGTGCCACAATGGGGATAAATTACATATTGTCCCTTGATGTGGCCCTGTTTAGAGCCTGCGGACACTCCCCAAGCAAAGGAAGCGCATAATGCCTACTGCACTCAAATCCGACCTGTCTGAATTCTACGATGAGCGTTTCTATTCGGACCAGATGGATTCCTCCTACGAATCGGCCCGGATCGTCCTGGCTCATGTATGGAAGTTTCTTAAAGCGGGCTCGGTCGCGGACATCGGATGCGGAAGAGGGACGTGGCTCAAGGCGTGCCATGAGCTTGGCAGCCAGGTCCTGCTCGGTTACGACGGTTCCTGGAACGATAAATCAAAAATGATCGACAGCGCCATCGAATTTAATTGTATCGATCTCAATCAGCCTTTTTCCCTTCCCAAACGTGTGGATATGGCTATCTCACTAGAGGTGGCGGAGCATCTGGAACCATCCTCTGCGGTACAATTTGTCGAATGCCTGACCAATGCCTCCGATGCGGTTTTGTTCTCCGCCGCAATCACCGGGCAAGGCGGCACGAATCATATCAATGAAAGGCCTCACTCCTACTGGGCAAACATTTTCCTCGAAAAGGGATACGCCCCGTTTGATGTGATCCGCCCCGTGTTCTGGGAAGACGATCGTGTGTGTTTCTGGTACCGGCAGAACATTTTTTTATATCTCAAAAAAGGAAGCGCCCCCTACCGGAAATTGATTGCTGAAGGCATGCCGGAACTCACAAACATAGGGTTTATGAACTGCATCCATCCCGATCTCCACCGGAGCAAATTGACCTGCAAATCGCACCTCAAAGACCTGATTCCAAGTTTTTCGCGGGCTTTAAAATCACGAATCGGCTAATCTGTTTTAGAGTCAGCAATCAGGTCCTGGTATTCCTTGTGACGCCCAAGCCAGGCAACGGCATAGCTGCAGACCGGCATGACTTTTAAGCCCTCTTTGCGAACCTTCTCCATCATCCCCTGCATGAACCGCCCTGCCGCCCCCGTTCCGCGCAGCGCCGGGGGAGCCTCCACATGCAGTATGGTCAGGACAGCTCCCTCGCGGCGATAATCCGCGAACACCACCTGCCCGTCTACATCAAGCTCGTAGCGATGCCTGCCCGGATTATCGCTGACGGCGTTGATCATGCGAAAACTCAGTTGTTATGCACGCACTGAGAGAGCGCGGAGCGGCGCGCTTCCTGCTCGGCCTCAGACACCGTGCGGCCAAATATTTTGCACCCATTGTAATGGTTCTGATAGAAGGGCTGCCAGCGCAAATTATTCTGCTGGATGATTACCAGACAGTCTGGTGACTTTGCCGCCTGCTGATATTGATCGACGGCATTCTGCGCATAATCGGCACAGTATTCCTTGCCAGCAGCCTGCGCGGGCGATGCAATGAGGGACGCAGCCAGCAATGCGCAGAGAGAGGCGACGCGGAACAAAACTTTATACATATTTTCATCCTTGATTCGGTTGCCTGATGGCAGAATATAGTGGCTAAGGCAAAGGAAGCGCAAGCGCCATGGAACCAGTCAGTGAGTCAAACAAGCCGCTTTTGATCTATGACGGTGATTGCGGGTTCTGCAAGTATTGGGTGCATTACTGGCAGAAGCTCACCGGCGACAGCGTGGCGTACGAGCCCTATCAGGAGGCCGCTGCGCGCTATCCTGAAATTCCCATCCCCGCATTTGAGCGCGCCGTTCAGTATGTCGCGCCGGACGGTAAGATCGCAAGCGCCGCCAAGGCCAGCTTCCTGACCTTAAGTCATGCACCCGGCATGGCCTTCTGGCTCGCGCTTTACCGCAAATTGCCCGAATTCGCGGCAATTACAGAATTGCTTTACGCCTTTATCGCCGCCCACCGAACAGCATTCCATCGTATCTGCCTGTTCCTGTGGGGGAAGAACTACGAGCCGCCGCGCTACGATCTGGTTTCCTGGCTGTTCCTGCGTGGCATCGGGCTTATCTATCTCGCTGCCTTTGCCTCCTTCGGGGTTCAGGCACTGGGGCTGATCGGCAGCCAGGGCATTCTTCCGCTGAAGGATTTCCTCGACGCCATACACGCCCAGTACGGTACGAACGGCTACTGGCTGGCGCCAATGGTGTTCTGGCTGGATTCCAGCGACTTCATTATTGAGACCGTATGCTGGGCGGGCGCTGGGCTATCGCTCTTGTTGATATGTAACATCCTGCCGCGCCTCTGCCTGCTCCTGCTATACGCGCTTTATCTTTCGCTCACCCTCGGCGGGCAGGATTTCATGAGCTTCCAGTGGGATATTTTCCTCGTGGAGGCGGGCTTCCTCACGCTGGTGATGAGCTTTGCGCAGGTGCAGGGTATCTGGCTACTGCGCTGGCTGATCTTCCGTTTTATGTTCATGTCCGGCTGCGTCAAATTGTTAAGCGGCGATCCCAACTGGGCGAACCTCGCCGCGCTTTCCTACCATTTCCTCACCCAGCCCCTGCCGACTCCGTTTGCCTGGTACGCAGCGCAGATACCGGCGCATATATTGCGATACATGACCGGCGCGGTTTTCATCGTCGAACTGGTCCTGCCGTTCCTGACGTTCTGCCCGCGCCGCCTGCGGTTTGTTTTCGCATTCGGGACGCTGCTGCTGGAGGCCTGCATTTTCCTCACCGGCAATTACAATTTTTTCAACCTGCAGACCATGCTCCTGTGCCTGCCGTTATTCGATGACGCGGCAATACAAAAAATCCTTCCTCAACGCCTGACACGGCTTCGCAAACCAAAGGAGCGCAGGCGCGGCAGGATAAGAGATTCCCTTGCTACAATGCTGACGCTGCTTATCGTATTTGACAGCCTGGTACAGATGGGAATGCGCTTTGGCCATGAGCCGGTTTTTCCTTCAACAGTAATCTATGGGATTCTTGAGCCGCTGCACATCGTCAATACCTATGGCCTGTTCGCGGTCATGACCACGAAGCGCGAGGAAATTATCATCGAAGGCTCGAACGACGGAGTTACATGGAAAGAATATAGCTTCCGCTACAAGCCCGGCGATGTGAAACGCGCCCCTCTATGGAATATCCCGCACCAGCCGAGGCTCGACTGGCAGATGTGGTTTGCAGCATTGGAGCCGCCGGGGGCCTCTCCCTGGTTTGCGCACTTCCTGCAAAGGATTCTGGAAAATTCACCGCCGGTCATGGTGCTGCTTGAGAAAAACCCGTTCCCGGACAAACCGCCCCTTTACGTGCGGGCGATGTTTTACGATTACACTTTCGCCGGCCCCAAGGATAAGGAGAACGGAATCTGGTGGGACCGCACGCCGCTGGGGTTTTACCTGCCCCCGGTTTCCTTGCCGGATCAGCAGTAAGGCGCACTATGATGCGCTGCCGGAATAGGCAAGCCGCCCGCGGCGCATAATCATAAGCTTTGTAATTCCTATAAAGGCAAACTCGAAAGCGCAGAAGGAAAGCAGGCCGTCTGCGGCAGTATCGGTGAACCCATAACTGTGCAGGCCTACGCTTAAAAGGTTCACCCCCACCCAGGCGAGCGCCACCACGATGTTGATGAACGCCATGCCGACCGCGAATCCCATATGCCCCACCTGCCCCGCGACGCGCGCATGCAGAAGCCAGATGAGCCACAGCACAATCCACAGCGCGCCGTTCTCTTTCGGGTCCCACCCCCAGAAACGCCCCCAGGACTGATCCGCCCATATGCCGCCCAGCATCGTGCCGACGGCGGTGAAAAACAGCGCGATGACCGCCACAGAATGGATGCGCCGCTGCAACGCAACCAGCTCTTCCTCACCAACCCTGCCGCTGGCGCGCTTGAAAAGATAAAGATGCGCGAGCGTCCCCGCGACCAGCGACGAGCCATAGCCGGTGGTGATGCAGACAACATGGGTAGCCAGCCAGAAATTGGTGTTGAGCACGGCAACCAGCACCTCAAGCGTGTCATTGCCGCTCGCAAATACATTGGCCGAAGCAAGCAGCAGGCAGGCAAGCGCACCGCTGATGAGCAATCCGTCCGCCCCTTTGCGGCTGCGCTCCAGCCACAGGCCAAACAGCACGGCGACAAAGCTCACGAAAATCATCGATTCATACAGCGTGCTGACCGGGGGGCGCTGCAATATGGCCATGCGGATGGCAAGCGCCATGCCGTGCAGCGTCGCGCCGAACATCAGAACGGTATAGGCGATAGATAGCCAGCGGCGCGAGCGCGACAGCAGCCCGGCCACGGCCAGCGCCAGCCCAAGCCCGTAGGCTATCAGGGATTTACTGAGGAGGTTGAAATCATTGTACAGCATCTCCAGCGTCAGCGCCCACGGGCGCACGCCGCGCCCCGCAAGCCCTGCCTCCAGCAGTTTCTGTGACTCAAGCTGCCAGGCGGACGCATCCTTATGGCGATAGGCCGTCGCCAGCGCGCCCCAACCGGCAAACAGTTTTGCGCTCTGCGGCGAGCCCGCGCTTCTGGCCATCACCGCCCAGGGCGCCAGCCACTCCTCGCTTTCATCCCAGACGGGCGGGATGACCCGCACCAGCATGTCATTGCCATCCATCTGCTCCATGAGCGTCAGGCGCGCGCTCAGTTTCGCCGTGCGCAGCTCTTCCGGCGTATAGGTGTCGATCTGGTCTTTCTTGCGCGCAAGCGTGTCTTTTTCCTTCGTGTCGATGTCGTTCCTGATTTTCAGCAGGTCGAGATAGGTCACGGCTGCGTCATCGCTTTTGCCGAGCTGGCGCCGTGTTTCATTATCGATGTCCGCAAGCGGCATGAGGAGGGAAAACGTCCCGATCATATCGGCGAAATCGCTGACGGTGTTATAGAGGCCCACCAGCTCCTGCTCCTGGGGCATGAGGGTTTTCTTATCCTTTGTCGCAAGCGCCGTGAGCGCCGATTGCTGCGCCGCAAGCGCCGCCGCCAGATCGGCAAAGCTGTAATTCTTATCGCTGTGCTCCGGCAGTGATAGCATATGCGTGAGTTCGGATGAGCGCACCGTGAATACGCGCTCATTCGCGGCCTCCTGCGGCAAAAACAACACGCGGGCCAGCCACTCATCCGCCGTGCCCTCAGCAGGCGCCGCCTTGCCGCTGATGCGCTTGAACATGACGCGCGCGAAACTGTCGAGCGGCTTGATGCGACCATCATGGAGGATGGGAATATTTGTAAAGCCCGAATAATCGAATGCGTCCGTGCCTGTTGCCTGCAAAGGCAGCGGGAGAAGCAACAGGAGAAGAAACGCCGCGATAATCCTCATGTTTTACCTTTTCCCGAAAACATGATGCCAAGGTGCAGCAACAGCCCCGCGCACAGCGTGGCAATGGCGATGTAGGGGAAAAGCGCGCCGGTATTCTTCACCACCGCCAGCACCGTGTAGAGCTTGCCTTCATTCTCCACGAACGAGGACTGATAGAGCGTATAGCCTGCGTGGCGCAGCGGCTGGTTCATCTCGATAGTGGCGTTCCACTCGAGCGGTCCGTCTTTCACGGTAACCTCCGAGCTGTAGCTGCGGGCCATTTCCGTGCCGGGGTAATCGGACTTCTCGAAATGCCGCAGGCGCACCGTGAACGGGAGCTCCCGCTGCTCATGCTGCACCACCATCTCGTAATGATCCTTGCCCAGCGTGACCGTGGCAGGCTGCGACAATGCCTCGGACGCAACATAAGTACCGTCCTGCTCTTTGGAAAGGCCGCTTAGACTAAGCACCACACCGGACTGATTCTCCGCATCCTCTTTCCTGAGCGGCGCGGAAACAATATCGACCTTCTTCGCCACTCCACGCAGGGAAGAATCCGGATGTTCGCGCGCTCGCGCGGCGCAGTTGGCACAATAGGCATCGACTCGCAGCGAAAAAGGCAGGGACGGGTTATGGACGACCACTCCTTCCCGCAACCCATTCTGCGGCACGGTGACCAGCGGCTTGCCGTTTTTGAGTATGGCAAGCTCGCGGTTGTGATAATCGGAAACGACGTTCCCCGTATCGTCCGGCCCCAATACGATATACCCCTCTTCACGGCAAAACGCGCTCACCAGCCCGCCCGCAAGCAATACAAGAACGCTCACATGCGTGACAATCACACCCAACTGTGACTTATCAAGGGGCGACTTGAACAGGAGCTTCGCGAGCAGGCACACGGCAATGACCCCGAGCGTGGTATAGGCCCCGGGCAGCGGCACGGGCCCCAGCCAGAATACGAACGACCCCAGGAACAGCTTTTCCGACTGGAAAAGGCCGATATAGCGCTGCGCGACCGTGCCAGCGACCAGCAGGAACATCAGCCAGGGAAGCGCATAGAACAGCAATGCGGGATGCGCAAGGGCAAGCGCGAATGATGCCGGGCTGCGGTTTGTCTTTGTTGTCATAATCAATGCGAATGGCAATGAATAGCTTATACACCACCCTCGGAACGCTACACCAGTGGTGTTTCTTATCCCATTTGACCGCGATCAAATACTTTCGTGCAGTGCTCCCTTATTTTGCACTTACGAGCAGGCAATCAGGCAATAAACAAACCAGGAGTAGAAATTATGAAAATAGCCAATTCTTACAAAAGCCTCGGTGCCGCCATTTTTGGAACAGCATGCATTATGTTTTCCACATGCGCCTTGGCAGCGGAAGTGGAAGTAAAAATGCTGAACAAGGGCAGTGACGGTGGCTCGATGGTATTCGAGCCCGCGCTGGTGCGGATCGCGCCCGGCGACAGCGTGCATTTTGTGGCGACCGACAAGAGCCACGACGTGCAGGCAATCAAGAGCATGATTCCCGATGGCGCCGAGGCCTTCGTCGGAAAGATAAACGAAGACCTGACGGTAAAGCTCGATAAGCCCGGTGTCTATGGCTACGAATGCAAGCCGCATTTCGGGATGGGCATGGTGGGTCTTATCGTTGTCGGGAAGCCGGACAATGAAGATGCCGCAAAGGCCGCGACCCAGTCCGGGATGCCGCCTTTTGCCAAAAATAAATTCACGAAGCTCTTCGAGCAGGTTGATGCGCAGAAGTGATTGGTAGCGGCCAGTGCTATTAAAGTTTGAAACACCTCAAATACCAAAAGGGGGAGCATATGAAGGCGAACTGTAACCGCAGGTCTTACACTGCGTATATTTTGATTGCAGCAGCAGCTTTTACAGCATCGCTTTTATGTGTTCCCTCCGGCGCTAAGGCCGTTCCCGCTTTCGCGCGGCAGACGGGTCAGGAATGCTCGATGTGCCATATAGGCTCGTTCGGGCCGCAGCTGACGGCATACGGGCGCAACTTCAAGCTCTATGGCTATCTCTGGGGCGAGGTGAAGAACCCGCTGTACAATCTCTCCGCCATGACTTTTGGCGGCATGGAACATACGCAGGAAGGGCTCCGTCAGGGTGTGGAGCTATCGGGTACCATGTCCCGCTTCAGTTCCAACAATAACTGGACGCCGGGGCAGGTATCCCTGTTTTACGGCGGCCGCATCACCGAAAATATCGGGATGCTTGCCCAGGCCACCTACAACGATCCGGCGGATCAGTTCGCCTGGGACAACACGGATATACGTTACGTAAACGGCACCGAGATCAGTGGCAAGAACCTGGTGTATGGCATTACGGTGAATAATAATCCTTCGGTGCAGGATGTCTGGCAGACAACGCCCGCCTGGGGCTTCCCCTACGTCTCCTCTTCATTTCTGCAGCAGCCTTCCGCTTCGCCCTTTATAAATGGGCTTGCCCAGCAGGTGGCCGGAGTCGGCGCCTACGGCTTATGGGATGACTGGCTGTATGCCGAACTTACCGGCTATACGAGCATAGCAAGCAAAACGCAGCAGATACTGGGCATTGCCGGGGCGGACCAGAACGATCATCTATCCAGCATCGCTCCCTACTGGCGCGTGGCGATACAGCATGATTTTGGCCATAACTATGTCGAGTTCGGCACGTTCGGGATGTACGCCGACCGCTTTCCGGGCAATGTGCGCAGTTTCGGCCATGATAATATCACCGATTACGCCATAGACGGCACCTATCAGTACACTTCCACTGACGGGAAGCATGCCGTGTCGCTCTATGCTTCGGCGCTGCGCGAGCATGCGAGCCTGGCGGCCACATTTGCCAATAGCGGATCCGCCAATCCTTCGGATTCGCTGAGCGACGTCAAGGCAAACGTGTCCTATTATTATGACAACACGTATGGGATTACGCTTGGAACCTTCAACCTGACCGGCGATGCCGATGCGACGCTCTATCCGAATCCCATCAACAACAAGCCGGGCAGTTCAGGCTGGATAGCGCAGGCGGACTATACTCCTTTCGGGCGCGAAAGCTCCTGGGGATATCCTTACTTCAATGTGCGCTTCTTCGCCCAGTACATCGCCTACACGAAGTTCAACGGCCTGAGCAGCAACTATGATGGCACCGGCCGCAACGCATCCGACAACAATACGGTATTCTTCGGGACATGGTTTGCCTTCTAAACAACCAGATTACTTGAAAAGCAGGGAGTAAGTTATGCGTAACATGATTCTCGGCGGGCTGATGCTCGCGGCCTCGGCCTCCGCCGCCTCCGCAGCTGATATCTATATCGACCAGGCACACCAGCACTTTTCAAAACCCACGCTAACCGTGAACGCCGGAGACACGGTGTATTTCAAAAACGAGGATACGGTGACTCACGATATCCGCATCACGGACCCTGACGGAAACACAAACGACAGGGGATTGCAGGAGCCGGGGGTGGATATTGTTTACACATTCAGGACTCCCGGTGTGTATCATGTCGGCTGTGGCATCCATCCCAGCATGCAACTGATCGTCACCGTCAAATAACGTGGCGGATGGGAAAACGCCTCTACCGTAATTGGCCAAAAGTTAACGCCAATTTAAACATGACGCCGCCACTTTTATGCACTTATGCTGCATATATCACGTATTACATTAAGAAAAAAAATTAATATCAAGCTATTGATTAATATCAATATTAATAAATATATTGGCGCCAAGGCAAAAAATTTTGCATGTCGTAATGGAAATGTAACAAATCCGTGGTATAAACGATCCATCTGGGGTTTATTCCCAGTTTATCACACACTCAACATTCTATAGAAAGGTTAGATAATATGAAGACGATTGACATGTGCTGGAACCTCCTGGTTCTGGTGGCAGTATTCGTAAGCGCGACTCTGCTTTCGGATGCCGCTTCTGCAGCGAGCGTAGCTGGTAACAGCAACGCCATCGAGCAGGTGTTCTGCAACGCCGTGCTGATGCTCACCGGAACGACCGGTAAAGCCATCGCCACGATCGCTGTGGTCGCCGTCGGTGTTGGTGCCCTCCTCGGCAAGATCTCCTGGGGTATGGCGCTCATCGTTGCCCTTGGTATCGCGCTGATCTTCGGCGCAGCCAGCATCGTGCTCGCCCTCGGCGGCACGGGCAACGCCTGCACCTCCGGCTCGGTCCTCACCACCTAATCTTCGGACGAGGAACCAACGCGAAATGGGCTCCCTTCGGGGAGCCCATTTTTTTCGCCCTCGTGCCTGTGGATAAAAATCGTCGCAGACTTTTCTCCTTCAGCAGAATAAAAGCTATGGTGTCAGCGGAATGCCTAAGGCGCGCCCGCTTTGTTTTGTGTTGCTTCGTTTATGATGTATTTCTGGATTATCTTTTTGATTCTCACAATCTGGGGCCCCTGCTGGATTCTGGCGACAAAGCAGGTGGATTTTAAGGCGGATTACCGCACCGCCAACCGCGACAGCACAGGCCTTGCGCCGCAGCCCCACATGTATCGCGATGCCGTCATCCAGGCCTATGCCGCGCGCGCGTGGAGCTGGCGCGGCGTTTTCGCAAGCCACACATGGCTCGCCGTCAAACCTAAGGACGCAGACTATTACATTGTCTATCAGGTAATGGGGTGGCGCGGTTATTATAACCTGCCGGTGCTGGCGATCGAGGCGGGAGTTCCCGATCGCTACTGGTATAATTCAAAACCGAAGCTCCTGCTCGATATACGCGGCGAGAAGGCCCAGCAGCTCATTCCCAAAGTGGATGCCGCCGCGCGATCCTATCCCTATCCCAATCAATATACGCTATGGCCCGGACCCAACAGCAACACGTTGCCGGCCTATGTCGGGCGCAAGGTGCCGGAACTGCGGCTCGCGCTGCCTTCGGATGCCATCGGGAAAGATTTCCTCCCGGCAAACGCATTCTTCGCGCGCGCTCCCAGCGGCACGGGATTCCAGCTTTCGCTTGGCGGCGTTTTCGGTATTACGCTGGCGCTGAAGGAAGGCATCGAGCTCAATTTCCTGGGATTCACTTATGGCATCGGCTTCGCGCCGTTCGGCATCAAGCTGCCGGGCAGGGATCTGGGAATGTAAGGGTAAGGGAAAAACAGAAATCAGGAGCCGGAATTATATCTTTGCTATTTCCGACTTTCCTGAAATATAGAAATACACATAGAGGGAGAATTCTATAATCATGCAGTCAGGAAGAGCTCCTATGGTAATGACTCTTTCCTATGCCACGGTTTTTCTGAGCGCCTGGCTGCTGTTCCTGATTCAGCCCATTGCGGTCAAGCAGGCCTTGCCCGTCCTCGGCGGGTCGCCGCTGGTATGGAACGTGGCGATGGTGTTCTTCCAGTTTTGCCTGCTTGCGGGATATCTGGCAGCGCATTGCATCCTCAAGCTGCGCTCCGGAACGATGCAGTTCATATTGTATACGGTATTGCTGCTGCTGTGCTTTACCTTCCTGCCTTTCAACATGGCAACACCCTCCACCGATCCCGTGCGGCATCCTTTCCTGTGGGTGCTGACCAGCCTGACTTTGTCACTGGCGCTGCCCTTCATGCTCCTGTCGATGACGAACACGCTGATGCAGGGATGGATCGCGCAAAACTACCATGAACCGGGATTTGAACTGCATACGCTGTATGCGGCCAGCAATACCGGAAGCCTGCTGGCGCTGGCGTCGTTTTTCGCCCTGGAATACGCTCTCGCGCTCCCGGACTTGAGGGCCTTATGGACATGGATATTCCTCGTCTTTGCCGTGATGATAAGCATTTCAGCATGGCTATATCTCAGGCGCTATGTGCGCACACCGGCTGCGCCGGATGCGGCGGTCGCCGCCCCCTCGGCACGGCAGCAGCTGACATGGGTTGCGCTGGCCTTCATACCCTCGGCGCTTTTCCTGAGTGTCACGACCTATATTTCCACGGATATCGCTTCGGTGCCGCTGCTCTGGGTGCTGCCGCTTGCGATTTACCTCGTGACATTCATCCTTGCCTTCAGCACCCGTCAGTGGGGCGTTCGCACCGCCATGCGCGCCCTGCCCGCCCTTCTGATGCTGTCTGCCCTCGATATGTCGTTCAACTATCTTACGTCTCCCATAGCGCCCCTGCTCGTGCATTTCCTGAGCCTCCTTGCGGCGGGGCTGGTCTGCCACGGAATACTGGCGCAGAGCAGGCCCGAAGCGCGCCACCTGAGCTGGTTCTACCTCTGCATTTCCGCGGGCGGCGTGTTGGGCGGCATATTCAGCTCGCTGCTTGCCCCGCAGCTGTTTCATGATGCGCTGGAATACCCAATCCTGCTGGCGCTTGTCTGCCTCGCAAGGCCCCAGCCCCAAGGCTGGCAATGGAAGGAGATGAAGCACGCGTTTTTCTTCGTCATCATCAGCATGCTGGCATTTTCCGCGCTTCATCAGGCCATTGAAACGCATAAGGAATGGGCGGCGTGGATTGACAGGACGATTAACGACCACCTGCCGTCGCTCGCCGGGAAAAACGTCGATCACCATTCGGCGGTTTATATCGTCGCCGTCATATGGCTGACGGCGCTTGCGGGCGCATTCCATCCGCAGAAGGTCGGGTTTGCGCTGTGCCTTGCGGCGCTGCTGTTTTGCGGACGGCTGCTCAATGACGACAACTCCAGCATGCTCTACATAAAGCGCAACTTTTTCGGAGTCAGCAAAGTCTATTACGACGCGGTCAAGGATACCAATGTCTTCAAGCACGGCACGACCATCCATTCGATCCAGCCCCGCAAGGAAGAAGCCCGCCTTGAGCTTGCCTCTTACTATGGCCCGTTGCGAGCCGCGTATAACCTTTTGGGCGACGAACAGCGCGGCAGACCGACAGCGATACTTGGGCTTGGCGCCGGCACCCTGCTCTGCCTTGCAGGGAAATCGGGGGATTTTGACCTGTTTGAGATCGACCCCCATGTGGTGGAACTCGCTGAAGACAGTACGCTTTTCACCTATATGCGCGATTGCGGAGCCACGAAGAACGTTATCCTCGGCGATGGCCGGCTCAACCTTGCGGCACAGCCGGATGCGCGCTACGGCTTTATCGTAGCGGATGCGTTTTCCTCCGACGCCATCCCGACGCACCTGCTGACAAAGGAAGCACTGCAGATTTACCTCGCAAAACTCGCGCCTGGCGGCATCCTGGCCTTCAATATCTCCAACCGCTTTTTCGACCTTGCGCCGCTGCTGGGCGCGCTGGCAAAAACGCATTCGCTTCAGGCATATATCAAGTATGATTACACCCCCAAGAGTGCCTACGCATTCGCATCCGCCTGGGTCATCATGGCCCGCGAGTTTACCCCGGAGCAACGTAAAGGCCTGCGCGAATCGGAGTGGAAGAAGCTTCCGGAAAGCTCGGCTGCCGTGTGGACGGATCAATATTCCAATATATTGTCGTATATTAAATAGGCGCGTTTCCAGCGATTCATAATAGGTTGTTCCTCGGTTTTTCTTTTTTTTCGCTCATTACGCGAGGTGGTTTTTCGTTTTGTGTCATTTCTGAATAGCTGGTTCCTCGGTTTTTTTATTTTCTCTAGTATTCCTTGTGCAGGTTTTGCTTTTTGTATCGTTCTGGGGCGCTCTCATCCTATCGTTGCCCGATTTTCTTTCGCGTTATCTCCGTATCATTTTGAGTCATCCCATTTCGTTTTGAAGCATTCATAACGGGTCGTTCGTCATATTTTGAGGGGTTACCCCTTCCTCATTCAACCAAAAGGCGAGTTGTTAACCTCTTCCGTCATCACCCGAGTTAGCATAGCGAACTATAGGGTGATCCATCTTCCGCCCAAGTGGATGGCCCTATAGTTGCCTGCGGCAACTCGGGCCATGACGCGGAATGAAATGCTGCTAACCGGCTATCACCCTATGTTTCCGAGGAGCGCATTATACATGGGAACTGCCCAAAAGGGAAGATGCGATCTTGCTTCAGTTTGAATTCAGATTGTCATCCCGGATTAAAACCCATCCGTAATTAAATCGTAACAATTATTAGCTACTATGAAATGGTTAAAATAAGCAGAAGCGAACATCACAGGATTTTTTAATGAGCAGCATCAAGGATAAAATTTTAACCGCCGCGCTTTTACCGACTCTTGTGGGGGCGGGCGTAAATCCGGTCAGGGCCGATATACCGCGCACACCATTCAGGCCGAACATCCCGCAGAGGCAGATTGAAGAGTCGTTTAAACCTATTCCCCCCGGGCCCATTGAGCAGGCGGCACAGTCAGCAGGACGAGACGCCATACAGATTCAGACAGAAGGGAAGGATCCGCAGGATGCAGAGTTAGTTCGGGAGCGAATCCGCGAGGATGTCAACCTGTTCAGGGATACAGAAAAGCAGGGACCGAATGCGAGAGCCTATGTGTTAAAAGAATTGGAGAGCGGATCGCATACGGCCATTGCAATTCTGGACGATACCAAGACAAAGATTGCCCTCATGGTGGGTACGGTAGAGAACGGACAGCTTCTCATGCGTGGCTTCGGGGAGGACGACAGCGCCCTTCGGCCGGTCAAAGTGGAAGGAAGCACGAAAGAGCTATGCGCTTCATTGGCGGAGCAGACACAAAATGCCGTCACTTCCCTAAATAAATTGACACCGCCCCAGGCTGCTAAATAGGCGCGGCCTGACTTACCGCCTGGCCGGGATAACGATTCGAATTAATCTGAGGCACTATCGTGTTGTGGGATAGGGAATAAACCCTATATTAATCTGAGCAAAACCTAACCTTCAACGAGACTCTTATGGGTGCCGCAGCACGGCTTGCTACCGATGTCGATTTCAGTGGCAGTATTATACCCCCAGAATTTCGATTGCGCCTGAGATTCATTTTCGGCGCGCTGGTCGTGGCGCGTATCGGTACATATATCCCAGTTCCCGGCTTCAACCAGCATGCCCTGGCAGACATATTCAAGCATCACGCAAGTGATGTATTTGGAATGTTTAATATACTTTCTGGCGGATCGTTTTTCCGCATGTCCGTCCTCGCATTGGGAATCATGCCATATTTACTGGCATCCGCTTTCCTGCAGCTCATGATTATCGCGTCACCGTTTTCCGCGGCACTTACAACAGAAGGCAAGTTGGGAAAACGCAAAATTAGCCAATATACGCGCTACGTCACGGTGCTGCTGGCGTTATTACAGGGATTTGGAATTGCCATGGGACTAGAGCATATGCATGGTTCTGTGGGAAACTCCGCCGTACTCGATCCGGGAATGTTTTACCGCCTCACTACGGCTATGACGCTGATGGGTGGAACTATGTTTCTCGTTTGGCTGGGCGAGCAGATATCGGCACGCGGCTTCGGCAACGGCGCTTCGCTTATCATCTTTTCCGGTATCGTCGCAGGTTTTCCTTCGGCTGTTGAGAAGGTATTGCAGCTCGCACGCATGGGTTCTCTTTCTACAGAATTAGTCTTATACATCTTCCTAGGGTCAATCACCCTATCCGCCTTCGTTGTTTTCATAGAACGGGCACGGCGACGTATCATGGTGACTTATCCCAAGCGTCAGGTTGGCCAAACAATTATAGGAGGGGTTAGTTCACGACTTCTGCTCAAGGTCAATGAGTCAGGGGTAACTCCCCCGATTGTTGCCAGCTCCGTCCTTCTGTTTCCTCTGGCGATCGCAGGATTTAGCGAAGGCAACGAATCATCGTTGACCATGAAGGCCATTGCACATCTATACCATAGCCAACCGCTCTATACATGGCTTTACATGGCAACAATTGTCTTTTTTTCATTCTTTTACTCCTCAAAGGTCTTCAATGCCAAAGATACAGCAGGCAATCTCATGAAGTATGGTGGTTTCATCGGGGGGATCGAACCGGGCGAAAAAACGGCAGAGTATCTTGATTATGTGCTCACCCGGTTAACCGCAATCGAAGCGATTTACTTAGCGTTCGTTTGCGCCATTCCAGATGTCCTTATCTCAAAATACAATTTGCCTTTCTACCTGAGCGGAACCAGCATTTTCATTACCGTCAACGTGTTGCTGAACTTTATCCAGCGATTGCATTCGCAACTTATTCGTGAACGGCAAATGTAATTTTGACCTATCATTAATTAAGCCGCGAAGGGAACTCCGCGGAGGCACAATACTTAATTGATAAGATTCACCCTGTTTTATGGCTCCCACATGGCGCGGCCGGCAAGTGTGACAATCTGAATCCAGACTGACGCACTGCCGCAGAAGTGGCGAATGAATTGAGTGCTACGGGCGCCCGGAATTCCCCGGACTTATTGTCTCTGCACGACCGCCTGTTCCGTTTTGGATCGCAATGCGTCATCCAGCTCGCGGTAGCTGCTGCTGGCCGTCGCCACCCCTTTGACGGCGATGGCATCTATCATCTGCCCCACCGTCGGATTCGTCAGGGACAGGATGCTGGCATCATAGGGGTGTAAAATTTCCTGCTGCGTTATCTCTCTCAGCTGCGTCACCACCGGGCCCCTTATCCGGTTTCTTTCTTCCATTTTCCAGACGAGCCTTTCATCATGGATCTCAGGCGGAGGCTCGGCGACGGTATTCCTTTTTCGCGGCAACAGGCTGAACGATGCACGTTTGGCGGGAGCCTGCGGCTCGGCATGATGGAAATATTCCGGCGGGTATTCCGGCAAATCCAGCTTGAGATAAACCACCCCGGCAACGGGATCGTCTCTTTGCCCCTGTTCAAGGGCCTCTCTTAATTTTGAGCCTTCAGGAAGCTTGTCGCGCACCGCATCCGGTAATTGCATCGGCTTTCCCTTCGTTACTATGGCCCGCGTTTATTAATGACTTTAAGAATCAGATATTAAACTATACGCTTAGTTTTTAATTATTTCAAAATTAACATTTACCACCGTGAGCTTCGGGGGCAAATTCCGGAATATAAGGCTTAATTGACGAGAGTTACACTGCTTCGGAATTCCGGGGACACGATACTTAATTGATAAGATTTACACTTCTTTATAGTTCCGGTATGGCGCGGCTGGCAAGGGTGACAATCTGAATTCAAGCTGAGTGCTGATGCTTCGGGAGGCATTGCAACGCCTGAGATCAAAAAGATTGCCTTTTACCCTCTTGTGATCGCGTTGCCTGTTCCATCTGCCTTGTCCTTGAATTGGTGCGCAGGGCCGCCAGCACATCGGCGTCTTTACCAGCCGTTGCACGGACTTCCGTTACGAATTGCGCCAATTTCTCCGCGCGGGATATACGCACATCGAGGGGATCATGCTCATTAAACGTGTCCTGTTCCTGTGCCTGGGGAAATGCCGCATACTTGCTCCTGTCGATTTTATCCAAAAGGGCTAATGTCTGCGGCGCTGTATGTGGATCATCCGAATTCGCCACCATAAAATCGTCAGCTCTGCGCTCGAATGCAACGGAAAAGCGCTGGGCAAATTTTTTAATCACATCCGACTTCTGGTGCATAGGCAATGCGTAGTCATGCACCAGTTGATCGATTCGCTTTCTATCCGCTTCATTCAGGGCAAAATGAGGCTCCTCTGACGTAAAAAATTCAATATTCCGCTTTATCAGCGCATCCATGCCTTCGGCTGAAATGGCAATGCCGGGCATAATTTCTCCGCCTGTTTTACCCTTTTCCGCATCACGCGTGGCAATAGCGGCCAGATTCTCCCGCGCCTTGCGCTGCTGCTCCTGCGTCGGAACCGGAAATCCAATCTGTAACTTTATCATCGGCTCTATTAACGCCTGTTCAGGCTCTTTAGGAATTTGGCCTAATGCGGCTTCAATTTTCCGCTCACCGTACATATCCGCCAGAATCTGTTCACTCTTCATCTCCATGATATCCGGAGAAATGCGGGTCAGGGGCGCCAGATGACTATCAACACCTTCGGAAATGCGTTTGAGAGTAGTTTCAAACTGATCGACGCTTTCAAACTGATGGGTCAGCAGCTTTTCAAACGTTGCCCGGTCATGCCGGTACAAATCCAGCACGTTGGCGGCGGGCTGAAGGCACATGACAGCCCCCGCCAATGGCACCTGCGAAGCATTATCCCCGTAATAGGCATGGGAGGCTTCATGAAACATGATATTTTTGAGATGTTCGTAAGGTGGAAATTTTCCTTTGGCCGCACTGTAGTCGATATGGACGGAATGCGTATGATCCAGCATGAACATGCCGCTATCGCCGGGCGTTATGCCAACTTCGCGTTGAAAAGTGACTCCCGCCTTTGCCTCCACTTCCTTCATTATTTCCGCGACTTTACCGAGTGAGGCAACTACCTGCGGCTCCGGTGGCCATTCACCCACTAAATTTACAGTATTAAACGCCTCGCCCATTGTGGGGCTGTTCTGAGCCAGATGTTTATCCATTTCATTCTGGAAGCTGCCCGCTGCTTCAAATGCATCGTTTCCCACCCGTTGTCCCATTGCGCGCATGACGTTTACATTCATGAGCGTCGTCATAGGCATAAACTTAAAGCCATTCACTTCGATGACATCAGGCATGAAAAAAATTACCGCTAATTGTTCAGCAAAATAATATAGATAGTCGAATCTAAGGATAAGTTAATCTTTCATGACAGTGTTTCTGCCATTAACATTTCGCCCTGCGGACTCCGGCAAATACTTATTGATATTCCAGTATCTTGCTTGGGTGGCAGGATATGACGGAAGATATTCGAACTGCTAACTGACCGCAGGATTTCCCGGACTGGCTTAAAAAATACTCTCCGGTATCGGCCTGGTCGGCGGAGGGCAGTCGGGCGCGCCAGCAAAGCAGGAATATCCGCAGAAGCCGGCATAATTCTTTACGGGGAGAAGGGTATAGGGATTTACCACGACGAGCAGCATGCATGACGCATACATGACGTAAAACACCAGCGCGCCTTTAACGAATGCAGGTTGAAGATTCATCATGCCGGAGAAGAAAATAGTCCCCAGATAGCCTATGATTACCAGTAAGCCCAGCAGGGGATGAATAGAGCCACAGCCCCAGCGAAAATAGTAGGGCCAGATTGACAATCGTCAGCGGCAGGCCGACAACCAGCACAAGAACCCAGCGAACCAGGAGAAAAAACCGGCCCATGATATCATTCATAAAGTAAGCGTTCAGCTTTGGCCAATGGTTATCAGGGTATTATCCCCGCGGCGCGTTCCAAAGCCGCTCGCCTTCAAGGGGCGGCCGTGCGCCTGGCGCTGCTTACTGCAAAAACCCTTTCATGGCAATCGCCTTGCCGGAACCGGATTTAAATAGTGAGTGATAATTGCCGCTCAGGAAAGCTCCGGCTTCCTGTTGCGCGCCTGCTCGAGTGCCTCCGCCGCATACGCCTGCCCCGCGGGCACCTCAAACGCCGATTGGGCGACCTCGGCAACCGGAAACCGCATGCCTCTGTTACGCATCTGCTCGACCAGCTGCGCTGCCTGCCCTTCCACTGGGGGACCTGAAGCGGTAGTTTTTTCCAGGTCATTTACGTCAAGCCGTTTTTCGGTGGCCACTGCTTTTTTCTGCCCGCTCTCCTCAAGCTGCCAGCCACCGCCGCCTTCGCGCTTTACTTCATAGGTCGTTTTCCCGTCCGGCCCGGTCGTTGTCCGCGTGCCGCTGATTTCGTTGCCATCCGCGCTCGTCCGGGCTTCTATATGCGTGACGGTGGTGCCCTGCCTGTCACTTACGATGTGATCCGTGACCTGCGTATTCGTGCCGTCCCCGTTAGGGGTGCGCGTGATAATTCTCTCATTGTCCCGCTCGTCGGACTCGCGCGTTCGCGTGATGGTCTGAAACCTGGTCACATTGCCCTGGCTGTCATAAAGAGTCATCTTGTCGACAGTGCGATCATCGCCCTCTTTGTCCTTTTCGTCCTTCCGGATCAGGCCTCCTTTGCCGTCATAGGTGTCGATCATGACGATTTGCTCGTTTTCTATCCGGGTCGCCCTTTGCTGGAGATTGCCACCGCGATCATACCGGAAATCGGTCTCATCGCGGACGGTGCCACCGTTATCGGCGCGATCATGGATGTCGCGGACATTCATGCCGTTATTGTCGCCGCGTGAAACCTGCGCGAAATGATGCTCAACCTTGTTCGTTCCATATTCGACGGTGACGGTGCCCTGCCCGTCGCGCTGCCATTGCGCTTTCTGGCCGTCGATAACGACCTGGCCAGCGTTGCCCGGATTATCGAGCAGCTCGCGATACGCCTCCTGTGACTTACTCTCAGTTACCATGGCAACTTTTTTGCGTTACGGTGTCAGACTAGTAGGATACCTGAAAGCGGCCGTCGCGAAAAGTTAAGGTTATATGACATGGGCGGCATGGCGTCATATTTATAAGATACTGATTATTAATGTAAAAAATGCAACGCAGGCGCGGTATTTCTGCGGGATTGCCTTGTCTTGCTTTGCTTCCTTGACATGTGCCGCATGACCCCATGATACTCTCTCAAAGGATACTCCATTGATCCGCAGGGACAATACGATTTGATCAAAGGAAGGCACGTTCAGCCAGGATGACAGTCAAGCAGCACGCCGCAAAAACCCGTTTGTCCGAGGCGGTTATCTGGGACCTGCATGAAGAATATTATGAAGGCTCAGGGGTATCGGCATGGGGTGCGACTGCGACGCCCTATCACCCCACCTCCAACAACTTTATTACTGAAGCTTTTGCCGAGCAGGCGGTGGCCTTTTTACAGGATTATGCGGATCATTTGGATTTCTCGGAGCCGCTTTATATCATGGAGCTGGGCTCGGGCACCGGCTGCTTCAGCTATAACTTTATTCGCGCGCTCACCTCCAAACTCAGCTACTTCCATAGGTTGAAACCGCTCAAATGGGTTTATGTAGCCACCGATATTGTTCCCAAAAACCTTGATTACTGGAAAAATAACGGGGCGTTCGATGATGATATCGCGGCCGGGAGAGTTGATTTCGCCCTTTTCAACGCCGAGCGCGATAAAACGCTGGAATTGCGCCTTTCGGGCAAAACTCTGGCAAAAAGCGATTTTAAAAATCCGGTCATCCTGATCGCCAATTACTTTTTTGACTCGCTTCGCAATGACGAATTCCATGTCAATCATGGCGCCATTGAGGAGGCGCTGGTGCAGTTCCAGGTTCCCGACGATAAATTTGCCTTTGCCGAGTTCAGGAGAACGGTTAGCTACCGGAAAATTTCCAAAAACTATTATAACCACCCTGTAATGGATGCCATTCTGGAAGATTACCGGGGATTGTTCGAGGAAGCGAGCATCCTGTTCCCTGTCTCATCGTTGCGGACGCTGGACAATATCAGGCGCCTTTCCGGCAACCGGCTGGTTGTCCTTTCCGCGGACAAAGGGTTCGGCTATCCGCAGTACATGGTGGGGCACTGGGAGTACACATATTCCGTTCACGGTTCCTTCTCGTACATGGTGAACTTCGATGCAATACGCCGTTATTTTTTTTTGAATGATGGCGAGCTGCTGAGCACCGCCGATCCTGATTTGGACATCCTGCTGAATGTGGGGTATGTGCTGGACGGGTTCAAAGGCACACTGGAATGCACGCGGTACTATTTTGAAGAGAAAATGAATAAGCAGAACCTGACAAACTATTTACCTATGGTTCTGCGCGACACAAACTCTACAAAAAATACGGACCCGTTTTTGATTAAGGAATTTCGCGCCGTAGTACAGATATCAAACTATGATGCGCTTACCTTTGACAGGTACGCGCCGAAACTCTTCAACTATCTCGAGGCGCATCCCCCGTCGCCACAACAGGCGTTAACTTTGCTGAGGATACTGGAAAAGGTGGAGGCTAACTGTTATCCGCTGCTGGGAAGCGGCGCCCCGGTGTGGCTTGGAATCCTCTATTATAAACTGCAGGACTACCGGCGGAGCCTCAATATAATGGAAAAATCGCTGAAACTTCACGGGCCGAATGCCTGCGCCTATTACTATATCGCTTCGTCCTATGAAACGCACTTCAACCAGCCTGAAAAAGCGCTCGCCTGTTTCAACGAAGCCTTAAAGCTCGATCCGAACGACGAAAGTACGAAAGCAGCGATTAAACGCATTCGTGAGAATATCAATGCAAGCCATTGATAGATATGGCGATCCCTTGTGGTTTTGGCCGGAAACCGCGGAGCCGTACAGCTTCAGGTACGGTGGGGTGGGTGCCCGCCATATGTAGCTGTTATTTAATATTAATCCTATACCCCACATTCGTATAATGCAAAACATCAATAAAACTGCGGGATCGTAATAAGAGCGTAACAATAGGATGTTACACTTTCTCTAAACTAGAAAAGGATTCAGGAAAAACATGACCGCAGGTTTTGCACTAAAAGAAGAACACGCCAGCCCCGAGATCCGCATCTGGGCGCCGGACCCGCAGGCGAACTCGGAGCAGCACGCAACGATGAAGATCCTAGCGGATAATTTGCCGGCAATCGAGGCGCTTCTTTCAGCAAACCGCATATCCTCCGCGGATTTCACTCCCTCCCTGCCGAGGGGCGGCGAACCCGCCGATACAAGCGTGCAATACGAAATGCACTCCTCCCCGAAGACGCCGTACATCACCGAGGGGTTGCGAAACGTGAGGGAAGGGATTGCCAAAGCCACAGGGCTGGAGGGTAGCCTGCTTGGGCCCCTGACCGCGGGGGATCGCGAGATTCTGACGCGACAGCAGAACATGAATGTTGCCTGGAGCGCCAACGCCCGGGAGACGGGGATGGATAATGTCAGGTAACCCCCCACCGGGATCCTATGAGGCGAATGCGCTTAAAGAGCAAGCCAAGGCGCAGGACTACCAGAAGATCGCCGATGAGTACAACAGGCTGACAAGCGCGGGCGTCGGGGGAACCGAAGCCGAGCGGATGCATCAGGCCGTCGTCGATCTTTACGGCAATGATGCTCAGCGGATAGAGCAGGAAATTGCGAAAGATGCAGATCGCTTCCGCGCCGCATCTGTCGGCGAGCGCCTATTCGCAGCAAAGGACGCGCTTCTGACCGCGAATAGCAACAAACCCGGCAAGAGGAAGCCCATCCCCATACCCGGCGGAGAAGGAGGCGCCCTCACAAACAGCACCGCTACAAAAGATATAGTGAACACGCGCAATGCCATGCGGCATCCCGAAGCGCCATATACTCCCCTTGCGCCCGAGGAATACCAGGAGAATGCGATAGAATTGCAGTCGAAGACGCTCTGGGCCAAGCGTAAGCTGGAAGATATGCTTAAGGGCGGCACGTGGGAGAAGGATCAGAAGGCGGCTATTCAGACGGCGATCGATAATCTCGATGGCGCCCAGTCGAGTCTGAACGATTTGAAGGCGGGGATCACATCGGCAAGTAAGCTGTCGCTGGACGACCTCGAATTGGCACGGAAGGCGCGTGAAGTCGATGCCAGCGGGTGGGCGGCGGCAACAAGGAACAAAACAACAGGTGTGATAGCCGAGGATATGAAAGCCATCGCCGACAACGGGCGCGATATCATCCATGGCGAGAGAGGATCTTCGCAATCTTCCGGCTCCGACGCGTCCAGGGGCGGCATGGGTGGAGACGATGAGCAGGGCCCCGCCTTGAAACGCAATAATCGCTTTGGTGCTACGGGCAAAGGCGGCCTGGTTCAGACCCGCAACCCGCTCAATGACCAGTCGAACCATGAAGAAGGAGGCAATCCCTCCGCCCGCGATCCCCGCTACGACCAGGCGCCGGTGCGCGCTTCCACCCTGCCGACGAAGGAAGAAGTAGTGCCCTCTGCAACCGGAGGCAGTGTGAATTCCGAAGCGACTACGAGGACAAAAACCCCCATCCTGGAACACCCTGCAGTGACAGGCGCGCTAACAACCGGTATTCACGGTTTCCTGACGTATAACGGCATCATGGAGACCGCGGAAGGAATTAAGGAGCTCCAGAACGGCCAGACCGGAGCAGGAGTGACGAAGGTGGCCTTAGGCGGCACTTCCACGGTATTCAACGGGTTGCTTATGATGAAGTCAGCAAACCCTCGGTTGCTTGGCGAGACCGCTGGAGACCTGGTGTTCGAGAATCTGGAGCGCGCCAACCTCGCCGTGATGGCGGCGCAAGGGATTGTCGAGATCGTCACTGCGCCGGATAACAAAAAGGGAGAAGTCGCATTCAGGATGGGCAGTTCCGCGGTTACGGCAACCGCGTCGGGCGCCATGATCGAGGGGTTGGGACTTGGAGGAGGCGCGATAGCGACGCTCGGCCCCTTCGCCGCCGCCGCGGCCAGCGGCTTATTGCTCAAGCGCGCCTTCGATATGGATCATATGGAAGGCGTGCACATCAACACGATGAACGAGATTGCGCCGGACGGCAGCCATTCGCACCTGAAAGCCGAACTGGCCAAGCTGAAAAACACCATGAAAGTCGCGGCCTATGGCGATAACGGAGATGAAAGCGGGAAGTTCGTCAAAGACAGCGGCGGCCGGCTGATCGATGTGAACAACCAGGCCAACCTCGATAAAATCGAAAAGGGCCTCACGCCCGAGCAACGCAAGTCGATGCAGGCGATCATCGATGGGCAGGCAGACCAAATGTTTGAAGCACGCCGAACGGCTCCCAGCACGGCGGATATCGGCTTCGATGAAACCATGACGGCAAAAGACATACAGGATTATAAAAATAACCTGAAGCCGGATCTCGAGCGCCAGTACCTGCAAGGTATGCTCGCGAAAATCAACGAGGCCATCGAAACCCGCGACGCCATTGTCCCCAAGGACGCAAAGCTGGCGCTGGACGCGAACGGCGACATCGCCCTCGATAACGAAAAAAACCGCGAACTGCTGGGCGTGATCCTGAACAAGGAATACGATCTTGCCACCAAGGCGACCGCCAATTCGGAGCAGATGTTCTATTACCTGAACCTGGTAAACGGGCAGAAGAAGCTGGGGGTGCACAATGCGCTCGAGGAAGCGCAGAAGACGACGGCAGTCGCCATCTCTGAACTGAACGGCATACAGTGGGGCGCCGATCCGAACTCACATCTCGATATATCGCAGGCAGAAACGAATAAGAACATCCGGAATCTGCGCGACCAGGCTGCCGCCATGGCTAAAGCCAATGGCGGCCAGCAGAACATCCGCACCGATTTCTTCTATGTGGCGACAAACAACAACAGCAAGACCGGCGAGGTGAACGACGTCGTCACGACCGACGATAGGAACGAGAAACTCCCGGCTTCCATCATGAAGCAATATCAGGACATGTACGACGACGATCATACTCATTTCAAAAAAATGGAGATCGACCAGGTCATCTATAAGACCGATGCGAACGGCAATAAAGTGCCGGACAAGCTTGTCGTCTGGCACATCATGGATCAGAATGCGCTGCAGGAAGACGACAAAGCGCATGGGCGGCCAAAGCTCGACTACGTCAAGGACGTCAGTTATCAGATGGACGGCAGTGGCCAGGTGACGCTCACCGCAAAAACATCCGATGGCAATGCCGCAACAGGCAGCACGACAAAAGATGGAAATAAAAAGAGTGAGCTGACCGATCGGCAGATCGATGCGCAGCTCATTGAACAGCTGAAGCCCCTGGAGGAACAGGGACTAGGCAAATTGCTGGGCAGCGACGATGTGCGGGAACAACTCAAGAGAATTAAAGAGGCCTGTGCCACCAACGGCACCCAGCTCTCCGATCTCGACAAAAACCATGACGGCCATCTCACCATGCAGGAAATTTCGGATGCGTTACGCAACCAGAGTTACATGGCGAGCAATCAGGCCAGGGAAGACGCGGGGCGGGGAAAATAAGCATGCTTATAGTTGACGTCTTCCATAATTGCCATTCGGACTATAATTATTAGAACAGCTACATCTTTAAATTGGGGCAATTACCCTATTTTATTCCCATTTATTTGTTCCTGAAAATAACGGGTGAACCGAAAGTGTTCGTATTTTGCTCCCATCACTGTACCCCGTAAAACAGGGCAGAGATATGGAGATATGAACGCCATCTACGACGAAGGGCGGCGACATCATTCACGGAGAAACCCTAGCCTAATCGGTTTCGGGCGTCAGGCTAAAAGTGACCTGCCACCCGAAGCCGAAGGCGTAGGGTGGTGACCCCTACGGGAATCGAACCCGTGTTCCCACCGTGAAAGGGTGGTGTCCTAACCGCTAGACGAAGGGGTCTTGAGGGTAAAAAACCGGCGGCTACTATGAGCAGGCCATCCGACCGAAAGTCAACAGAAATTTCTTGAAATTCGCGTTCCCGTCAACCTCCCGCTTGCGCTCCCCTTATATCATACCCGTCATCGCTAATGGAATCCCAAGGTCGTAAAGTGCATGCTCGTTCTTACAGAAAGGAGGCGCTTATGACTGATACCATCAATACACTCCAGGCATGGGACACGGCTATTGTCGATCTCATTGAGGAAACGCCGGAAATCGACCCCAAGAATCTGGCCAATTTCCACCAGAACATGCAGATGTTCATGACACGCCGCGCACCGAGCTGGGAAACAGCGCAGAACAGGTCAGCCTGATACTTCAGGATAAACCGGCCTTCACCGTTTCAAGCATTCTGACGATCTTGTGATCGGCGCGCGAAAGCGGCAGGCGCTGCATGTCGGCAAGCCTTGCCGCTACGCCGCCTGCGGGCAGCTTCGCCACCGGCACAAGGTAAACTTTCGCTTGCAACGTGAAGTGGCTGTAGGCTTGCGTCACTGCGCCAAGCAGCAGGCGCGGGTTGAGTGCGTGGCGCTTGCCCTGAAGCCGCACATGCGGCGTATCGGCGTCCACTTCCATGAAGCCGTAGAGCCCGTGCAGGAAGCGCGTGTCGCGGCGTTTGAGGTAATACTGCCCGCGCGCGTCGGCAAACACGACAATGGCCCGCCTGCGCACCGGCGGCGCTTTCTTGCGCTTGAGCTGCGGGTAGGACTGCGGCGACGACTTGCCTTTGCATAACGAGGTGAGCGGGCATTCGCCGCAACGCGGGTTGCGTTTAGTGCAAACCATCGCGCCGATATCCATCATCGCCTGGTTGTAGTCAAAAGCATGCTTTGTATCGAGCAGCAGCGTGGCTTTTTCCCACAATAATTTTTCGTCAGGCGTTTTAAGTGCGAATACTCTGGCGAGCACGCGCTTCACGTTCGCCTCCATCACCGGCACCGCGAGCCCGAAGCCGAAGCAGGCAATCGCATTGGCGGTGTTGCGCCCTATGCCGGGCAGCGCCATCAGCGCATCAGGCGTATCCGGCAGCGCGCCTTTGCTTGCCCGCGCCGCAGCATGGAGGTTGCGCGCACGCATATAATAGCCCAAGCCCTCCCACTGCTTCACCACCGCTTCGGCCCTGGCTTTCCCAAGCGCCGCAAGCGTCGGGAAGCGTTCAAGAAACGGCGCGTAATAACGCTCCAGCACGGTTTTCACCTGCGTCTGCTGGAGCATGATTTCGCTGATATAGATATGGTAAGCATCAAGCGTGTTACGCCACGGCAAATCGCGCCTGCCGTGCGCCGCATACCAAGCGGCAAGCGCGCGGTGGAACCGGGGCAGCTCTGCGGCAAATTCATTTGTGTTGGAGGGCATGGGGCGGTATTCTATGCGTCCGCTCCCAGAACCCCAAGAGGTTTTCATGTCCTCCGCTGTGAAGAAAAAACCCGACGCCCTGCCCTCCGACGTGACACGCGGCAGCCTGCCCGCGTCGCGCAAGGTCTATATGGACGGTGTCGCCATGCGCGAGATCGCGCTTTCCGTGCCGCATGAGGAGCCGGTCATCGTCTATGACACGTCCGGCCCCTTCACGGACGTAAACATGACTATAGACATACACAAGGGCCTGCCGGCCTTGAGGCGCGAATGGATACTGGCGCGCGGGGATGTCGAGGAGACCATCGCGCGGCAGGTGAGGCCGGAGGATAACGGCATCAAAGGCCAGGGCGCGGGCGTCGCAGAGTTCCCCAACGTGAAAAAGAAAGTGCTGCGTGCGAAGCAGGGCAAGGCCGTGACGCAGCTTGCCTATGCGCGGGCGGGCATTGTCACGCCGGAGATGGAATATATCGCCATACGCGAGAACGAAGGCAGGAAGCAGGCAGCGGAACACACCCTTCCCTATCAGAAAGGCAACTCCTTCGGCGCACGCATTCCGGAGCTCGTCACGGGCGAATTTGTGCGCGATGAAGTGGCAAGGGGCCGCGCGATCATCCCGGCCAACATCAACCATCCCGCAACCGAGGATGTCACCGCCGAATTGCCGATATTGGCATTGATCTTCACC
>Ga0207107_1043_pt2 | contig 31591 bp, 29 predicted proteins | sample Alteio_BWMinHeat_75_FD_153555 | JGI IMG/M metagenome (GOLD analysis project Ga0207107, IMG submission 153555) | Enriched cells from forest soil in Barre Woods Harvard Forest LTER site, Petersham, Massachusetts, United States -... | ecosystem: Environmental > Terrestrial > Soil > Temperate forest >... | reverse complement strand
AGGCGTGGACATCCTCGTGAACCTCACCAATGATGCCTGGTTCAAAAAATCGCCGGGCGCCGCCATGCATGCCGCCAATGCCGTTCTTCGCTGCGTCGAAACGCGCCACCCGATGATTCGCTGCGCCAACAGCGGCTACAGCCTTGTGATCGGCCCGTACGGGCAGATCGTCGACTCCGCAACTCCCTTCGAAATGGGCTTCAAATGCACCACAGTTCCTTATGAGGAAGGAACCCTCCTTACGTTTTATTCGCAGCACGGCGATTGGTTCGCCGGAATCTGTCTTGCCGTCAGCGGAATCGTGGTGTTCTTTTTGTTTTTGGAACATCGCAGGAAGGCCTAGCAGGCTGTTGAAAAACTATGGTGCGTGGCGCGAAGGGCTATTTTGGCCGAATCCAAGACGGCGAGGCAGGAGAATCCCCGAAGTGGGCTTTGACTGCCGAGCCAACGATGGATTCGGCCAAAAGAGCCGCCGCCCATAAGGTTGCGCGCTTTTTGGCTATCGGCGGCGTTGCGCTCGCGCTACGAGATCGCTGCGGATATCGCAGCGACTCGCGCGCCTTGCCGATAGCCAAAATTCGCAGCAACGCCACATACCATAGTTTTTCAACAATCTGCTAGTCATGACCCTGGCCAATATTGTTACATTGATACGGATTGGTTTGATTCCGTGCTTCGTTCTGGCAGTGACCTATTACGCCGCCAGCGTGAAGCATGGCGCGCCCGAGCCGATGGAACATACGCTGGCCGCCTTCTTTTTCATCCTGGCCGCGAGCACCGATGCGCTCGACGGTTATCTCGCCCGCAGGATGAATCAAAAAACACGCCTGGGCAGCATCCTCGACCCGATCGCCGACAAGGCGCTTTTGATCAGCGCACTCGTGCTGCTGAGCTGGAATCTGGGTGACGCCTTCGATCAGTTGCCGCTCTGGTTTCCCATCGTCGTGATCAGTCGCGAATTCATCATCGTGCTTGGCGTCGCCCTTGTGTTCATGATGGGCAAAGGGTTCGATGTCCAGCCTCACTGGATCGGTAAGGTCGGGACTGTCCTCCAAATGGTGACGATCGGCCTGGTTTTGATCCGTGTTCCCGCGATTTACTGGCAGGTGCCACTTTGGGCAGCCGGAATTTTGACGGTCATCTCCGGCATCATCTACGTCATCGAAGGCAGCCGGAAAATGAGCCACGAAGAAATCGCTCACTCGGGCAAACTATAGGGCCAGTCAGAAACATTTTCGACTTTCACGAGTCGCGCGCTGACGGTGCCAACCACAAGTTTGGAATCCACGCGCACGGGAATGCGATGCGCGTCGTTGCTCACCCACACCACCATTTTCCCCTTTCGCACGAACCCGCCGAGATAGGAGGTGTCGGGCTGGACTTTAAACGTCGGGATGGGAGTAAAATCGGGAAGTTTCACCGTCTCCTCCTTCAGCTTTTTCACCGTCACTTCGAAATTGCCCTTGTCGTTGCCGAGCAGGGCCGTCGCCATGTTGCGCCCCTTCCATTCCAAACCGCGCATAAAATAAATCATGGAGAATTTGTCGAGCACGCCCGCCTCCGGAATCTCGAACCATTTTCTCTCTCCGGAAACATAAGACTGCGTCCCAGCCAGACGCTGCTGGGGATAAAACCATGTCTCCTCCCAGATGCGTGTGTTGCGCTCCATCCGATTTTGCATGCTGTGGAGCGAATATTGCCTCGCCCAATCAAAGTCGCTTTCCATGCGCGCGGTGACGGGATAAAGCGTGGAAATGAAATCGTTCGATTTCGCCTGGATCACAAATCGATAGACGCCGGGTCGCTGCGATGACTCCACTTCAAAGGTTCCGCGCCCCACCATGAAGGGCCCCCAGAAAAAATGGTACGTCAGCCGCTCACCCGTCCGAAAAGGCAATGGAGGCTCTGCGACGAGCCGAAGCGCGATCAAACAAACGAAGACCACCCAAAATCTTTTTTTGCCCACCATTAGAGGTCAACAGTTCCAGTAGCCTGTTAATCAGCGTATTTGACTCCACAGCCATATTGTTTCGTGGTCGCTTCCGACACCGGTTTCCCCGCAAGCACTTCATCGAGCGCCGCCCGCACATAATTTTTCGCCTGCTTGGGTGATCCATTGGGACTGGGCTGATTGTCGATCGCGCCCTGATAAACCAGGACGCCGCGCGGATCGATGATAAACATATGCGGCGTGCTCTTTGCGCCATACACCTTGCCCACTCTTCCATCCGCATCCTGCAACACCGCGGTCGCGTGAACATGCATCTGCCGGGCGCGGGCATCCGCCTGCGCGGGCGTCATGTAGTTGGGGTGTTGGGGATTCGTCGAATTGATCGAAAGCCATATCACGCCCTTGTCCGTGAACTCCTTTTGAAGCGCCTGCATATCGCCATCGCGATAATGCTTTTGCACGAAGGGACATTCCGGATTCGTCCATTCCAGGACCACCGTTTTTCCCGCGAAATCCGCGAGGTGCACATTCTTTCCATCCACGGAAGGCAGCGTAAAATCAGGGACCTTCCCACCCGTTGCCATATCCGCGAAAACGCCGCCCGCCAGCAATAAGAAGACCAATAATCGATGGATCATGGATCCCAAGCTAACGTCAGGAACAGGAAGCGTCAAATGTCCTGCAACCCCAGGCGATCAGGGACTGGGAGCGTCCTGATGAAGACTCTCAAGAACATTCGTCCGTTCCACCATCAGCGGACGTTTGATCATTCCCAGAATGGGCAACATGGAAATTTCCAATCTGGATGCATGATGCAAATAATCGACGAATGGCTCGCGATTGTCGTCGAGATCGACCGGCCTTCCGGTTTTTTTCCCCCACCACGTCTCAAGAGCATCCAGATACCAAAATCCATTTTCATAGCTCGGCTCGACCGCCGTGCCTTCCTCGAAATCATTCCACGTCACGACCTGGATCAATTCTGGATGTTGCGCCCATGCGCGATCAAACGTGTCACGCAACACCGACAGTCCGAAGCGCTCCGTCTTTCGCACGCCTTGTCCCCATCCCCACACACCCGTGTCGTCGAAACCCGGGGAAACCATCGACATGTAAAAAAGCAATTTTCCCTTCTTGCGCGCCTCCTCCGCTGTGGTCTGAAACGAGTCAATGACATGAGCCTCAGGCGTCCACCAGAGATAGGCCGCCTGCATGGGAGGATGAAACGCCCCGTCGAAATTCTGACGTCCATAAACAATCGGGCCGGGAAGCTTCTGGAAGATCTTCTCCCATTTGGCCGGAGACGTGTTCTTCAAGGGCGCGCCGACGTCCCAGCGATTGAACTGAAACACAAAAGGAATGCCGTTTCGTTTCAAATAGGCGGGATGATGTCCGTATTCTTTTAAAATGTAGGTGAGGTCGGCGATGATGTGTTGCTCGACGTCCTGCGGATCCTTCAATTCCCGGAATTTTTCGTAATTGATCTTTTCCTCGTAGCAGATGGCGATCTTCATCCCAAGCTTGCGCGCCTCCTTCAAAAGAAGGGGGATTTGTTGATTTTCATAGCTGTCGGGCCCGTACCAATCGACGAGGAATGCCTGGATTCCCGCCGCTTTGGCCGTTTGAAGATGGTAGCGCACCACGCGTTCACTCCAGGAGTTGTACGGTCCGATCAGAGGATAGATCACCGATGAGATGTTGCGCAGCCCGTTGTTTAGAATTCTCGTCGGATCGCGAATGGGACCCGCCGATTCCCATTTCCAATGAAACCATGTCAGCTCCGAATTGGTCGCCGATTTCTGCACCTGGAACCACGGCATGTAATGCGCCACGAGATGCGGCGGCTTGCCCGCAAGATTCCAGGGTGAATCCGGATTTTTTTTCTCAGTCCGCAAAAAACTCCAAACAATGCCTCCTGCAACGAAAAGAAGAATCAACAAGGCCCAGAATCGTCGCATAAAACGTCATCCAATCAGGAAGCGCGCGACGCAGAAAGAAAAATCGGAATGACGCAACCGGTTACAGAAATCCGCATCGAATCAAGAAGTGCTGCCGTAATGAAGTCCGGAAATCCGCACGGACGTTTCCTTTCCAGAAAGCCATATTTTAAAACTGACTCTGCCTGTTCCTCCGGGAAACGTGAAGATGGCGAACGACGTCTCATAAAGTCCGCTCTGTGAAATCTCCTTCAACAGTGGAATTTCCTTCAGAAACTGGCCGCGATTGTCCCAGCAAAGCGCGTGCAATTCCAGGCTGCCGCCCTGCAACGTTTGAATATCCATCATCACCACCCCCTTGGGTTCGTATGGCACGGGATCCTTCAGTAAAAAAGCGGCGGATGTTTTTTGCGGTCGCAGGACGGCGTGTAAAATTCCCTTTTCCATTTTGGCCTCCACGCCGGTGTCATTCTTGGTCGAAATTTTTTCCTCATACGAAAAAATGGGACGCACCTTTCCGCTTCGCCAGGCGCGCGGAGCGCGCACCTGAAACTTCGAAAGCTGGGCTTCGCAACCTTTTCCCTCCGTCCAAAGCTTGAGTCGAAAACGCTTCGGTGGCTCGCCCGACGACGGCAAAAACTCCGTCAATTTCTGGTTCTGAATCGAATAGGCCGAGGCCTGAGATGGAAAGAGCGGGACAGCGGCAATAAATTCGCCGCCTTCCTGAAGCCATTCGATCTGCACGCTGAAACGTCCTTCGCGCACCTGCTTGAGATCCAAATCGATCACCGTTTCGGAAGTGAACGGCATGTCGTATTGCAGCGTAGTCCAGCCGGAATCGACATTGCCCGCGCGAATCGAAACCGTGGCGGATGCCTGAATGACGCTCACTTCCGGCGACATCTTCCATTCCGAAGGCTGAAGGTTGAATGCATCAAAGACAATGCGATCGGGAACCGTTTCCTCCTGCGCGAATCCGATCAAAACAAAAAGAAGCCACAACCAAAGCCTCCATGCCATGCGGCGACGCTACCATAGCGCACAGTAAATGAAAATCACCCTTCCGAGAGATCCTTCGCTTCGCTCAGGATGACAAAATGGGATCGAAAAATTTAGAACTCAGGAAAAATCCGTGATGTCATCCTGAGCGAAGCGAAGGATCTCTCTCTGCACGAATGATCGGAAGTCGGTGTGCCGATTTTCGAAATCTGTGAAAATCTGCGGTTCCTTCTGCTGCCCGTCCCCCTACGGAGCGACACCGTAATCAAACAGGGAAACCTTCGCCGCAGCTTTTTTCCCCACGGGTTTGATTCTCCATGCAATCGACACCGTCCCTTCCGGCACGCGTTCCTCCACGACAGGAAACCCCGATTCATACGCGCCGGGCTCATCCGCCTCATGAATCAACTCCACGGATTTCAAGAACGCGCCCTTGGTATCATAACAAAGCGCGTCCACCGACACGCTGCCTGATACCTCCAGGACTTCCAGCATGCACATCCCTTTCGGCTGATACGCCACGCGCTCGGAAAAAATCAGCCCGGCCGAGGTTTCACCGTCGAGCCGCAGACCGAGCGACGCTTCATCATTGTCCACGGCGACGCCTTCCTCGGAGGTAAAGGCGGAATGCGGCGTGTAGGAAACCAGCGTCCGCGTCCCTGCAACGCGCCATGCGCGAGGCACGTGAATAAGAAATTCGGAAAAGACCGCCTCAGCGTCTTTGCCCTCCAGCCAGAACTTTAATTTGAATTGATAGGCGCGCTTTTCCTTCGGACGAAAATCCGCGAGTCGCAAACTCAACGACGCGGCTGCCTTCGCATGATCGATGAGAGAAACAGCTTTGATGAACGTTCCATCCGCTCCCAGCCATTCGACCTGCAGGCTCAGAACGCCATTTTTGATCGAAGCGATCTGAAGGTCGAGCATCGTGTTTTGAGCGAGGCCGAGGGTGATTTCCGGCGAGGCCCAGCCGGAGCCTTTGCCGGAGTTTTTCAGGACAATCGCGCCATCCTGGACCTGAATGAAAATCTCGGGGGCGTTTTTCCAGGAGGAAACCGGCTGCAACGCATCCCAAAGAATCCTGTCGTTTCCATTTTCTGCGAAACCCCGGCTCGAATGACAAAAAAATGCAAATCCGACGAGCAATCGCCAGGAAAAGATCCATCTGAACAAAGACTGCGTTTTCATTTGGGAGCCACGCTTCCGGCCTTCGCAGTCCTGACTCGTAGAAAACAATTCGGATTCAGACGGTCCCAGAAAAGGAGCACGACTGGAAACGGATTTACCATGATCCCGGCGGATGTCCCATGCGGATATTTTTTGCCTTTAATGTGCCCTTCAATGCGCTCTGCACATGCCCGTCGCAAAAGAGACAATTCGCATATCCATTGTGCCGATAGCGAAGATTGTAGGCGTCAGCATCAGCCGGCGCATCCTGATCCACCCCCAACCATCCCGGCTGAATTTCTTCCGGCGGCTCACCGGGATAATCTGTAGCCGTGGCCCACCCATACATGGAGAATCCAGCCTTTGCATTTCCTCCATTTGCACCCCCCTGTTGAATCGCATCTGCCACCAAAATGGTTTCGGAAGGCCGATACATCGTCGTGGCTTTGGTAAAACTGGTCAGTGAGCCAGCAGGAGTAAGAGGCGACCAAGTATTCACATCCGGACAGATTCCCTGATGAATCGAATACGTCGATTTATCGAGGCCTGTTGCAATGGTTCTTGCAGGGCAGACAAAAATAGCGGGGCGGCTGATGACGGAACCTCCAAGATAAGGTGAAATCGCATAATCCCATTGTCCCCCAAAACCGCTAGGCGGGCCGCTGCCCCAATCCCATGGATAATATCCACTGTTATCGGAAAGATAGGCCTGCATCGCGACTCCAATTTGACGCAAATTCGCCATGCACGCCGCCGACTTTGCGCTGTCGCGTGCGCGCTTTACTGCAGGCAGCAACATACCGGACAGAAGCACAAGAATGCCGACGACCACGAGCAATTCAATTATCGTGAAACCATCACATGATTTTCCCGGCCTCCATCCTTTCGGGTTGGACATGATTCCAAGATGACTTCGACCATCGAAAATGTCAAAGACTGGATGAGTTCCAGAGTAGCCTGACTCATGAACAGCAGCTACTCCGGCTTTGATCCCAAATACGTCTGTAAATAAAGATCCGGCTTCGTGGAGTCTCTCAGGAGAAGAATCGTCGGTTCACGTTCTGTATGCACAATGTTCCATTCCCCCGCTTCCTTCTCCCCCTCGCGATTTTCAACTTCGATCTGACCTCCATCCACCAGCAATTCGAGATGGTTTTTGGAATAATCCTCCGGCGTCACGCGCACCTGGATCCGGTCTCCTTTGCGTTCGACTTTCCACGAGAAAGGAGCCTGCCGCACAGGAATATCCCGCTTCCACTGAAGCTCCGAGGTCAGCGCCAGGAAAAATGCGTTGTGCGGCAGCCAATATTCGCGGGAATTCCAACTGTCGCCCCACACAGGAAGATTGTCCACCCCCTCCCCCTCGTAACCATTCGGGATTCCGCCCGGAACCCGCCCCGTTCCCTTGCTGTCGTCGATCATCGGCGCCAGACGGCTGCCCACTCCATCCAACATGGAATACCCCATGGGATTATTTCCCAGAATCCATTGCACCTGGTTCCCGGCAAATGAAAGCCAGCGCGCATCTCCAATTTGATGCGCGTAGTCGAGCGCCATCAATCCTTCCGCGAGATAATCGCTGTTGTATCCGAAATGCGCGCCGTCCCACGCATGTTTGTTGTCAAAAAAACGAATTCTGAATTTTTCGGTCGGACGTTCCTTTTCCAGCGCCTTGCCCACCAGGCCATACGGCGTCACCGACGCCATCGGTTCGAAATAGCCGTTCATCAATCGCTCCAGCGACGCGTGCAATGGCCACCAGAGCGAATCCGACGGCGAAAGCACCCGGTGCAGTTCGATCAGTCCGGCGTAAATCCCCAGCTGATGGAACGTTTTGTATTGGTGACGCCCAAATTGCTCCATCTTATCGCTGTCAAAAAAATCCCCGCAAACCTCGGCATCCTCCACTTCGCCAAACTTTCGATGCTGGCGCTTGATCTGAATCTCCGCGAATTTTTTTGCTTCATTCAGGTAATCGGCGCCGTTCGTGAGCCGGTAAAGCTCCACATTCGCCCAGATCCAGCTGCCCATGTCCCCCGTCTCCGTCAGCTTGGCGGTTTGCAGCATCGTGACCTGATAACTTTTGATCGCGGCCGCCTGGACCTTTTCACTCAGGGGCGCATTCCATTGTTTGAGCACATTCGCCGCGCGCGCAAGGCATGCAATGTACGCAAGACGGTAGCCGATGTTATCGCCCTTTGAAATTTGTCGCTTTATTTTGTCCTCCCATGGGCGGATATCGATGGGATTTATGCCATCCGGCGGCGCCACGGCACTCCACACAAGCCCCTGTCCGCCCTGCATCCTCAAACACCAGTCGAGCGCGAACTCGAGTTCCTCGCGCGCAGCGTCGCTCGGCGCCGGCTGGATTTCCAGATAGCGCGTGAATCCATAAACCACGTAGGGCATCGACCACATGCGCACGCCCCAGTCGCCCGTGGCGTCGTGATACCCACCCGGCAACGGACTGTCCGTGTGACAACGGCCTCCGCAACGAAATTCATGAAAGAAATGGAATTGGCTGGGGATCAACTTCAGGCCGTAAAGCTGCGCATCGATGGAAAAAACGGATGTCCGGAGCGATCGCGCCTTCTTCCCCCTTCCCCAGGAAACCTCGATCCAATAATCACCGGGATCCTTGATCTCCGAAAAATCAGCGACCCAATCGTTCGAATGCCATAAATGCTTTTCAAATGACGCGAGCTCGCCTTCGAGCACCTTGTCGCCGGATGGAGAACGAAAAACCGTGAAATGCGCATCCTTGATGGCAAATGCAGGATCTGCAGTGAGAACGGCCTGCTTCATTTCATCGGGCAGATAACCTGCCTGGGAATACGCAAGCACGGGATCAGGAAGCGGACGTTCGGTCTTGACGATGCTTTTCGGAATATATTCCTGCGCGTTCTTCAAAAGAACGAGCGAATCCTCCTCCTTCGCCAGCTTCCCGGTCTTGCGGCCATTGATGAGCGCGGCGATAAAGATGGCCTTCCCTTTTCCATACGAATTGATGGTGATGGCGGGAACGGACTCCAGGACAGTCTGACTTTCCGTATGATCTTTGACGCGGACAACCTTCTTGTGTTTTGGAAACAGAGCGATCACCTTCGCGCCAGCTGCTTTGACACCCAGGATTCCGTTCGAAGAAAGACCGAATTTGATTTCCGACGAAAAGCCGCGCGCCAAAGGCTCGTCCGCAGCTCCCTCCGCAATGTGCGCCTGGCGATAGAGCCATGCATCCATCGAAACACCCGTTTCCCATTCGTCGAGCGCGAGAGGTTTCAATCCGAACACATCGGCAAACGGCCATGTGTCCGTCCAGCCACTGCTTTGATAGCGGCCAACCTCGCAGATGCCGACAAACAATCCGCCGCCCTGCACATAATCGTGGATCTTTTCGCACGTTTTCTTGTCGATGGAAAACGTGTCGAGAACATAGAGCGACGCATACGACCAGATTTGATCGGCCTTGATCTGTTCTTCATCAATCAGGTCCGCCTCCACGCCCTTCGACTTCAGGACCGATTGCAATTCCTTCAACTCCGCTTCATAGCCAGCCGGCCCGCCGGTCCAGAGATTTTCCGAGGCGAAATCGAGATTGGACTTGGAAAAAAGAATTGCCGCGGGCTTCAGGTCACGGATCTCTTTTCCCTCCGATCCAAAGAGAGACACCCCGAACAAAAGCCCGGCGATAAAAATGATCCGCCGAGTAAACGCAAAGATCATGCGACGTGAACTAAATCAGTCGATCCGACAAGTCGATCCCAAACGAAAAAAAGAGGCTAATAGAGAAACGTTCTGGAACGGGACTGGTTCGGAATGAAACTTCCTCGAAGGAAGCACTTATTCGGAGGCAACGTCTTCGACTTTGCCCACGTTTTCCGAGGAAGCATCCAGCGGAGGCACATCCACGAGAAGGCGTGACTTCGAAGATTCCTCCGCTTCGGAGGCTTCCGGCTGCGAGGATAACGGCGCGCTGGCATTCGCCTTTTTGTGGAACTTCACGGAAACAAGTTTCGACACACCGCGTTCCTCCATCGTGACACCATACAATGCGTCAGCCATCCCAATGGTGCGCTTGTTGTGCGTGATAATCACGAATTGCGAGTGCACGAGAAAGCGTTCCAGCATCTTGATGAAGCGATTGATGTTCGATTCGTCGAGCGGCGCGTCCATTTCGTCCAGCACGCAGAACGGGCTGGGCTTCACCATGTAAATGGCGAAGAGCAGCGACACGGCCGTCATCGTCCTCTCGCCGCCTGAAAGCAGCATGATGCTCTGAAGCTGCTTGCCGGGAGGCTTCGCCACGATATCAATGCCGCACTCCAGCGGATCCGTTTCATCCAATAGGACGAGGTCCGCCTTGCCGCCGCCGAACAATTCCTTGAACACGCCCTGGAAATTTTCACGGATCTTCTCGAACGTTTCAAAAAACATCTTTCGCGTCGTGCCGTTGATCTTCTGCAAAATGGAATGCAGCTGTTCCTTCGACGTCACCAGGTCCTGATGCTCACGCGTGAGGAACGTGAAGCGCTGTTCGAGTTCGTCGTATTCCTTCACCGCCTCGAGATTCACCGGCCCCATGCTCGCGATCTTCGCGCGCAATTCCTCGACTCGCGCGGACACCTGTTCCCACGTCTCAAAATTCAAACGCGTCGGCACAGGCGTCTCAACGGGCGCCGCAGCAGACTCGTCCTCCCCTTCCTCCGTCTGGACCTCCACTTTTTTCCTGCGCGTCGGCGTGTCTTCGCCGGGCTGCAACGGCAGCAATTCCAAAGTCGCGAGGTCCACCTGATATTCGCGCTGCATGCGATCGGCGAGATGCTGCAATTCGCCGCGTTTTTCCGTCAGCTTGATTTCGTGGTCGGTAATGCTCTTCTGCAACGCTTCCATTTGCTGACGCTGGTCGCGCAGGAGCTCGACGGCGACGTGGATCTCCGTCTCGAACCGTTCCTTTTCCTTCTCCAGTTCCCCAAGCTGGCCGGCGATGCTCTGGGCGGAAACCTTCATCGCTTCGATCTGCTGCGTCGCCTCGGCGGATTCGCCCTGCCATTGCACGATGCGCTGGCGGCTGGCGCGCACCTCGGTTTCGCGCGAAGCGATGAACTGCCGCGCGTCGGCAAGCTGGGATTCGATGGGCTGGATCTGCGATTCGGAACCACGGATTTCCTGCTCCGTTGTCGCATGCGCCACACGAAGATCATTCGCCGTGACGCTCCGCTGATGATGTTCCGCCGCGAGTTCCTCGGCGCGCTGCGTGGCAGCGGAAAGCTCGCCCTGCACGGCGACCTGGCGCGATTCGGCCCCGCCGAGCTCACCATGAACCCGCGCATGATCCTCGTCGTTTTGTTTGCGCTGGCGCTCGATCTCCTGAATTTCCAGATCAATCGTATGAACGCGGCTCTCGAGATCGCGCTCCTCGGATTGCATGGCGGAGGAAAACGCCTCCTTCTTCGTCATGTCGTTTTCCTGAAGGCGAAGCTCGGACTGGCGGTCGCCGAGCGACTGACGCGCGAAGGCGCGACGGCCTTCCCACTCGCCCTTGCTCGCGCTCATTTCGTTGAGATGCGCCTCAACCTGCGCGACCTCGGCGTCGAGCGCCGCGATCTCGTTGCGCCGGCCGATGAGCTGGAGCGGCGAGGAACGCTTCGAACCCGCGGAAAGAATGCCCTGATAGTCGAGCACGTCGCCATCCACGGTGATGAACGTGAGCCCCGGATGATATTGGCGCAGATCGACGGCCTTCGTGAGATCCTCGACGATCACCATGTCGGCAAGCAGCTTGCGGACAAAATTCGTGACCACGTCGCTGGGGCGCACGATGTCATTCGCCCAGCAAAGCGCGCCGAGCAACGGCTCGCGTTTGAAATGCATCGAAGGACTTTCGGGGGAAGCCTCGGCCTGGATCGCGAAAAATGCACGGCCCCATTCGCGCACGCGAAGCTGGTCAACGAGATGCATCGCCGTAGGCACATCGGCGACCACGATGCTTTGCAGCGCCTGGCCCAGCGCCGCTTCGACGGCGGTCGCATATTTCGGTTCCACTTCGATCAGGTTCGCCAGCGTGCCGCGGATCGCGCTTTGCACCTGGGCGGCGCCTTCCTGGCTCGGATCAGTCACCTGTCGCAACAATGCCTGGGCGCCCTCGGAATAGCCTTCATAGGACGACTGCAACTGGCGCAACACATCACGGCGCGAGGTTTTTTCGGAAAGCACGCGCTGTTCCTCGGAAATTTTCGTGACCAACGCCTGGCATTGATGCTCCGCTTCACGCAGGGCGTCCTCGCCGCCGAGCACGGCGTGGCGGCTCGCCTCGAAAGTATGTTTGAACGACTGGATTTCGATCGTGAGCGATTCCTGGCGCTGCGCGAGCTTGTGACGCTCCTCGCAAGCCAGTGTGCGTTCGTTGGAAAGCTTCTGCAGGCGGACGGAAAATTCATGGCGTTGCTTATCGAGCGTCGCCGACTGGTTGCGCAGATTGGCGAGCGTTCCCTCGAGGCCCAGCAGCGTGGACTGGAGGCCCTGAATGACGGTGTTGTGTTCCTTGCGGGCCTGATCGACCTGCGAAAACGCGGCGCGGGCCTGTTCCAATTCCGTGGTCTGGCGAGAGAGCCGTTCGCGCGCGGCGGCGAGGCTCTCCTGCGTGGTTTGAAGTTTGTTTTGAAGCTCGATCTGACGCGTGCGGGATTCCGACGCTTCGCGCTCCGCATTTTGAATGGCCGTATTGGTTTCTGCGATGCGGTCCTGATGCGTGCGGATGCGCGTCTCCTGGCGCTCGATCTCGCTCTGGAGATCGCGCTGGCGCTGCAACACTTCCTGGCGCCGAAGCTCGGTGGCCGAAAATTGTTCGCGCAGATGGGTGATGTTGCCCTCGGCGGATTCGATTTCGAGACGGACGTCGTCGATCTTCGTCTTTAATTCGACGGCTTCCTGTTCGAGCCATTGCGTGGTGGAGAGAACCCCCTCGTAATCGTGGCGCGCGAGCTGCGTGTCGAGAAGACGAACCTCTTCCGTGAGAGCTTTGTAACGGCGGGCCTTGCCGACCTGACGCTGGAGCGAGCCGATCTGGCGTTTCACTTCGCGAATGATGTCCTCGACGCGCACAAGATTCGCCTCCGTGTACTCCAGCTTGCGGAGCGCCTCTTTTTTCTGCGTCTTGAACTTCGTGATGCCGGCGGCTTCCTCGAAAATGGCGCGGCGATCTTCCGGGTGCGAGGAAAGGATCTTGTCGATCTTTCCCTGCTCCATGATGGAGTAAGAGGAACGTCCAATGCCGGTGTCCATGAAGAGCGATTGGACATCTTTCAGGCGGCACGGCGTTTTATTGATGAGATAATCCGAGTTGCCGTCGCGGAAGACGCGACGGGTGATTGTCACTTCATCGAAATTCGCGTCGACGCCCGCGAGCTGTCCCGTTTTCAGGACATCCTTGCAGTCGGCGAACGTCATGCTCACCTCGGCCATGCTGATGGCCTTGCGCGTGTCCGTGCCGCTGAAAATCACATCGGCCATTTCGCCGCCGCGCAACGCCTTGGCGGATTGTTCACCCAAAACCCATCGAATGGCATCCGACACATTGGATTTGCCGCAACCGTTGGGTCCGACAATCGCGACCACGCCGCGCAAAAAATCCACGCTGGTTTTGTCGGCAAAGCTTTTAAAACCGACCATTTCAAGATTTTTAAGGTACATGAGGGAGTGGGTGAAACCTGGCCGCAAAATGGCAAAGCCCCCCAACGACTTCAAGCGAAAATCCCACTAAATGAAGTAGGCGGCCAGTCAACCAACCACTACTTATGGTAGGGCGCCGCTTTTCTTGAAAGTGTCGGAAGGGTGCGGTTCTTTTTAACTCTTTTTTGGGGGAAACCCAAGGATTTTTCATCCCCTTCAGGACATCTCATGAGACACCAAACGAGGCCATCTCATCTCGCAGAAGCACTGAACGAATGGCTGTTTGCCATGCTCGTTCAGCAGAAAAACGGATCAGAGTTCAAACCGGCGTAGTTCCTTGGGCAACGTGCGGGACGGGAGATGGCGCTCCACCTCCTGCAAATAATCCATGGGAAGATAGGCGTCGATCACGTAATAACGATGGTAATTTTCATCCCGTTCGGAGTGGAAAAACCAGATTCCGTTCTCACTGAGACTATAAGGCGCGACCCCTTCGACCTTGGGCTCATCCCACCGGATATGAAGTTGGTCGCTAGGCAGCCCGCCCTGCAGCACATCGAACACCGCCAACTGCGCATTCCAATGATATCGAATGCCCGGCATTTTCGCGGGCATCTTCGAGTAGAATTGATAAATACTTCCTTTCACAATGTAACTGGATTGAATGCAAAGGTCCCCAACGATCTTGGTCGGATCGCGGCTGCAACCAGGCAGCAAAATCAGCATGGCGAACAATCCGGCAGTGACGAGTCGCTTCATAAGCACTTCAACCGTAACCGTTTATCAAAATTGATAAAAAGACTCTAATTTTAGAATGCCTTATGGGCTTTAGGGCCCGGAATAAGCTCTCACTTATATAGAGCACACTCGATGCCGGACGAGTCAGGGAAACCCCGACTGATACCAGTTGCCTTTTCCTATTCAAAAACAGGTGAGATCACGCTTTCCCCCCATTGCACGATGTCTTCATCACTTTTAAGCTTAATGGAGAGAGAAGAGCCGAACATGCTACCGAACCATAAAGATCCAAACGCCATTTCACCGCAAAAGGATTTCGACGCCTTTTCCTCTTCGATCTCCCATGATCTTCGAATGCCGCTGCGCGTGATCCAGGGTTATGCCCAGATGACGCTGGAGGATTATTCCGGACGGAATCTGGACGATCGCGGACAGGCATTTCTGAAACGCATCCGTGACTGCGCCATCCGTCTCGACAAACTCCTCGAGGATCTCCTCGCCTACACGCGCCTTGGAAGTGAAGGCGGCCGCATGGAACCGATTGCCCTCGACGAATTCATCGACGACATCTGCCAGGACTGCATGGGAACGCGATTCGCCCGCATCGAAGTCCATCATCCCCTGGGCCGCGTCTGGGGTCATCGCGCGCTCCTCTTCCAGGTTTTCAGCAATCTGATCAACAATGCGCTCAAATACGTCGCGCCCGGCGTCACCCCCCATGTCGTGATTCGCAGCGAAACGCACGGATCGGCTCTCCGCATTTGGGTCGAGGACAATGGCATCGGCATCAAACCCCAAAATCACCAGCGCATCTTTGAAATTTTCGAGCGCCTGCATCATGAGAGCAAATATCCAGGAAGCGGACTCGGACTCGCCATCGTTCGCAAGGCCGTGGAAAGCATGAAGGGCGAAGTCGGGCTCGTTTCCGACGAAGGAAAAGGAAGCCGCTTCTGGATTGAATTGCTGCAACATGATTCCCTTTCTTCCAGCGTCCGGAAATCGATCGCCGTGCCGCAGCTCATTTCCTAACAGGAACCTGCTAAAAAAACCGCGGCCCGCTCTCTTGTGATTTGATGCGATGGCCGTAGCTTCTTCGTAGAAGCACATCGCAATTCAACCAGGAGGACTCATGCAATCACTCAGCGGAAAAAAAGTCGCCATTCTGGCGGCCGACGGATTTGAGCAAAGTGAACTGATCGAACCTAAAAAAGCGCTCGACCGCGCCGGCGCGAAAACAGTGATCGTCTCGCCCAATCCCCAGAAAATCCGGGGCTGGAAGGATAAAAATTGGGGTGAGGAATGCCAGGTGGATGAGCCTCTGGAACGCGCGAGGCCCGACGAATTCGACGCTCTCTTGCTGCCGGGCGGCGTGATGAATCCCGACACACTTCGACAGGACCGAAGAGCCGTTCAGTTCGCGAAATATTTCTTCAGAGCAGGAAAACCCGTCGCGGCCATCTGCCACGGTGCCGTCACGTTGATCGACGCCGAAGTCGTGGCCGGCCGCCTGATGACATCCTATCCCGCGATTCAGAAGGATTTGAAAAATGCCGGAGCCAAATGGGTCGATGAAGAAGTGGTGGTGGACCACGGATTCGTTACGAGCCGAAAACCGGCCGACCTGCCTCGCTTCATCGAAAAAATGATCGAGGAATTCGCGGAGGGCATTCATGAGCCCCCACCTGTTCGTCCGGAAGCCAGGGAAGCGCTTGTCGGACTATAGCCTGACCGACCTCATCCTTTCCCCGGTCAGACAAACGGGAGAGCACCCGCTTTCTTTCGGCGGGTGTTCGCATAGGCTCTTCCCTAGAGACGACCGGCATACCCGGACGCTCGTTCACCCACTTAAAATCACTGAAAGGAAACATGAATATCAAACTTTGGAACACCTTATTGCTCGGCAGCGCGCTTGCGTTGACGGGCTTTGCTGCAGAAAAAAATGAAAATGCGGAAAAAATCTCCCGCGCCGACTCCAAATTCCTCAAGGAAGCCTCGGAGGCCAATCAATCCGAGATCAAATTAGGCGAACTCGCAAAAGAAAGAGCTTCGAGCGAGGAAGTGAAGGATTTTGCGGAGCATATGATCAATGATCATCGTGAGTCTCAGGAGCAAGTCACGCGTCTCGCTGAGGAAAAAAATGTGGAACTTCCCAAGAAAGACATGGAAGACCATACCTATAGAAAACTCTCCAAGTTGAGCGGCGCGAAATTCGACGACGCCTACATGGACGCCATGGTGAAGGACCACAAGAAGGACGTCTCGGAGTTCGAGAAAGCCTGCAAGAAAGTGCAGGACCAGGATGTTCAATCCTTCGCCAATAAAACCCTGCCGAAACTGGAAGAGCATCTCCAAAAGGCCAAGAAACTCGAAGAGCGGGCCGATAAGCGCGAAAACAAAGCTTAAAGATATGGACCGGCGCGCCGCATTAAAACAGCGCGCGCCGGATCCTACCCATCCCAATGAGCACACGTCGATACACCAAATTCGTCAATCACGCGGAAGGCATTGGGACCGTCTCGCTTGAAATGGTTGAGCAACGCGCCAGGGAAATCGCGTTGTCCGACGGACGCAAGCCCGAGGCGTATTCCGAGGGAGACTGGAATCAGGCGAAGAAGGAATTGACCCGTGATTATCCGGACGCGGAAGCTCCGGCCGATGATCCGGACGCGACCGTGACGGCATCGGATGATGTGGTCGTGACCCCGTCCAAACATAAGGAAAATATCCCGTCGTCACCCGATCGTGGGATGGCGGAGATTCTGGTCGAACAGGGCCTCGATGAAGCGGACCACGATCAACGCGTCGAGTCGGAACAAAACCGCAAGCGGAGCTGACTTCAAACGCGCTGAAGTTCCTCGTTCGGAACCTCGCTCGAAACGGGCACACCGCTCTGTTTCATGAGGCTTCCGCGATGCGGAAATTCGCCCGCGAGCCGGTACAGCAGCATTTGAATCGCATGGCGCAGTGGCGCCGACAAAAAAGCCGCCCGCCGACGCGCATAAATGGCCTGCAGTTCGTCGGCAAGCGCATCCGGATCGAGCATCTTGCGATAAATTCCCTGCTCATGGAGCCAGACAATCGCTTCGGAATGGTGTCGAAAAAGCTCTTCCGTCTTCGTGGTGAGAAAAAGCTGGCGATATTCGCATGCCGCCGGCGGAAAGAGGTCCTCCCGCGAATCCGAAAAGGTGGAAAGACTGCCGGGCACCGCGTCCAAAAGAGTGAGAAACTGACGGAAAATCCGGGGTGGCCAGGCCCCTGCGCTCGCGACCAGACCAAACACCGCCCATTCGCGGTGATAATAGGGAACAACCACCCTGGGAGGGGAAAGCTTCAGCTCCAGCGGAATCCCCGCCGGCGCAAATCCCAATGCCTCCAGCTTGTGCATTTCTTCCTTTAAAATTCCCACGTCCGCGTCAGGCGCCGGAACGATCTCCAGGTTTGAAGGCAGCTCGCTCAGCAGGCTCCATGCATGAAGCGAAATGAAAAAGCAGAGAAGTGAACCCGCCAGGAGAGTGTAACGCAAAAACAACCACTCCTGAAAAAATGGGGGCGGAAATGCCGCCAGGAGAATTCCTCCCCCGCAGATGAGCAGGCAAAGTTGAATCCAACGGTTCTTCACCTCTCTGCAAGATAAGGGAATCCGTCGCTCGTGGGAAGCCCCGGCTTTTCCCCGGAGGCTTCTTTTCCCCCCGGGGAAATTCCTATCCCATTTAGATTTAGAATCATTTTAAATTTGACGTTTTGCGTCCTCCGATTAGATTTTCCATTCCGATGAAGCGAATCCATCAAACCCTCGCCACCTGCGGCCTGCGGCCCACCCGCCAGCGCGAGCATGTCTATCATGTTCTCCTGCAGCAGCGCGACCATCCGACCGCCGAGGAAATTTTTTTGCGCGCGAAATCCGAAATGCCGACCATCTCGCTCGCCACGGTCTACAACTGCCTCGAAGCGCTTGAGGAATTCGGCCTCGTCAAACAGGTCAACATGCAGCGGGCCGCCACGCGCTATTGCCCGAACATGCACGATCACCACCACTTTCATTGCGACGCCTGCGAAAATGTGTTCGATGTGCCCGTCTCCTCACCCACCCCCAAATCGGATGTGAAGCTGCCCTCGGGCTTCCAGGTCAGCGGACGGGAAGTGACGCTGCGCGGCCTTTGTCCCGACTGCGGCAACGGAAAACGGAAGGTTCGCAGGAACGGATAAAGCGCTTTTTGAGGTGGGAATCATTTTAGAATGATTCTTATTATTGACCTCCAGCGCCCTGATTTTTATAATGAATGATTGGATGAATTTATGAGCACAGGAATGGACGCCATTGAGGAATTTGTCAGTTCCGACTACAAGTACGGCTTCGTCACGAACGTCGAAACCGATACCCTGCCGCCCGGTTTGAGCGAGGACATCGTCCGCCAGATTTCGAAGAAAAAGAACGAGCCGGACTTCATGATGGAATGGCGCCTGAAGGCGTACCGTCACTGGGTCACGATGAAGGAGCCGAAATGGCCGAATGTTCATTACCCCCCCATCGATTATCAGAAGAGCATTTATTACGCGGCTCCGAAACCAAAGAAAACCATCGGCAGCCTCGATGAGGTCGATCCAGAGGTCCTGAAGACGTTTGAAAAGCTCGGCATCTCCCTCTCGGAACAGAAACGCCTCAGCGGTGTGGCTGTCGACGCCATCGTCGACAGCGTTTCCGTGGCCACCACCTTTCAGAAGGACCTGGAAAAAGTGGGCGTCATCTTCTGCTCGTTTTCCGAAGCGGTGCAAAAACATCCCGAGCTGGTGAAGAAATATCTCGGCAGCGTGGTGCCCTACACCGACAACTTTTACGCGGCGCTCAATTCCGCCGTCTTCAGCGACGGCTCCTTTTGCTACATCCCCAAGGGCGTTCGCTGCCCGATGGAGCTCTCGACTTATTTCCGCATCAATGCGGCGAACAGCGGGCAATTTGAACGCACGCTCATCGTCGCCGAGGAAGGCAGTTACGTCAGCTACCTCGAAGGTTGCACCGCGCCGATGCGCGATGAACATCAACTCCACGCCGCGGTGGTGGAACTCGTGGCGCTCGACCGCGCCGAGATCAAATATTCCACCGTGCAGAATTGGTATCCCGGCGACAAGGAGGGCAAGGGCGGCATTTACAACTTCGTCACCAAGCGCGGCATCTGCAAGGGACGCGACTCGAAGATTTCCTGGACGCAGGTCGAGACCGGTTCGGCCATCACCTGGAAATATCCGGGCGTGATCCTTCAGGGCGACAATTCCATCGGCGAATTTTATTCCGTGGCGCTCACCAACCACTTTCAACAGGCCGACACGGGCACCAAGATGGTGCACATCGGAAAAAACACGCGCAGCACGATCGTGTCCAAGGGCATTTCGGCGGGACAGGGTCAGAACAGTTATCGCGGGCTCGTGCAGGTGCTGAAAAGCGCCGAGGGCGCGCGCAATTATTCGCAATGCGATTCGCTCCTCCTCGGAGACCGCTGCGGCGCGCACACGTTCCCCTACATTGAAGTGAAAAACACCTCCGCGCAGGTGGAGCACGAGGCGACCACCTCGAAGATCGGTGAAGACCAGATTTTTTACTGCAACCAGCGCGGACTTTCGACGCAGGACGCCGTCAATCTGATCGTGAACGGTTATTGCAAGGAAGTCTTCAAACAACTGCCCATGGAATTCGCCGTGGAAGCGCAAAAGCTGCTCGGCGTGAGCCTCGAAGGCAGCGTCGGCTGATCGATATTGGAAGGATATTTTATGCTCGAAATCAAAAATCTGCACGCACGCGTCGAAGAACGCGAAATCCTCAAAGGCCTGAATCTTTCCGTGAAGGCGGGCGAAGTCCACGCGATCATGGGACCCAACGGCAGCGGCAAAAGCACGCTCGCCGCGGTCCTTTCCGGAAAACCCGGCTATGAAGTCACGCAAGGCTCGATCACTTACAAAGGGAAGGACCTGCTCGAACTCGCCCCCGAGGAACGGGCGCGCGAAGGCGTCTTCCTCGCCTTTCAATATCCCGTCGAAATCCCGGGTGTGAACAGCACCTATTTTCTCAAGGCCGCCTACAACGAAATCCGCAAACACAAGGGCCAGGAAGAGCTCGATGCGATGGAATTCCTCACGCTCGTGAAGGAAAAGATGAAAATCCTGGAACTCGACACGAGTCTGCTCAACCGCCCTGTGAACGAAGGCTTCTCCGGCGGCGAAAAGAAGCGCAATGAAATCTTCCAGATGGCCGTGCTCGAACCCGGCCTCGCCATTCTCGACGAGACGGACTCCGGCCTCGACATCGACGCGCTGCGCATTGTCGCCGAGGGCGTCAACAAACTGAAACGCAAGGAGAACGCGCAGATCGTGATCACACACTATCAGCGTCTTCTCGATTACATCGTGCCCGATTTCGTCCACGTGCTTTACGAGGGTCGCATCATCAAGTCCGGCAACAAGGATCTCGCCCTCCAGCTCGAGAAGGACGGTTACGACCGGCTCATCGAGGAAAACGAAAAACGCCAGCCCGCGCTTAAATGATCACGGCAAATCCACCCAAAGTGAAAGAGGCCAATCTTCCCCTCGCCTGTTTCGACGCCTTCGAAACCAACGAGGCGGGCCGCGATCCCGCCTGGGTGCAATCCCTGCGCAAAGCCGGCATCGCGCATTTCGCGGAACTCGGTTTTCCCACGACGGAGCACGAGGAGTGGCGTTTCACGAACGTCGCGCCCATCGCGAAACTGCCCTTCAAACCCCAATTAAATCCCTCTTCCACCGCGCCCAGCGCCAGGGAGATCGATCCCTTCACTTTCGACCATCTTAAGGGAAATTGCCTCGTCTTCATTGACGGCCATTTCTCGAAATCCCTTTCCACCCTTGCCGTCAAGGATGGGTTGGTGATCCGTTCGCTGGCCGGGGAACTGGCATCCGGCGGAATCCTCGAGCAACACCTCGCGCGCCACGCCAAATATGACGAAAATGCGTTCGCCGCGCTCAATACCGCGTTTTTCCGCGACGGCGCTTTCATCGTGATTCCCAAGGGCGTCACCATCGCCGAACCCATTCATTTGCTTTTCGTACAGACCTCGAAGGAAAATGGCGCCGTGTGCCATCCGCGCAATCTCATCGTCGCGGAGCGCGACAGCCATGCCATCGTCATCGAGGATTACGTCCATCTTTCGGACGCGGCTTATCTCACCAATGCAGTGACAGAAATTTACGTGAGCGAAGGCGCCGTGCTGGAACATTGCAGGATCCAGGCCGAGAGCCAGCAGGCTTATCATATCGCCACCGTGCAGGCCGTTCAGGAACGCAACAGTCGCTGGATTTCTCACTCCATCTCGCATGGCGCGGCAATTGCGCGCGCCAACGTCCAGACCCTTTTCACCGGCGAGGGCGGCGATGCCATCCTCAACGGTCTCTACATCGCCAGCGGCAAGCAGGTCGTCGACCATCACACAGTCGTCGACCACGCCAAGGCGCATTGCACCAGCCATGAATTTTATCATGGGATTCTCGACGGCCAGTCGAAGGGCATCTTCAACGGCAAGATCTTCGTGCGCAAACACGCACAGAAAACGGACGCCAAACAAACCAGCCGCAATCTTCTGCTTTCGGACACGGCGACCATCGACACCAAGCCGCAACTCGAAATTTTCGCGGATGACGTGAAGTGCACCCACGGCGCCACGGTCGGACAGCTCAACGACGACGCCATTTTTTATCTTCGCGCCCGCGGCATCGGCCTCGAGCTCGCGCGCCAGATGCTTGTGCACGCATTCGCGAGCGAGATCCTCGACCGGATCACCGTGGAACGCGTCCGCAAGGAACTTGACGACCACATCTACGACCGTCTCGAAAGGAGATCGTGATGGGCGACGAGCTGAACGAGCTCTACCAGGAGGTCATCCTTGACCACAGCAAGAGTCCGCGCAATTTCAAGGAATTGCCGAACGCCAACCGCGTCGCGGAAGGACACAATCCCCTCTGCGGCGACAACGTCAAGATTTTCATCCGGCTCGAAAACGACGTGATCCAGGACATCGCCTTCCAGGGATCCGGCTGTGCCATCTCCAAGGCGTCCGCCTCGATGATGACCGCCGCCCTCAAAGGCAAGACGAAGGCCGAAGCCGAAAAAATCTTCGGTGAATTTCAAAAAATGGTGACGGGCGTCGAAGTCGACGAGAAAGCCCTCGGCAAACTCGCCGCCTTCGCCGGTGTGAAAAAATTTGCCAGCCGCGTGAAATGCGCCATCCTGCCATGGCATGCCGTTTCAGCCGGCCTGGAAGGAAAAGATCAGCCGGTTTCGACTGAATAATTTTCAAGCCATGGACTCCAACGAAGCCATCCCCCTTTCCCGCGATTGCGAAGCCGTGCTTGTTCCCTCCGGATCCAAAGTGACGCTTCAAAAAGGCGAGAAGGTGTACATCACACAATCGCTCGGCGGCAGTTACACCGTGATCATCAATGGCAACATGGCGCGCATCGAAGGAAAGGATGCGGATGCGATCGGCAAGGATCCCGTGGTCCGCGCGACCTCCTCCTCGGGAAAAGCGGAAGGACCCGTCGATGAAAAACTTCTTTGGGACCAGATGCGCACCTGCTTTGATCCCGAAATTCCCGTGAACATCGTCGACCTCGGCCTCGTCTACGATTGCAAAGTCAATCCGACGCCGGAAGGCGGCAATCGCGTGGACGTGAAGATGACGCTCACCGCACCCGGCTGCGGCATGGGCTCAAGCATCGCCGCGGACGTTGAAAACAAAATTCGCTCCGTGCCGAACGTCACCGACGCGCATGTGGAACTGGTTTGGGAACCCAATTGGAATCAGAGTATGATGAGCGAAGCCGCCAAGCTTCAGCTCGGATTGCTTTGAACAAAATGGCCATGGCAAAAACGATCCAGAAAAAATCACGCGCCGCTTCCCCTGGAAAACAGGCCTGGGAAAAAGTGCGTTCGGATTTCCCCATTCTCGACCAAAAGGTCCACGGACATTCGCTGATTTATTTCGACAATGCCGCCACAAGCCAGAAGCCTGCATCCGTACTCGATGCGCTGCGGTATTATTACGAGCACGATAACAGCAACGTGCATCGCGGCATCCACGAGCTGAGCAACCGCGCCACGGCCACCTACGAAGCGGCCCGCGCGCGCGCCGCGAAATTCATCAACGCCCGCAGCGCGGATGAAATCGTTTTTACGCGGGGAACCACCGAGGGCATCAATCTCGTCGCTTCCGCGTGGGGAGCCGTCCATCTCAAAAAGGGCGACCAGATCCTTCTCACGGAAATGGAGCATCACAGCAACATCGTCCCGTGGCAGCTCCTCGCCCGCCGTACCGGCGCGGAATTGATCTATCTGCCCATCACGGGCGACGAAGGACTTCTCGATCTCACCCAGCTCTCGAAACTTCTCACAAAGAAAGTGAAGCTCTTCGCGTTCACACACATCTCGAACACGCTCGGCACGGTCAATCCCGCCGCCGAATTGTGCGAACGCGCGCGCAAGCTGGGCGTCACCACGCTGGTCGACGCCGCGCAAAGCGCGGGACACCGTCCCCTCGATGTTCAAGATATAGGCTGCGATTTTCTCGTCTTCTCCGGACACAAAATTTGCGGTCCCACGGGGATCGGCATCCTTTACGGCCGCGCGGAAATTTTGGAAACGATGGAACCCTATCAGGGCGGCGGCGAAATGATTTCGAGCGTCGATTTCCAGGAAAGCACCTGGAACAAAGTGCCGCACAAATTCGAAGCGGGCACGCCCGACATTTCAGGCGCGATCGGCCTTCATGCCGCGCTCGATTATCTCGATGCGATTGGACGCGACAAAATCTTTCAGCACGATCAGGAGCTCGCCTCCTACGCCTACGAGAAACTCGCGAAGATCCCCGGCATCCGGCTCTTCGGACCGAAAACAGGGCGCGCCGGCCTCGTGAGCTTTTTACTGAAGGACATCCATGCGCACGACGTCGTGACGGTGGCGGACCAATATGGTCTCGCATTGCGCGGCGGCCATCATTGCAACCAGCCACTCATGCGCAAACTCGGCGTGACCTCCACCGCTCGGGCGAGCTTCTATTTCTACAACACGAAGGCGGAAATCGACGCGATGATGGATATTCTCAGAAAGATTCAGAAGTTTTTTGCGTCATGATCTCCCCTGCAACCACCATGCGCGAAGTGCTGGAGGCTTTTCCCGGCGCCCGACGCGCGCTTTTCCGTCGTTATCACCTCGGCGGTTGCAGCAGTTGCGCCTTTCAGCCCACCGAGACGCTGGAACAGCTCTGTCAGCGAAACAACAGCCTCAACGTCCAGGAAGTGATCGAACACATTCAAACCAGCGAAGCGGAAGATCAAAAGCTCCAGATTTCGCCCGCCGATCTGTCCGCTGCCATGAAGAACGGCAAACCGCTGAAGCTGCTCGATATCCGGACGCGCGAGGAATGGGACTCGGGACATCTGGATGGCGCCGTGCTTTTTTCCCAGGAACTGATGAACGAAATTCTCGGCAGCTGGCCGCGTGACGTTTTGTTTGTCGTTTACGATCACACCGGCTCCAGCAGCATGGATGCGGCCGCCTATTTTATGGGTCACGGTTTCGAACAGATCCGCGCGCTCAAGGGCGGCATCGATGCGTGGTCCCAACAGATCGATTCGAAAATCCCGCGTTACCGCCTGGAAATGTAATATGGAAGACGATCTTCAGAAAAAAATCACGGAAGCTATTCGCAATCCCAAAAACATGGGCGAGATGAAGGGCGCAGACGCCATCGGGACTGCTGGGAGCGCCGATTGCGGCGATCTGGTGCGCATGTGGGTGAAATTCAAGGAGCAGGACGGAAGGAAAGTGATCGACCAGGCAACCTTTCAATCTTTTGGCTGCGAAACGGCGATCGCCGTCGCGAGCCTCGCGACGGAATTGATCAAAGGCAAAACCGCGGAGGAAGCGCTCAAGATGTCGGGACAGGAACTCGCGAAAGATCTGGGCCCTCTGCCCCCCATGAAGATTCATTGCACTCAGCTTGTGGAAGGCGCATTGCGTTCCGCGCTGGGCCAGCCGCAAAAAACCGCCGCGCCCGGCGAAAAATCGGGCAGCCTTCTCGAAAATTTCTCCCAGAGTTCCGCGTCCGGCAAAGTGCGCGTCGTTCCCTTGAACGAACCGAAAAAAGATTAATCCTCGTCCAGCTGCCGCAATAACAGTCCCACCGCTGCGAGCGGATGACGCATCAAAAGCTTGGTGATGCGCGGCGTCAGATCCTGAACCGGCTGATCCCTGGTGCCGGAGATCTGCACGTCCGTCCAGCAAAGTCCATCTTCTCCGGGCTTGAAAATGTCGGTGGCAAGATCGGGAAGCCATTCCAGATTTTTGCGTGAAGTTCCGATGCGGAATTTTCCCTCCAGATTTTTATCTTCGCTCTGCACAAAACCGCGGGCCTGGAGCAGATCGCCCGCATCGAGCGAAATTTCATCCATCTTCCAAAAAGCATTCTTCCAGCGGAGTTTGAAATGCGCGCGATCCATTTTCAGATCGCGAAAGGCCTGGTTTTTCGTGACGGCCGCCAGTTTGTTCAGCCACGAAAGATTTTGCAGGCGCAATCCATCGAGCACGAGCGCGCCGGAAGCCTCCGCCTCTTCAAGCCGCGTTCCCCTGCTTTCCCAATGGATGTCGCCGCTGAAACGGCCCGACGCGTTATCCCTCCATGAAGCGGGAAGCCACGGCCTGAGGCTCATTTTTTCAAAATGCGTCTGGGCGGAGACTTTTTCGTCGCCCTGCATCTCGGCGTGCCCCTTCAACTGTAAAAATCCGTCGTCCTTCGGCGAAGGCGGACGGAGTTCAAACCACTTCACATCCACATCGGTCTTGGTGATCAAGACCTGAACCTTCGCCACTCGAAGAGGCGGCACCATCGGCATGCGCAGAGTGCCATCGTGTCCAAAATATTCGAAATCCCTCCCGTGCGGCAGGATCTTCAATTGGAGATGACGGATGCGTCCCATTTCATGGCGCAATGGCCAGCGCACTTCCGCGTCGGCCACGCGCACTTCGCTCAGATAAACCCGGCTCGGCAACATCCATGAATACCAGGGCTTGCGTGTCTCCTCCTCTTTTTTTTCCTCCGCTTCGCCGGTGGGATTGGGTTTCACGCGCGATTTTTGAAGCTCCACCCATCCCGTTTCGATCTCGATGTCGTCGAAGCGCCATTGACGCCGAAAAAAACCGAGGGGATTGAGCGTGGCCCGGATCGAATCGGCATTCAAACGATGCATCGTCCGTTCATCGTTGCTTCCGTCAAAATGTTCCGCGGAAGCGGAAAGAAAACCATTGCGGCGGACTCCTCGAAACTGCCCCTGCACCTTCAATCCCTTCGAGGCCTGGCGTGAGACCATCTGCTCGAACGCTTTTCCGGCAACGTAGCTGCTAAACCAGGCATTTAAAAAATAAAATCCGAGTGTTGCCGCCAGAAAAATGCCCGTCATCCAACGTAAAATTCGAACGAGCGGGCGTTTCATCTCTTTACCTTTCAGCATTTCGAACCTGGTGCAACAAGCCATTTCCCGTAATTCGTGCGCCGAATTTTCCCCATGGGAGAAATAGGCAGGCTCCCCGATTCGAAGAAAGAACGACGCCACCATATTAAGCGTGATGCCTACCGCCGCCGACATCGCCTTTGATGAGAAACCCTGGGGGTTTTCGTTCGAACAGGAATCGGGACGACCGCTCAAATCGATTCCCCAAATCCTTCTCGAAAGGCGCGCGACATCTCATTTCATGCCGGACGAAGTGCCGCCCGAGGTGCTGGAAACGATTCTTCGTTTCGGAGCACAAGCCCCGTCCGGTTTCAATCTGCAGCCGTGGCGGTTCATCGTGGTGCGCGATGCGGAAGGCAGAAAAAAACTTCAACACGCGGCATTCGACCAGCAGAAAATCAGCGAGGCGCCCGTGGTGATCATCGCCCTTGGAATGAAGGACGAGTGGAAAAAATACGCGGAGGAAATTTTTGAGGAAGGCATGCGCCATGGAATCGGTTCGCCTGAAAAAGTCCCTGCGCAGAAAAAAAGCGCTCTCGAATTTCTCGCCACCCAGCCGATGAACGTCTGGGTCAACCGGCACACGATGATCGCCTTCACCGTCATGATGCTCGTGGCCGAGGCGTATGGATGGAACACCGCGCCCATGGAAGGTTTCGATCCCGTGGCAGTCCGCGCCGCCTTCAACATTCCATCCGAAGCTGAAATTGTCGCGCTGCTGGCCATCGGCCGCGCAAAAGAACCCGAAAAACCCTATCCCGGAAGGCTGGCTCTCGAAAATATTTTCTATTCCGAGAATTACGGCCGGCCGTGGAAAACATCATAGGAGAAAGACCATGCCTGGAAGAAAACATCTCCGCGGCGTCAGCGCCAAGGAACAGCGTCAATACGAACACATCAAGGAAAGTGCGCAACGCTCCGGCCGTTACGGCAGACGCGCGAAGGAAGTGGCGGCGCGCACCGTGATGAAGGAACACCGCAAAAAAGGACACTCCAAGGGCCGTTAGAATAGTGGCTCCGCATTCCCCCGTGATGCCCGAACTCGGAAAAATCATGTGCCTTTCCGGCACGATCACCGTCCTCGCCGGGGCGTTTCTCTGGCGAAGCGCCGGTTTGTCATGGGGGATCTTCCCGATCGACTGGGAGTTGGAAAAACCCAAAGTCACGCTCCCCATGGCAACCGCAGCCGCGATCGCGATCACCTATGTGCTTTGGCTGGTTTTCTAATCGGACGTTTCAGGGCGAAGGCGCGTGCTCGCTGAATCCCCGCTTTCGCGAATGCTGATAAAGGATGGCGAGCATTTCATTGGAGATCCGAAGACGTGAGACCTCATATTGATCCTGAGACATGGCGCGGACGTTATCCAGTTTCTGGCCAAAGTCACTCGAAACCCCTTGTCGCGAGCCGGGATCCATGCCCGACTTCGCAAGCTTCGAATCAATGTCATTGAGCCATTGCTCCTTTTGACCGGGCCACTCCACGTCTCCCGTCACTCGCGCCGCATCCATCATCTCCAAAAGATGTTCCTTCATATTGCGGGCCTTTCCTGGCAGCTGCGTGCCCGTTCGAGAAGGTTCTTGACCCGCTACTTTTGGCGCAGCGTTCTGCGCGGGGATCAAATGAATGACCATGCTGCGGTCCTGCGCCCAAAATTTCAAAGGCTGTTCGTGCGAAGCAAACCCCTCCTTTTCCAAATCGAGATGGAACAACTGGTCGAAAGGCCCTTTCAATTCGTAAGGCGTCACCCCCTTGTATTCATTGTCGACGAAAACCTTGGCGCCGGACGGGACGGTTTCCAGATGAATCGCTGTGGTTGCTTTTTCAAGATTCACGTTCAATTGCGCCGGTTTTTCCTCCTGAATCAACACCTCCGCTTCGACGTCGATGAACCCCGGCTTGGAAATTTGGACGGTATATTTTCCGATGGGAACATCTTCAAACGTGGCAGGCGCGTGTTGCGACTTGGAGCGAAACATCACGAGCGCATCAGCCGGCACCGTGCGAACATTCAACATTCCCATCCGCGCGACGGGCGACGGCGTAATGGTTGTGGGGGCGTGTGAAATGACCGCGGCAGATGCGGCGGGTTTCGCGACGGCCATGTTTTGTCTTTGTTTTCGAACAAAACGCGAACCTCCAAACAGCAGGAGAAGCAGCGCGATCGCGCCGAGCAACCATGGCATCCATCTTTGCGGTGCGGAACGTTCCTCCCCAACGAAAGTCTGGGGCGGCGCCAAAGGTCCCGGACTCAAATCCTGGTCCACTTCCATCATCGAAATTCCCGCCTTTTCCAGCACCGACTCCACTTTGCGCGGCTGCATGTCGATCTTGGAAAAATGCGTCTGCGCCGCATCGTCCATTGGGAAGGAACTCGCCCACTGCTCGATGTGCGCACGCAATTCCTCCGTGGAGGCAAAGCGTTGATCGCGATCCTTCGCCACCATTTTGGAAATCAGAGTGTCCATCGCGCGCGTCACGCCCACATCAGCCAATGCGACCGACGGCATCGGCTCCTGCAAATGCGCGATGCAGATCGCCGCGGCGGAGGATTTTTGATAGGGAACATTACCCGTGACCATGTGATACGCCGTGATGCCCAGCGAATAGATGTCCGTTCGAAAATCAACGGTCTTCGAGTCGTTGATTTGCTCGGGACTGATATAAAAAGGCGATCCCATCACGGTACCCGTCACCGTCATGCTGCCTTCCACATCCGTGCAACTTTTGGCGAGGCCCAGATCCATGAGTTTCAATATGCCCTGCTGGCTGATCATCATGTTGTCGGGCTTGATGTCGCGATGGATGACATGACGTCCATGAATGAATTCCAAAGCCATGGCGGCCTGTTGCAGCCAATAAATGGCCAGCGGCACCGGAATCGGTCCGCCCTTGCGGATGATTTCTGAAAGATTCATTCCCTCCACATATTCCATTCCGATGAAATATTGTCCCTGATGCTGGTCGCCATCGAAAACCTCGATGAGGTGCGGATGGGAGAGCGACGCCGACGCACGCGCCTCGAGAAGAAAACGCGCCGCGTTCTCTGCATCCTGCGCGAGCAGGGAATTCATCACCTTGATCGCGCAAAAACGCCGCAGCGTTTTTTGGCGGGCGAGAAAGACCGCGCCCATGCCGCCCTGGCCAAGCTTCACCAAAAGATTGTAACGACCGAAATCGATCATCGCCGGCGGGAGGACGCGTGAAGTCGTCATGACATCCCCTTCCCTTGATCAACGCCGCCAACCGCCGAAAATTGCCCATTCCTTTGCACTCGCGGCTCATTCTCCAATTTTTTAAAAAAAACGCGACTCAAAATGGCAGACCCGCAGGCCTCAGTCCATGTCGCAACAGAGAGATCTATTTTCCTGATTTTTCCATTTTCGCTGTTAAGATCACGCGGATGTCTGAAATGCCCGATCCGCACGATTTGATCGAGGTTTCTCCACTGGAAGCCGCCCGCGATGTGCGTCATGACCCTTATGCGGCGCTGCGAATCGCCAATTACCGTTCTTATCTCACCGGCAATCTTCTCTCCACGGTGGGCGCCAATATGCAAACCGTGGCCGTCGGCTGGGAGGTGTATGAGCGCACCGGAGTCGCCATGGCGCTGGGATGGGTCGGCCTGGTGCAGGCCCTTCCCATCATGCTTCTCGCCCTGCCTGCAGGACAACTGGCCGACCGATGGAACCGGCGCCGCATGGTGATGGGAAGTTTGCTCCTGATGGGTGGATGCTCTCTTGGCCTCGCCTTTGTCTCATGGACCCAAGGGCCGGTGGGATGGATCTATGCCCTGCTTGTTCTTGGCAGTGTGGGACGCGCCTTCGTCTGGCCCGCCAGCCAGGCCATGATGACCGGCCTCGTGCCGAGGGAAGCTTTCAGCAACGCCGTCACCTGGAAAGGCAGCGTTTATCATTTTGCCTGTGTCGCGGGCCCCGCTCTCGGCGGTCTCATGATCGGCATGCAGAAAACCGCCACATGGGTCTATCTGGTCGATGCGACCGTCACGCTTTCCAACGTGATCTTTGTTTATCGAATCGATGCGATCGAACCACTGCGCATGGAAAGCGAAGCGACGCTCAAAAATCTGTTCGCTGGTTTTCGTTTCGTCTGGAAAACACGCGTCATTCTCGCCGCCATCACCCTCGATCTTTTCGCGGTGCTTTTGGGCGGCGCAGTCGCGCTCCTGCCCATTTATGCCAAGGACATCCTGCGCGTAGGACCCACGGGCCTTGGCTGGCTGTGCGCGGCTCCGGCCGCAGGCGCATTGGGCATGGGAATCCTACTCTCCTATCTTCCACCAATGAAGCACGCCGGAAAGGCGCTGCTTTACGCCGTCGCGGTGTTCGGAATCGTGACCATCATCTTCGGATTTTCGCATTGGTTCTGGCTTTCCCTTCTGATGCTTCTAATCGGAGGCGCCGCGGACATGATCAGCGTGGTCGTCCGCCATAGTCTGGTGCAGCTTCGCACGCCGGATGAAATGCGCGGCCGCGTCTCTGCCGTCAACAGCGTCTTCATCAGCGCATCCAACGAGCTGGGGGGATTCGAATCGGGCACCGTGGCGCACTTTTTCGGCCCCGTGATTTCCGTCGTGAGCGGCGGCAT